>SDBU01003349.1_pt1 | contig 20464 bp, 23 predicted proteins | sample 2277071 | NCBI WGS metagenome assembly SDBU01 (sample SAMN10397929, study PRJNA504765) | marine sediment metagenome | isolation source: marine sediment core GS08_GC12, 126 cmbsf | place: Arctic Ocean: Gakkel Ridge, Loki's castle | collected 2008
TCCAGTCATTGAGAATGCGTGCGGTGGTTGCAACATGAATCTTCCGCCGCAGGTTATAAATGAAGTTAAGTTAAAAAACGATTTAATTTTTTGCGGAAACTGCTCAAGAATACTTTATTCCAAAGAGTAACTTTTAGTGAAGCCTATAGATATATATGTAGATGGTGGTTCGCGAGGCAATCCGGGCCCTGCCGGCATAGGCGTTGTTCTTTATGATGAATCTAAAAAAAAGGTCAAAGACTTCTATAAATATATCGGCTTGGCGACTAACAACATTGCTGAATATAATGCCGTACTATATGGTTTACAGGAAGCACTTTTTCAGAAAAGAGATGAGGTAAGGCTTTTTCTCGACAGCGAACTTGTGGCACAGCAGTTAAAAGGTGAATACAGGGTAAGGGATGCAAAGATAAAGCCGTTATTTGAACAGGCATTACATTTAATAAGTGGTTTTAAAAAAGTCGAAATAAAACACATCGACAGAGAAAAGAATAAAGAAGCCGATAAACTGGTTAACAAGGCTATAAATCTCAAAGCTCTTTTATAGTATCCCTCGCCGCCAAACCTAGATAAAGGCGGCTCGGGACAAATTCACACCTTCATAGAAGAAGTTCAAAAGAAAATTGACTTATGAAAATTACAAATTTTCATAAGTCAAGTGCTCATTTGGAGTAGGTCGGGTAATCGCTTCGCAAACATTTTGCGGGGAGGAAAGTCCGGGCTCCTTAGAGCAGCGTAGCGGCTAACAGCCGTCCACCGCGAGGTGAGGATTATCCGCCTTCGCTGAATTGCTTTTGCGTTCAGCTTCGGCGGATCAGCCATAGTTAGATGAAAGTCTGGCTTAGGCTGAGACCCACAGAGACGAGTAGGTGCACACTTTGTGTACTGACGTGAAACGCGGGAATCTCTACGCGGAGCAAGGTCAAATAGGCCCCGATCATGGTATTGCTCGTACCAGGACCCTATAATAATAGATGTTCTGTCGGGGCGGGTAGACTGCTGTGACTGTATCAGTAATGATGCAGCTAGATAGATGATTACCAGTGAGAAAACGAATATCCCGCCCTTTTGGCTAAAGCCAAAAGGGCGGGATTAATTCGGACACATGACTTACGTAAACCTTCGGTTTACGTAAGTCATGTCCTCATTAACAGAACTCGGCTTATAGATCTACTTCAAATAAGGTCATAACTTACGTCAACCCTACCGGTTGACGTAAGTTATGACCTTATTTGTTCCGAGCGGCCTGCTATTACGCAAAGCCGCGAGGAATACAATGATCACATGATTTACGGAACACTTGTCCGCCGAAGGCGGATAGTGACGAACAACCCTTGTACAAGTTTATGTTTCGAGGGATGCCTTTTTTTCCAATCTTTAACAATCTACATATTGATGTTTACCCGCTTTTGCCTACCTTATATAGCGTTTCTACCCTATAGATAATTCTATTAATAAAAAGTTAGTTTTTTTATCTTGACAATATCCCATTGTTGATGTATATTTTGCTTTAGAAGTGGAACGAAATGGAGGAAAGTGGAATGTTTTATGGTGAATACGAACATTCGTTAGACAAAAAAGGCCGCATAATCCTGCCATCTAAATTCAGAGCATCTATGAAAGAAAACTATGTCGAAAGGCTTTTTTTAACGAGAGGTCTGGATGAATGTGTATTTGTGTTTTCCGAAGAAGAATGGAAATCCCAGGAAGCGAAATTTCGCGCCATTCCGTTTACTAAAAAAGAAGGAAGAAAGTTTAACAGGTTATATTTTTCGGGAGCGTTGGATGCAGTTCCCGATAAACAGGGCAGAATTCTCCTGCCGCGGTATCTAAAGGAATACGCGCATATAAAAAAGGATATTGTAATTGTTGGCGTTTCAAACCGCATAGAAATATGGGCAAAAGATAAGTGGGATGAATTTTATAAGTTATCCAAGGAATCTTTTGAAGATATAGCAGAAAAATTAATAGACTTAGAGTGAAGGGGGGTGAAGAGATGAATTCTCTTCTTTTAGGAAAAAGAGATAATAATGCAATGATAGATTTTAGGAATAACATCGAAAGATTAAGAAAAATAAGAAGCCTTAACATCAAAGGTATAGGCAAAATAAAAAATTTGGAGAGACAAGGTAGAAATTGTGCACACACCTGTCCTTACTAAAGAAGTTATTCGATATCTTAATCTTAAGAAAGGCGGCACGTATTTAGATGCTACATTGGGATGCGGAGGGCATGCAGCGTTAATATTAGAAGAAATATTGCCGGATGGTTTATTAATAGGAATTGACTGTGATGAAGAAGCGCTAACTTCGGCAAGAAACAAGTTAAGCGAATTTAAAAAGTCCTCATATAAAATAGTAAAATCTAATTTCAAAGATATAGATTTTATATTAGCGAATATAGGAATAAAAAAAGTAGACGGCGCCCTGTTTGATTTGGGCGTTTCTCTTCTACAGTTTAAAAACGCAAACCGCGGTTTCAGCATAAACTTAAACGGCGCCCTTGACATGAGAATGGATTTAAGCCAAAGTTTAAGCGCCTTTGATGTTGTAAATAAGTACTCCGAAAAAGAATTATATAAAATAATCAGAGAATTCGGGGAAGAGAGATATGCCGGAAGAATTGCAAGATTTATTTGCGAGAGAAGAAGGACTTCCAGGATAAGGACAACTTCTGAGTTGGCCAATGTTATAACAAGAGCCGTAGGGCGCAGATACAGGAAATTAAAAATACATCCGGCTACGCGAACATTTCAGGCTATAAGGATTACGGTGAATAAAGAACTGGACGCGCTTAGTGAAGCCCTTCGGAAATTACCGTTTATTCTAAGTAAAGGTGCCAGGGTTTGCGTGATATCGTTTCATTCTTTAGAAGATAGAATTGTGAAGGGTTATTTTAAAAGATACGCTAAAGAAGATAAATTTTTATTGGTGAATAAAAAGCCTATCGTTCCGAGTTTTGAGGAGAAGGGTGAGAATCCCCGTTCGCGTAGCGCAAAAATGAGAGTAGCGGAGTTTAAATGATTAGTATGAAGCCCCCCAAATTTTTTCTAAGCGTAATTACAATTACTATATGCGCCCTTCTTTATGTCCATCAAAATGTAGAAATATTAAAAATCGGATATTCTATAAATACAAACCAAAAAGCGCTTTCCTATTCTCTTGACCGGCATAGGCGATTGGTGTATAATTTGGCTAAATTAAAATCGCCACCGGCACTGGAGGAAAAGCTTCTCGCCGAGGAAATCGAACTGATAGGGACTGGTACGGACAATATCTATTATGCGAGCGTAGCGAGCGCAAAAATTATAAATAAACCGTCTCGCGAGTTTAGAAACAATAATAGCAAACGCGTAATAGATAAAATACTGGATACTTTCACAGAGAAAGCAGAAGCCAGGGTCAGGTAATCCCCAAATTCCGTGCACACTAATTTTAAAAAAAAACGCCAACTCATAATTTTTTTTCTTTTTTGTTTAGCCTTCGTTTGCATTATTTTCCGCCTTCATAATATACAAATCCTGAATTACCCCCTTTTTAAGAATAAAGCAGACCTTCAGCACAAAATCTTAATAAAACTAGAGCCTGAAAGAGGGCATATTTATGATACTAATAAAAGGTTATTAGCGTTAAATATTGATACATACAGCGTCTACGCGGTTTCTAAGGATATAATAGATAAAGAGGAGGTTGCCTCTATACTGTCACCGTTATTAAACCTGGAAAAAGGTTTTTTGGCCGATAGATTAAATAGGGACAAGTCATTCGTGTGGTTGAAGAGGAAGATAGGCGATAAAGAAGCGGAAATTTTAGGGAAGAGGAAAATAGACGGTATAGATTTAATTAAAGAAACAAAGAGATTTTATCCGAACGACAGGCTCGGCTGCCATTTTATCGGTTTCACGGGCATAGACAATAAAGGACTCGAAGGTTTAGAGCTTTGTTATGATGTGTTTTTAAAGGGTAAATATGGCTGGAAAAATGCCTTGAGAGATGCCAGGCGGGGCCTGGTTCATTCTTATGCCGAATATTTACCTCCGAGTGATGGCTTCGACTTGATTTTGACTGTAGATGAAATTATACAGCATATTATAGAAAAAGAAATTATTGATATTGTTAAAACCTCCAGTCCTAAGTGTGTTATGATTATCGCCATGGATCCATATACAGGCGAAATCCTGGCAATGGCAAATTATCCGAATTTCAACCCGAATCATTACCAAAATGTTAATCCAAGTTTTTTTAAAAACATATGTATAACAGATTCCCTTGAACCCGGGAGCGTTTTTAAGATAGTTACTGCAAGCGCTGTTTTGGAAGAAGGTTTGGTAGATTTTGAAGATGAATTTTTTTGCGAAAAAGGGTCTTATAAAATAGGGAAAAGGATTTTGCATGATTATAGGCCTTACGGGACATTGACCTTTAGGGAGGTTATTGAGAAATCAAGCAATATAGGTACTATTAAGGCAGCTGGCAAGCTTGGCGAAGATAAATTATATAGTTATATAAAAAAATTTGGGTTTGGTTCAAAAAGCGAAATTGACTTGCCTGGCGAGGAAAATGGTATTTTACGCAATGTATCCGGATGGTCTAGGGTGGACATGACAACTATTCCGATGGGGCAGGGTATATCCTGCACGTCCCTTCAGCTTGTAAATGCTATTTCTGTTATCGCGAATGGAGGCATGTTAATGAAACCTTTCATTGTGAAGCGCATAGTAGATACGGATAACAATATAGTAAAAGGTTTTAAGGCAACGCCCGCAAGAAGGGTTATATCAGAGGAAACCTCTTCCAAAATGAAACAGTTGCTCCGCGGTGTTATTGAGAGAGGGACAGGGAAAAGGGCGAAATTAGATGATTATGATGCTTGCGGAAAGACGGGCACCGCACAAAAGGTAGATAAAAACGGCAAATATTCAAAAAATAAATTTGTTGCTTCATTTATAGGATTTGCCCCATCCATAAAACCTCGTGTAGCGCTTGTTGTTTGTATAGATGAACCGAAAGGAAAATATTTTGGCGGGTCTGTCGCTGCGCCAGCTTTTAAAAATATAATGCAGAAGATACTTAAATACCTGGAGGTTCCGCAAAGTGAAGTTTAGAAATATAGTCTCAAATTCTAAGGACGTAAAAAAGGGAGACCTTTTCGTAGCCGTAAAAGGCGAACACTTCGACGGGCATGATTTCGTAGAGGAAGCCTTCAGAAAAGGTGCGGTAGCAGCTATTGTTGAAACTCAAAACTCAAAACTCAAAACTCCGACCGAAGGGAGTCCCGAGCAAAGCCGAGGGATAAACCATAACTCAAAAGTCAAAAGTATAATCAGGGTAAGAGATACGCGAGCGGAGTTGTCTAAGTTGGCCGCCAGGTTTTACAACAATCCATCGAAGAAAATGAAGGTAATAGGAATTACGGGGACAAACGGAAAAACTACGACATCCTTTTTAGTTGACAAAATTCTTACTGATGCCGGTTTTAAAACAGGCCTTATCGGCACCATTCTTTATAGGGTAGGCAAAAGAAAGATAGGCGCTAACAGAACCACGCCGGATGCCTTGAGGCTAAATAGTATTTTGCATCAAATGACAGAGGTTAAGACAGATTATGCTGTCCTGGAAATATCCAGCCATGCCCTCCAACAAAAAAGAGTAAACGATATTTATTATGATATAGCCTTGTTTACCAATTTAACACCGGAACACCTCGATTATCACAAAGATATGGATGCTTACTTCAGGGCAAAGGCAAAAATTTTTAATAATTTAAAAAATAACGGTATCGCCCTCTTAAATAAAGACGATTCGAGAACAAGGGTTTTACTGAAGGAGATAAACAAAAAGATTTTTACCTATGGCATAAATAACACGGCTGATATAATGGCATCCGAGATAGAATCAAACATAAAAGGTTCATCGTTTAAAGTAACAACGCCAAGCGGTAAGCTCCTCATAAAAACGAAATTATTGGGATTACACAACATCTCAAATATATTGGCTGCCGTTTCGGTAACTTATGTTTGTAATTTGAATTTAAGAGGAATTCAAATTAGCATAAACAGTTTTCATAATATGCCCGGAAGGCTGGAATCCATACATACGAAGGGCGACGACTTTTCGGTGTTTGTAGATTATGCCCATACCGAAGATGCGCTCGGTAAGGTTCTCTTTACCCTGAGAAGTTATGCGGAAAAGGGGATTATAACGGTGTTTGGTTGCGGAGGAAACAGAGATAAATTTAAAAGGCCGCGCATGGGAAAAATCTCTACAGAAATTTCTGATTATACAATTATAACCAATGACAATCCCAGAGGAGAGTTGCCCGGGGAAATAGCAAAAGATATAGAAAAGGGTATTAACTCTAAAAGCGCAAAGTATAGTATAATATTAGATAGAAAAGAGGCAATCCGAAAAGCATTGGAAACGGCACAAAAAGGGGATATAGTGCTCATTGCCGGCAAGGGCCATGAGAATGTGCAAGTTATCGGTAATAAGCGGATTAAATTCAATGATGGCGAAGTCGTGAAGGAACTTTTAAATGAAGTTAAACGAAATTAAAGATATTTCCATAGACTCCAGGACTATAAAAAAAGGTGAGGTATTTATAGCGATAAAGGGCGAACGCTTCGACGGCCACGATTTCGTCGATGAGGCGTTTAAGAGAGGAGCGGGGGCAGCAATCGTCCAGAAGCAATTATCAAAAACCCATAACCTAATCATAGTAAAAAACACACTAAAGGTATTATGAGATATTGCGCATTATCACAGGATGAAATTTAATGTTCCCGTTATTGCGGTAACCGGTTCAACGGGAAAAACAACTGTAAAGGAAATAATAAGTCACATTCTATCTCGAAAATATAATGTTTTAAAAAATGAAGGCACGAAGAATAATCTAATAGGCTTGCCTCTGATATTATTGAAATTAAATAAAAAACATGAAGTTTCTGTGCTGGAAATGGGCGCGAATCATTTAAAAGAAATAAAGAGACTATCCGAAATAGCAAGGCCTACAATAGGAGTCCTCACGAACATCGGCCCTTCGCATCTCGCATTTTTTAAAAATATCCACAACGTCTTTAAGGCAAAAAGTGAATTATTAAATTCATTGACCGGCAATTCTATAGCTTTATTAAATAAAGATGACGAGTTTTTAGCAAGGGCCGAAACAAAATGTAAGAAAATATATTTTGGTATAGATAATAGCTGTGAATTCCGTGCCACACATATAGAAAAAAAACATAATAGGGTAATATTTAAAGTCAAGAATTTTCATTTTACAATAGCGCTTTTGGGCAGGCATAGCATTTATAATGCGTTGGCAGGTATTGCGGCAGGGCAAATCTTTGGAATAAAATTAAATAGCATATCAAGGGCTCTGGAGAATTTTAGAATTCCATTTGGTGACAGGCTCGCTCTATCCGGAAATGGTTATTTATCTATTTTGAATGATACATATAATTCAAATCCACTGTCTTTCGAAGCGGCCTTAGAGTCGTTAATGGATTTAGGCTCAAAGAGGAGAAAAGTTATTATATCAGCTGATATGCTTGAATTAGGAAAGAAATCAAAGTATTTGCATCAAAGCTTAGGAAAGCATATTGCTCAATCAGATGTGAGCATCCTTATAACTTTAGGGCCCATGTCAAGATATACAAGCGAAAGCGCTCTAAGGCATGGGATGAGAAGTAAGGACGTGATGTATTTTAATAATCGCGAAGACCTAAACGGCAGCCTAAAGACTATCCTGCGAAGAGGCGATATTGTTTTAGTCAAGGGTTCGAGGGCTATGCATATGGAGAATGTAGTGGAAAAAATACAAAAGATAAGGAAGTAGTATGCTGTATCACCTGCTATATCCCTTACGTGAATTTTGGTTTGGTTTTAACGTTTTTAAATATATAACGTTTCGCGCTACCATGGCAAGCGTTACGGCTTTTCTTGTAAGTATTATCCTTGGGCCTGTAATAATACGAAAACTCCTGAGTTTAAAAATCGGACAACATATTCGTAAAGAATATGTGGGAAATCTATACGAACTCCACAAGCACAAGAAAGGAACGCCCACTATGGGTGGTTTTTTAATTTTAATTTCTGTTATACTGTCCACTCTTTTATGGGCACGGCTGGACAACAGGTTTATAATACTTTGCCTGATTAGCCTCATCTGGCTTGGCCTGGTAGGATTTATCGATGATTATATAAAAATAATAAAAGAAAGTCCGCGGGGCCTGTACGCCTCTACCAAATTGGCAGGGCAAATTTTTATAGCCCTATTGATAGGAATTTATTTATATTTGGACAAAACCGTATCACCAACGCTTTATCTGCCGTTTTTTAAGAATATAATCATCAATCTGGGGGTGTTTTATATATTATTTGTTGTGCTTGTGATTGTCGCCTGCAGTAACGCTGTTAATATCACAGACGGACTCGATGGCCTTGCAATAGGATGCGTTACGATTATAGTGCTTACATACGGTATTATAAGCTATATAACGGGCCATGCCCAAATAAGCGATTATCTCAATGTGTATTATCTTGCAGGAAGCGGGGAAGTGTCTATTTTTTGCGCTGCTATAGCCGGAAGCGGACTCGGCTTTTTATGGTTTAATTCGCATCCTGCTAACGTGTTTATGGGAGATACGGGATCTCTTGCGTTAGGGGGAGCTATAGGCATTGTAAGCATTCTAGTTAAAAAAGAGATTCTTTTGTTGCTTGTAGGCGGGGTATTCGTAATAGAAGCCTTATCGGTTATACTGCAGGTATTTTCTTTTAAAATAAGCGGAAAAAGAATATTTCTGATGGCGCCGCTTCATCATCATTTTCAGCTAAAAGGATTGGCGGAATCTAAGATTATCATAAGATTCTGGATTGTAGCGCTAATACTTGCGCTTCTTACGTTAGCGACGCTTAAACTGAGGTAAGATGGATTTACGGAACAAAAAAGTAGTTGTTGTCGGCCTTGGAACAAGCGGCCTTGACGCCTGTTCTTTATTGGATGATGTTGGAGCAATAGTTTTTGCGACCGATAACGATGATAATGAAGCAATAAGGAGGGGCATAGAAAGGCTCGGAGTGAGATATATCCAGACCGAGATAGGGAAACATACCGAAGAATTTTTGAAAGGAAGCAGTTTAATGGTTACCTCACCCGGCGTAAACAAAGATGCCCTGCCAATAAAATATGCCGCTAGAAATAACATTCCTATCATAAGTGAATTAGAGTTAGGTTTTAAGTTTACTAAAGGCCCCATTATTTCCGTGACAGGCACAAACGGAAAATCAACGGTGGTTACTCTCCTCGGAGAAATCTTGAAGAAGGCAGGGAAGAAAGTTGTTGTGTGCGGCAACATTGGAAATTCATTGTCAGGAGAAGCCTTGCGCGCGGATTGTAGGACAATTTGCGTCTTAGAGGTAAGCTCATTTCAGCTGGAGTGGATTATTGATTTCAGGCCCGCGGTTTCATGTATTTTGAATATAACAGATGATCATCTCGATCGATACAGGGATTTCGATGATTACGCTGCTGCAAAATTAAAGATTTTTTCCAACCAGTTAAAGGGGGACATAGCAATCCTTAATCACGATGATAATAAGTTGAGGAGTGTAAAAGGGCCTTCGAAATTTAAACAGATGTTTTATAGCAGAATCAAAAAGGTTGAAGGCGTCTATTTCAAAAATGGGGATGTCATATATAATACAAAGGATAAAACAAGGAAATTGTTTACCCTGCCCTCGATGAATTTAAAAGGAGATTACAATATAGAAAATGTCCTTGCGGCGGTTTTGATATCTTTAACCCAGGGCGTTAAATTAAAAACCCTGGAGGAGGCCTTAAAAGAATTTAAGCCGCTGGCCCATAGAATGGAAAGCGTGGGAGAAATTGAGGGAATAGAATTTCTTGACGATTCAAAGGCGACTAATATTGACGCAACCAAAAGGGCATTAGAATCCATAGATAGAACAATTGTATTGATTGCCGGGGGAAGGTCAAAGAGTGCCAATTTCCACGCAATAAGAGACGAGATACGATCTAAAGTAAAAAAAATGATTTTGGTTGGTGAGGCAGCTCCTTTAATAGAAAATGCCTTTAGGAATGTTGTAGAGATTGAGAGGGCCCTTACATTGGAGGATGCGACGTCTCTCGCTTATAAAACAGCTAAAAAGAATGAGGTAGTTCTTTTATCCCCAATGTGTTCCAGTTTTGATATGTTCCGGGATTACAAGCATAGAGGCGAAGTCTTCCGGGAAGCAGTAGGATCGTTAAAAATATGAGAAACATTCGTATTTCCATCGCCTGTGCTACTTTTATACTGCTTATGTTCGGCATCGTGATGGTTTATAGTTCAAGCGCCATATACGCATCTCAAGACTACGGAGACAGCCTCTTTTTTTTAAAAAGGCACCTTCTGGCTTTAATCATCGGCTTCATTTTTGGTTTTTTCGTTATGAGCTTAGATTGCGAACATATCAAGGCACATTCGAAAAAAATAATATTTTTCGCAATACTCTTATTAATTTTGGTGCTTATGCCCGGCATCGGAAAAATCGCCGGAGGCGCCCGGCGCTGGATAGACTTAGGTCAATTTAGCTTTCAGCCTTCGGAAATAGCAAAAATCGCCTCTCTTATCTATATCGCAAGTTTTATAAATCGAAAAGAGAACAAAATCAAGGATTTTTTTAACGGGTTCCTCCCGCCGCTGTTAATATTGGGATTGGTCATGTTTTTGGTGTTACTGGAGCCTGATTTAGGAACTGCCCTAACAATCGGAATTATAGGCCTCTTAATACTTTTTATTTCCGGCGCAAGATTACAGCATTTGCTGCTGACTATATTTTTAAGCATCCCTTTTTTATACTACCTTATATTCAGTGTTCCGTATCGAAAAAAAAGATTGCTGGCATTTTTAAATCCATGGCTTGATGAAAAAGGCGCGGGTTTTCAAATAATTCAGTCATTTTTGGCGCTGGGTTCAGGCGGCCTTTTTGGTGTCGGCCTGGGCCAATCAAGACAAAAACTATTCTTCCTTCCGGCGTCTCATACGGACTTTATTTTCTCCATCATAGGCGAAGAATTGGGTTTTATCGGAACCTTCTCTTTAATTGTGTTATTCGCCGTATTAATATGGCAGGGCGCCAGAGCAGCGTTTAAGGTGAATGACGGATTCAGGAAGGCCCTTATTTTTGGTATAGTTTTCACGATAGGCTTTGAAGTGATTGTAAATACAGGAGTCGCAATCGGATTATTGCCGACAAAAGGAATGCCATTGCCTTTCGTAAGTTATGGCGGCACTTCTTTAATAATGCATATGGTCGCGATCGGATTGCTCTTGAACGCGACGAGAGAGTAATTCCGTTCCCGGATTGAAATAAAAAATGTTTACTTAAACAATCCGGGAACGGAATTAGAGGGCAGAAAAATGAAGATACTAATAGCTGCCGGCGGAAGCGGCGGCCATATATTTCCTGCGCTTGCATTATCTCAGGAACTAAACAAGCGAAAGGATGTGGAAATAATTTTTGTTGCATCAAGAAGAGCTCTCGATAGAAAAATTTTAAAGAAAGCCCCCTTTAAAAAAATATTTTTATCTATAAATCCCATGCCTTACGGCTTGAATTTCAAAATCGTTCCTTTCGTAATAAAATTCATTTGTGATTTATTTATCTCAGGTTTTATTCTTGGCGTAGAAAGGCCAAAAATTGCGGTTGGTTTCGGCGGCTATACAGCAGGCGCGATTCTAATGCTTGCGGCAGTGATGGGTATAAAAACAATAATCCACGAACAGAATTTAGTGCCGGGAAGAGCAAATAGACTTTTGGATAGGTTTGCGGACGTTGCCGCAACAAGCTTTGAAGATTCCAAAATTTACTTTAAAAAGGCTATTGTAGTATTTACGGGAAACCCCTTGAGAGAAAACATAATCTTCGCCGATAAAAAAAACATTTCCAAATTCTCCGGTTTTGATGAAAACAAATTTACCATACTTGTAATGGGCGGAAGCCAGGGGGCTCAGTCATTGAACAGGCTGGTATCCGGGGCAATAAAAGGGTTAGAGGATGATATAAAAAAGAATTTGCAGATTGTCCATATTACAGGGAGTAAAGATTTTGATATAATTTCAAATATCTATAAAGAAAATAGGATTCTCGCAAAAACATTCTCTTTTATCGAGAATATTCACGATGCCTATAGAATTACAGACCTGGCAATATCCAGGTCGGGAGCCGCGGCCGTATTTGAACTTTCATTATACGGAAAACCCATGATATTGATACCCTACCCTTTTAAAAAGAATAATCAGAGGTTCAATGCCAGATATTTCGCCGACAAGGAAGCGGCCATTTATAGGGAAGAGGACTCCTTAGATAGCAAAGACCTCAGGAATTTAATTAGAGATGTGATGGGTAATAAAGATAAACTGAATAGGTTATCAGAGAACGCAAAGAGGTTGAGCTTGCCGGATGCTGCCGAAAGGTTAGCAAACGAAGTTACGAAACTGGCGGGGATTTAGAAATGAAGCTTAACAACATAAAACACATACACATGATTGGCATCGGCGGGATAGGCATGAGCGGCCTTGCCAGAATCCTGGCGGACAGGGGCCTCAAGATAACGGGTTCTGATCTGAAAAACAATCGTTTGATAGAGAAATTGAGAAAAAGAGGCTGCAATATCAGAATAGGGCACGGAAAAATTTACGGGACACCCCAAGCGCTTGTTCGCTCTTTCAGCATTAAAGATAATAATCCGGAGATAATAGAAGCCAGAATTAGAAATATTCCCGTCTGGGAGAGGTCGGAATTGTTAAAAATTGTCTTTGAATCAAAAGCAAGGTCAGTTGCGGTAACGGGGACTCACGGTAAAACCACAACGACAGCAATAATTTCTTACATCTTTGATAAGGCAGGTTTAGACCCGACTGCATTAATAGGCGGAGAACTGGGCTATTTTGACGGAAATGCCAGAAGCGGTAAAGGCGATATTCTGGTTTCCGAGGTAGATGAAAGTGACGGTTATCTGCCAAAGATTTCTTCACAGCACGCAATTATTACAAATATAGAAAAGGAGCACCTGGAGTATTATAAGGATATGCGAAACCTCCTGGAAACCTTCAAGCTTTTTATATACAAAAAAAGAAGCGGCGTTCTTTTTTATAATTTTGATGATTACAATCTGAGAAGGTTGACAGGCGGATATAAAGGCAAACGTATAAGTTTCGGCAGTTCCGGAAATTGCGATTTTTATGCAATGTCCATAAAAGGGAACGGCCTGTCTCAGGAATTTACCTGCTTTAATAAAAAGAAGAAATTGGGGAATGTATTTATTAATATTCCCGGAAGGCATAATGTCTTTAATGTATTGGCTGCTATAACCTGCGGGCTGGAATTCGGGCTGGAATTCGATAAAATGAGAGATATATTGAGATCTTTTAAGGGGGTAAAAAGGCGATTTGAAATAAAGGCCGAGGTAAACGATATAATCTTAGTGGAAGATTACGCTCATCATCCGACCGAGATAAAGGCGGTTATTAGCATAGCCTCGAAATTGGCCAGAATTAGGGTAATCGTTATATTTCAACCCCATAGATTTACTCGCACCGTTTACTTAGAAAAAGAATTTTCAAAAGCATTTAATGATGTTGATGAACTTATCTTGACGGATATTTATGCCGCAAACGAAACGCCCATAGAAGGCGTGAGCATAAAGAATATCTATAACGGCGTGAAGAAAGAAGGATTGAAATCAGTAAAGATGCTGCCAAAAGATGAAATAGCGTCATATTTAAAAAACATTGTAAGAGCGGGAGATATAATTCTCGTATTAGGAGCGGGAGATATTAATGGAATCATTCCGGATATTAAAAGATTCCTTAAAAGGAAAAATTAGGTTTAATGAGCCGCTGTATAAACATACTACGTTTGGCATAGGCGGGCCGGCAAAAATTTGGGCTGAGCCGAAAGACGAAAAGGATTTGCGGGGTGTTTTGCAATTCGTCAAAACCCATAAATTAAAGATATTTGTTATCGGCTCCGGCAGCAATGTTTTAGTCGACGATAAAGGTTTTGACGGTGTGGTTATCCGCCTTTCGTCCCCTTATTTTAAAGATATAAATTTTGAAAAATCAAAAGTAATAGCTGGGACAGGAGCAAAATTGTCTCACCTTGTTTTCTCAAGCTGTAAACATTCTCTCGGCGGGCTTGAGACGCTTGCGGGCATTCCGGGAACAGTCGGTGGAGCGGTATGCATGAATTCCGGCTATAAAAAAAGTATAGGCGAGTTCGTTCATAAAGTAAGGGTTATGGATGAAACCGGCAAATTGAGGACATTGTATTCAAAAGATTTGAAATTCGGCTATAGAAATTCCAATCTCTCTCGTTATATAATATTGGAGGTCGAGATCGGCTTAAAGAAACAAGAAAAAGAAATTTTAATAGAGAGTTACGAACATCTGATCAGATTAAAAAAGGCTTCACAGCCGTGGAGCCAAAGAAGTGCGGGGTGCGTATTTAAGAACCCAATGAGAATTAGCCGCACCGCGGCCGGCCTTATAGAGCTTTGCGGATTAAAAGGGAAGAGGTTTGGCGGCGCGAAGATTTCGGACAAACACGCGAATTTTATTATTAATCTAAATAGAGCTGCCTCGGACGATGTAATACGGCTGATGGATCTGGTTGGGAAGCGAGTGAAAAAGAAATTCGGAATAGAACTGGAGCCGGAGTTAATAAGGATATGAGGAGATTCGGAAAGATAGGCGTTCTCGCGGGCGGTCCTTCTTCTGAAAGAGATATAAGTTTGGAATCCGGAACGGCAGTGTATAACGCCTTGAAAAATAGCGGATTTGATGCCCGATTTATAGACATAAAAGGCGCACATGGAAGGATCTTAGAACGTTCAAATATAGATATCGCTTTCATTGCTTTGCACGGCGGGTTCGGTGAAGACGGAACTATTCAGGGTATTTTAGAGAAATTGGATATTTCCTATACGGGTTCCGGTCCGCGTTCTTCCAGATTGGCTTTGGATAAGATTGGTTCAAGAAAAGTTTTTATAAAAAACGCAATACCAACCCCTGAATATTTAGCGATAAATAAGGGAACGGCTTTTCGCGATTTACATAAAAAATTTAAATTACCCCTCGTTGTGAAACCGCAAAAAGAAGGCTCAAGTATCGGCCTTTCAGTGGTAAGGCGCAATGCAGAAGTCAAAGGCGCGTTAGATTTAGCTTTCCGGTACAACAGCAATATTTTAATAGAAAAATTTATAAAGGGCAGAGAACTTACGGTAGGCATTTTAAATAAAGAAGCCCTTCCCGTAATAGAGATATTGTCAAAAAAACATGTTTATGATTACGGCGCAAAATATATCGACAAAGAGACAGAGTATATTGTACCGGCCCGGATTGAAAGTGAGATTTACAGAAAGGCTCAAGATTTAGGAGTAAGGGCGCATCGCGCCCTGGGTTGCAGGGATTTTTCGAGAGTAGATATGAGGATGGATAAGGATGGCAATATATTCGTCCTTGAAGTGAATACAATACCCGGGCTTACCCAGAGGTCTTTGCTGCCCAAGGCTGCCGAGGCAGCGGGTATCGGTTTTGGTGAATTGTGCGTTAGATTGCTGGAGCTGGCATTGCATAAGAAACAGAAAGTGAGGTATTAAATGGCGCTTATAAAAAAGAAGGATAATATAAAGAAATTGAAAATCCCTATAGTTATAAAAAGAAACATAGTGTTCACATTATTAAAGAAATCAATAATTCCCTTGATGGCGATTTGCCTCGTTTTATTTCTATATCAGGGTATAAAATTGATTTTTGTAAAATCACCGTATTTTAAGATTTCAAGGATTGATATAATACCGGGGACAGATTTGGTAAATCTTGATAAATCCGAGGTACTTGAGTCTCTCAAAGGAAAAAATATTTTTACCGTTGATATCAAAAATACAGCCCGTGCTATACACACGGATTATCCCGAACTAAAAAAGGTTGTGGTAAAAAGGGTGATGCCGGATATGTTGCAGGTGGTAATTGTGCCGCGAATTCCTGTTGCGCTGATTAAAGCCTTTAAATATTTTCCTGTAGATGAAGAGGCGGTTATGCTGTCTCCTCAGTCAGACGTTAAAGAAGGATTACCCATTATTACAGGAATTTCGATTTGGGCGAGGCCAAAGAAAGGCGAGATTTTGCGTTCGGATCGCATTAATTCGGCATTGGCTCTTTTAAAAGGTATAAAGGAGTCGAAAATCCTTACGGAATACAGTCTCCAGAGAATTGATGTTTCAAATATCAGAAATATAGCATTCTATCTGGATAACGCCCTTGAGATAAAAATAGGACATGGAGATTTACGGGAGAAGTTAAAAAAGCTATCAATGGTCTTAAATGACCCTAAAATCGACATTGATAACCTTGAATATATAGATTTAAGATTTAAGGATACTGTATTAGGGCCGAAATGAGTAGATTAATAACAGGTTTAGACCTGGGTTCGAGCAATATACGTGCTGCGGTATGCCGCATGGACAGAACGGGAAAATTAAATCTTTTGGCGTTGGATAATATATCCTCAAACGGCATAGCATCTGGCAACATAGTTGATTTCGATGCTGCGCGTGACGATGTAGCAAATATTATAAGGGGATTAGAAGAAAAGATAAAAAAGAAGATTAAATCCGTATCTCTGGCATTGAGCGGTTCTGATATAAGGGGAGTCCTGACCAAGGGTATGATTGGCTTGTCAAAGAGGCCGAGGCAGGTCTCTGGGCGTGACATAGATAGGTGTAAGAAAGTCGCGAGCATGATACAAATTCCGATTGAGAGACAGATTCTCCAAAAAGAAATTCATAGTTATTATATAAATGAGGGGAATGAGGTCGTTAACCCTACGGGGCTATATGCCACAAAACTCACTACTAAGATTTACATTATAACCGCCGAAATTGCAAAAATTAAGAATTTATATAAATGTATTGAATACGCTGGTTATGTGCCGGATAGTGTGGTATTTTCCGGAAGCGCCATAGCAGAATCTGTATTGTCGGAAGAAGAAAAAAGAACCGGAACTCTCATTATAGATATAGGCAGTCATTTAACCAATATTGCATTATTCCAAAAAGGCAATCTCAAATATATAGATTGTTTGCCAAGCCCCCTGGACTTTCAGGTCATCAAGGAACGTTTTAAAGATTACAATTTATCTAAAATAGTTATAACAGGCGGGGGCGTATTAAAAGAGGATATTTTGGAAAATGCCGAAGTGGCACTCGGCGTAAAATGCGAATTAGGCCGGGTAAAATTAAACTGGTGCCCGTTAACCACTAAAGACGCGCTTCTTCACACCGCCTCATTAGGCCTCGTTGTTTATGAAGCAAATAGGCTTATATCTCGTCATAGGGAAAATCATCCCTTCACCCGCGCCATCAAATTCATCGATAACGTCCTCGAGAGCTACTTCTGAGAGTGTTAATCTTTTTTTAACTAGGGACAGCGACTAGTTATATATTGACAATTTTTCTTATTCTTGTAATATATTAGCCATGCCAAGAATAGCAAGAGTAGTGGTTGTTGGATGCCCTCATCATATTACGCAAAGAGGTAATTATAAACAGAAGACCTTTTTCAGTAAAACCGATTATATGCAGTATCTGCAGTGGTTATCCGAATATTGCAAAAAATATCAGTTAAGCATATTAGCTTTCTGCCTTATGCCGAATCACGTACATTTTGTAGCGGTTCCCCAAGAATCGGATTCTTTAGCGAAAACCTTTAATACTTCTCATATGAGGTATTCTCAATATTATAACAAAAAAAATGGTAACACAGGGCATCTTTGGCAAGGCAGGTTTTATTCTTGCCCTTTAGACGAGAGGCACCTCTATGAAGTTATACGATATGTAGAAAATAATCCTATAAGAGCTAAGATTGTAAAGAATGTGGAAGAGTGGGAATGGTCGAGCCTATCAGCGCATTTAAATAAGCAAAGAAGTATTTTGGCATTGGAAGATGTCGGTAAGCACATAGATATTCCAGACTGGCGGCAATATCTTAAGGGACGAGAAGACGAAGAGATAATAAAAAAAATCAGAGTTAATACTTTAACAGGAAGACCCTCAGGTAAAGATTCTTTTGTCAAAAAAATAGAGAAGGCATTTGGCAGACGTTTAACACCGCTACCTGAGGGAAGGCCTTGGAGAAACAGAAAGTAACTAGTCGCCGTCCCTAGTTAAAAAGAGTGATTGACAGAGGCATACTTTGGCGATAAACTATTGCGTTATATGATTAAGAAAAATTTAGAAATTGTCAGGCAAAACATAGAAATCGCTGCCCGAAAGGCAGGCCGCAGCCCTAACGACGTGAGGCTCATCTCGGTTACTAAAGAGGCAAATTCAAGCCAGATACTGGATGCACTATCCCACGGCGTTACGGAATTAGGGGAAAACAGGATAAAGGATGCCGTTTTGAAGCACAGGGCTATAGGTGACAAAGCAACCTGGCATCTGATAGGCCATCTTCAAACAAACAAGGTTAAGGATGCCCTCAGGATATTCGCCCTTATCCATTCAGTAGATAGTATTAGATTAGCGCACTATATAGATAAAGAAGCCGGGAAATTAGGGAAGATTCAAGAGGTGTTGCTCGAAGTAAATACCTCAGGGGAGGCGACAAAATTTGGCATTCCTCCTGATGGGTTAGGGAAAATGCTCGAATCTATAAAAGGCCTTGGTAATATAAAAGTTAAGGGGCTTATGACTATGACGCCATTAACCGATGAACCTGAAAAGTCAAGACCTTACTTTAAGTCTCTAAAGGAGTTGCGGGATAAATATAGCCTTAAGGAACTTTCGATGGGAATGACGCAGGATTATGAGGTTGCAGTAGAAGAAGGTGCGACGATGGTGCGAGTGGGAAGGGCAATTTTTGGCGAGTGACAAGGAGGATTAAAGTGTTACGGATTAGACTTGGTATAATTGGTTGCGGAAATATAGGGGAGGCTATTATAAAAGGGATCGTATCCAAAAAAATCTTAAATAGAAAAAATATCTATGCCTCGGATAAAATAAAGGCCAAAGAGGCGAATTTAAGAAAAAGATATGGCGTTAAAATACTGTCTTTAAATTCTATTCTCGTAAGAAAATCACAAATCATAATATTGGCGGTAAAGCCGCAGGATGCGCAAAAGGTGTTGGGCGAAATAAGATATTTTATAGATAGGTCTAAACTCGTTATATCTATTATGGCAGGTATTAAAACGGAAAAAATAAGAAATATTATCGGTAGATCCGTACCTGTAGCAAGGGTTATGCCTAATATGGCCGCGTTTGTGGGCGAAAGCTTCTCAGCAATTAGTTATAACAAGTTCGTAAAAAATGCTCACAAGGATATTGTAAGAGAATTATTTAATGGAATCGGCCAGATCACCGAAATCGATGAAAAGATGCAGGACGCATTTACTGCGCTAAGCGGAAGCGGGCCCGCGTATTTCTTTTATATGGTTGAATGTTTTGTCAAAGCAGCTTTAAAAGAAGGTTTTTCCCGGAAAGAGGCATTAAGACTTGTTGTTCAGACTATAAAAGGAAGCGCAAAGGTGCTGACGTTATCAGGAGTTACGCCTGAATTCTTGAGAAAAAATGTTACCTCTAAAGGCGGCACAACAGAGGCCGCTATCAAAGTTTTTAAAAAAAGGGTTTTAAAACGAATAATTATAGATGCTGTTAAAGCAGCCGTAAAGAGGTCGAAGGAGTTATCTCGGTAGGAGGTAGAAGATGTTTGTATTAGGGGAATTATTCAAAAGTTTGGCCTTTCTGTTTAATACGATATTCAATATTTTATATTTTCTGCTGATTATACGCATAATACTATCGTGGTTTGCTGTAAGTCCTTACAATGAGATCGTACAGATACTATACAGGATTACTGATCCTATTTTAGCGCCGTTTAGGCGTCTCCCGCTCCAGATAGGCGGTATAGATTTTTCTCCGATTGTAGCGTTTATGGCATTATGGTTTATCAGAAATTTTGTTGTGGGGGTTTTGCTGCAGCTAGCGGCAAGGTTTAGTTAGGAAAATGATTAATAAGGATAAATAACAATGGCACGGATCGGGATAATAGGCGGAAGCGGGTTGTATCATATCGAGGGCGTGAAAGTGATTAAAAAAGAAAAAGTCAAGACGCCTTTCGGAAGCCCCTCCGATGAATTCGTAATAGGGGAATATGAAGACAGGGAAATTGTTTTTCTTCCCAGGCACGATAAGGGCCATACGATTATACCGAGCGAGATTAACTATCGGGCGAATATTTATGGCATGAAGAAACTCGGTGTTGAAAGAATAGTTTCCCTCTCAGCATGCGGCAGTTTCAGGGAGGAAATTAAGCCGAAAGACATTAAGAGTTCTTTCTGCTTCTTCGCGACGTAGCAGTCCATGATTAACAAAGATACAGGTAAGCTGGTCTCCAACGGCACGG
>SDBU01003350.1_pt1 | contig 20461 bp, 33 predicted proteins | sample 2277071 | NCBI WGS metagenome assembly SDBU01 (sample SAMN10397929, study PRJNA504765) | marine sediment metagenome | isolation source: marine sediment core GS08_GC12, 126 cmbsf | place: Arctic Ocean: Gakkel Ridge, Loki's castle | collected 2008
ATGAATAGGAGTCTTCCACTTCGGCGTGGCGTCGTGGACGTGTATCACATCCGCCTCGCCCCACATCTTCTCAAATTCTCTGTCGGTAGGATCCATGAATTCAAACGGGAATGTAAGCGGTGACTGAGAAAACACTGTCGCATGCGACGTATGGGAGGTTGTATCATTCATTGCTCGAGATAGGAAGTAGCCGCACCCGGCATAGTCCCACATACTGACTGACAAGATTTTCAACGTGGCCTCCCGCTTCTGGGCAACACGCCTAACTCCCTTTTTCTTCTTGGTGCGCTGCCCCTCCAAGAAACTTCTCAGGTCCGGTATACGACTCTGGATACTGAATTCCAATGGGTCACCCTGAGTTGATGACTGTTGCATTATGGCCTTCACGGCACTGTCGACATCGTAGTATACCAATGGCTTAATGCTACGCTCAACTAGATACTGAATAGACGACGTGAATGATCCATGGATCAAGGGCGTGATGCCAGCATGGAGATAGTACAGCATCTTGCGCGGCAAGCACTCATCGGCCTGAGGGAACGAATCCACATTAACCAGCAACCCATGACTCGACATGTGATCATAGCGTCGAGGCGTCTGTACGTGTAACGGACCATGTTCCAGCGCCTTAATGTCATTGACAAACCGTCTCGATATGAGAATCGCTTGACAGTTGGACTCAGTGGCAACATTCTCCATGAACGCAGCCACTTTCGCATAGAATTCAAGATAGAGCGTACTCCCATTGTCGATGTACACAATCTCCTGCCTGCGCTCCTTGTCACTCGATTTGAGCGTATCAGGATAGTTGGCAAAATGGAACCAGGGCACCCGGCGCCCGTACCACAGGAAAACCTCCTCGGCAAAACATTCAGTCGGACACACCATTGCATCAACGCTGGCGAACTTCTCCCGATCACTGTGCAAGAACTTGTTAGCACGCGATAGACAGTCATCTTCATAACCATGGAGCGCTAATTGCTTGGACCGCAGATCTTTCACCCAGGCAATATTGATCATCCCCTTCTGGGGTGCCCCATTCCAGAAGTGAAAGAAGTGAACATTCCCGATCTGTGTATTGGGCCACTTACCACGCAGGACCTGGATCAGTCGCTTGTTGATACTACGCGCTGGCCTTGTATGATATCGCTTGCTCATAGACCTCAATCAACCTTTTGCCCACGACGGACATGTGATGGTACTTCATGAAATACTCACGGCCGCGATCGATGGCTTCCTGGTACAGTGAACCGCCTTGATATATCCGGAGGATCACATCACGAATCTCATCTACCGACTCACCAATACGAATGTATGGCACAAACCCCGCCATCGCCTCCACTGCTTCGGCGTAACCACCTCTCATTGAACCACTGATGACTGGCATCCCCAGGGCCCATGCCTCTATGGCATTATTGCCGTAGCCATAGGTAAACTGATCAATCAGGCATCGGCACAATTGCTTACGGCGCAGACATTCAGCATACGTAGCTTTCTCTATGAGATCGAGCGTGACGTAGTCATTGAAGCCTTTGAAGGCCCTGATCACGGTCTCGGTCCCCTTGCAGATTCTGCTGGTAGGAGCGTGCACCACCCTGAACTGTCCCTTTACAGGATGCCAATTACGAGACAGACTCTCTCGACTATTAGGAGTCCATTCCACAGCGCCCTTGGGCAGAAAGACCGTTAGATCATATGTGCTAACGCCCATCACCCAGCGATTCTTCCGACAAAGTCTGAGCATTACCTTAAGCGAATTGCGCTTGCCAGTCATCGTGAGCACAATGGGCTTCGATTTCCTATAAACGGCAGGAATGAACTTTGCCGTGTCGCGTACATGGATCACATCCGCCCATTGACACCACTTGATAATCTCCCCCTTCGACGGTGCCAAAATGTCAGAGGGGTACTCGATGTAACTGTCATAGATGCGCATGCCACGGGCTTCATGCTCAGTATAGCGGTTGATCGCCTGTGACGCCCACCAAGACGCACCGCCGTTGTCAGAGACGCCCGCCACTAGGATCTTCATTGACTCTCCATCTGCGTAGCAATAATCCTTTCACCAAGCCATTGGGCCACAGGCACACAAACCGCATTCCCCAATTGCCGATACCGCGCCGAATCGCTCTGCCCTGCCGTCCAATGATCTGGAAAACCTTGAAGACGTTCACATTCCACCGGTGTCAAACGGCGGACGCCCAATAAACCGGCGACCGAGCCGGGGTCGCCATGCCGATTCGTTAGCGGAGGCACTAGATCTGTAGCATTTCTCGCACTGCTACCGTCAGCCACGTTTGCAAATGCTACACAGGGGTAGCCTTGTCCCGGCTTGCCACCGCCGGTAGCAATCTGTCTACTGTACGGCGTCAGGCGTACCTCTGCACGTTGGTTCTCACTAACGCCGTATGCCACGTAGGTCTGCTGGCTTGGGTCGTAGTGATTAGTGCCCGATGCGACTAATGGTCTAGCAATTGGTGTAGCAACGACCAGGTTCACGTCGTCTTCTCTCCGTCTTCCTGGTGGATTGACCCCGCGACTCGCAGAAGAGCCTCGCGTAAGAGTGGCGGCATTCTTCTGTTCTTTTTCTCGGCTCGGCGCAGGATCCCACGCGCTGCTCTTGCGCTCAAAAAGTACTTCTGCGGCACGCCCGTCTCCAAGATATCCGACAATGAACACACGTCGGCGTCGCTGGGCCACTCCAAAGTATTGAGCGTCAAGCACCCGGTAGGCCCCCATATACCCGAGTTTGCCCAGCGCCCCGATGATGGCGCCCATGTCCTGTCTGTTGCCCGACGACAGAAGACCGGCGACGTTCTCGATGACAATCCATCTCGGTGCAAGCTCCGCAATAATTCGATGGAACTCCCACCATAATCCTGATTGCTTTCCAGCCAAGCCAGCGCGGCGTCCAGCCACCGATACGTCAGTGCAGGGGAATCCGCCGCAAATAAGATCAACTGGTTTAAGGTTGTTGACTCCATGCTCTCGCACGTCTCTAAACCGGGTAACATCAGGCCAATGCTTTTCGAGGACCCTTGTTGCGTACTCGTCGATTTCAACTTGCCACCCCACCTTGAATCCGGCTTGCTCTAGACCTTTATCCAGACCACCTATACCAGAAAATAGACTCCCCGCAGTCAACTCTCTCACTTACTTAACCCCCACTTCGTGAACCACCCATAAGACTTCAGCTCCTCAGCGTACAATCTCCACGCCTTGATCGGTTGCTTGGCCATCACTAGAGATTCCACATCGTAGTCATCCAATTGCTCCAGCGGGTAGTCTGCATTGTCGCGAATCGCTGTACCCCTGTAATGCACGAGGGGTGCCATATCGATACGGGGCTTCCTCACGCCGCGTTCCTTCATGCGCTTAAGCCCCTCTATAGCATCCAACACATCATACGCATCCTCTCCGAACCCGGTACGGACGTGGAGCCGCACCGTCCTGAAGTTGTCCTGCAGGATCAGAATACTGTCAATGGCACGATCTAGAGTGTATGGCTTGCCAATCATCTTGAGTGTTCTGTTAGAGGTGGCCTCCAGCCCGGCACTGACTGAACCCATGCCCGCCTTCTTGAGCAACTGCACCTTCTCAAGCGTAACCTCACCCAGGTTGACATTGCTCTGAAAGGGATATGGATCGCCAGTGATCGTCATATAATCACTAAATTCCCTGAGCCAACCCAAACTCGTTGTGAGCTGTGCCGCCAATAGATAGAGTGGCAGCGGGGCGTCACGATACCGACTGGATAGATCACGCAATTGCTTCAAATTCCCAGCAACCGGGCTGGCTGACCGCATTCTGAAAGTAGGGTCAGTGACAGTAGACCCGCCCCACACACAAAAGTGGCAACGGTACGGGCAACCCCTAGAGATCTGATAAACAGCCGACGTGTAATGTGGCCAATATCTAACTGGGACCAAGTCATAATTAATGGGCCCCAACTTGTGGAACTGATTGCCCTTGCAGTACAGTCCACCCTTACTCAACCTGTTGAATTCCCGCCAATCAACAGCGTTATGGGCATCCTTGGGGAAGAAGTGCATCATCGTTTCTGGCTGACCACCCAGAACCGCCATGGGGCGCGGCTCCAGTTCCTCGTATGCACTAACATAGCCCGGTGGCACAGCCAGGATGACATGGTGGCTGTCGGGAAACAACCTCACAAAGATATCATGTACCTCCTTGTGATACTGCCAAGCCAGAGCGTAGACGATGACATCGGGCATGTAATCCTGAACGGCCAGAGTCTCTCCGGGAATCGATGGATCCAAGTAACGCGCCTGATTGTAAAAGTCCTCGTTGACCGCAGTCGCACAAGACAAGAGCATCGATGGCAACACCCGAGTCACCCGTCCCCAACAACAATCCTCTGCTTCTACCGTCTGGCCATTTGCCAGACGCGGCGAGTTCAAGAACGCTATTCTCATATCACTTCCTCAACATCCAGTGCATCGTCTTACCACCACCCAACACTCCCACACCGCCTAGGTGCAGACCCTGAGCCGCAAACAGCGCAAGGTAGTCATGATGGAAACAGTGTGACGCGGGCTTCCTCCATATGATCCCAGCCGTGATGATGTAGACCCAGCGCGTGGCCACGCGGACATGTTCCGCGATGAACAGGTTGATGTCGTCCGGCCGCACATGCAGCATGACCTCAATCGACAAAACTATATCGAATGCATTGTCCTTATATGGCAAGTGCCTACCATCCCAGAGGTCAGGCAGTATACCAGTCCGGGCATGGCAATTCTTGCGCATGTTGTCCGAGAAATCAGCCATGAAGTACATGCTGTGATCTACCAATCCATACCGATGAAGAGCAGAGTAGACGCGCCCCCACCCCGATCCTACATCGAGAATGGAATCCGGATCCACCTCACTAATCCAATTCCCCAGGTGCTCAACATCCTTCTTGATGTTGGCAATCCCCACAGGGTAGTTCTTACCACGCTCGTTCCAGTAATACTGGGGGACATACACATCCAGTCGCTCAGTAGGGTGGGGGGACAAGGATTAAGCTCCTTTTAGTATGGCCTCAGCGTCGGGCCCGCAGTTGAACAGCAGGTCAATGATGCTTAGGTTGGGCAGGAAATCTCCCCAGGGCTGCGGGTAGACCGGATGCTTGAATTCCTGATACCGGAGCTCAACCCCTGCCGCCCCGAATAGCTCGGGCTGATTGTAAGACTTGGCCCCGGTGCCGCTCAGGTATACACCTGCACTGAATCTCTCGCATAGACGTACAGGCAACTCCTCCTTGGCGCAATCCTGTAGGTTCAAGTGGCTGAGCTCAACGAGGTCTGCCTTAATCCTCAGTATGGAGTGCAACCACTGGATCAACTCGAAGTTCATCTTGCCAAGAGCAGCGCCCCCCGCATACGCGGCGTCCACCACGTTCATATACATGATCGCATTTATGCAATCTGAGTAGAGGCCGGCGTAATGCGGAGACCTGGAATAGTTCGATTGTAGCATCTTTTTTGCCCGGCGAGGCCACTCGAGATCCGTTGCCAGTTTCTGGTCGCGATAGGAGCGCCTACCCTCACTCCTGACGATGGGCAACGTGAGCCACGCCGGGCCCTTGGGCATCTTGACCATCGCCCTGTTGGCCCAGCTCCCGCTATTCGAGACCTGGGCGGTGTCCATCAACACGAAGATGTCAACTTGAGACATCTTGTGAAAGAAACCTATCCACGGTAAGAAATTGGGTTGATGCATAGCCAGAACTGTCATTTGCGCTGCCTCTCGAGTGCTTGCGTAAACAGTATTCTGTCAGTTTCCCGATCATCGTATGTCATGTACCCAAGCGCTTGTAAGGCGGGGCTCCGCACAAACTCTAGCCGGGGGAGCGCTTCCTCCAGCGCCTCCTCGGGCAGGCAGCATAAGTGATCTAGGACAATGGTGGAATCCGCTATCGACCTGTAGTACTCCCGCAGTTCACATACCTGCATCGCGATCTGATCACGGGCCCCCAACGGCTCTGCCCTTTCCCTGAGTCCGGGCGTCTCGTAGCCAAACCAAGCATGCTCATTCCCGAAATAGACCCGGCGCGCATCGAAGATGCTGATGCAATTATCCACCGAATTCCTCTCGATGTTGATCCATATGACATTCTTACCCAGGATGCGAGTGATCTGTTCGTGATACATTGCGGCGATAGCACCCTTCATCACGACCGGGGTCCCGAGCTTGCTCTGTATGACAGCAAGTTCATCACAGAGTCCCTTTATGACATCCGTAGGCACCCTGGACCCGGCCGGGCAAAGCCACCGCTGCCAGAAGTAGCCAAACTCGTGGAGGCCACCACCGCCCCTAGTACGACCATAGGACGATCTGAAGAACGAGAGCCCCATATCGAAAGCCGGGTCATGGCCAAGGACTGAATGGGACAGGTTGATACCAACCAAAGGGGCATGCCAGAACCTCGCTGCGACATTGGTGATGTAGCCAATCTTGTAACAGTACGCTATCACCTGGGCCAACAGCGTTGTCCCTGCACGCGGAGCCCCGATCACGAAGATAAATGGACGGTCGACCCGCTTGGAAGTCCAGGTGGTGATACTGTCATTCAGTGGCCTCACGCACTTATTGAGGCCCGCCAAGAAGTCATGCTCCCTCTGTGACTTCGCCTTCTCCGGTGTGCGTTGCATCATTCTCCTCCCTGTTGAGATGACCTGTGTATGTTCTTCAGACTGAATAACTTGTAGTAAGGGAGTTCGGTCGGCCAGTGAATTTCGCGTTCACAGCAGTTCACGAAGATTCCACTTCGCTTATTCACTATGCCTGCGAACTGCTCCCAATCCCTGTTGAGGTACTCGGTATGACCAACTGCCAGGATCACTATGTCAGCGCCCTTGAGCAATGTCGCTAGATCGTCTGAATAATCCTCTACGTGCGGATCATGGTAGTACACTTGGACCCTACTGCGCCCTCCTGACCAACTCCCTTTCTCTAGTCGCTGGCCCAACGCGAACGAGGGACTATTACGGATGTCGCCAGAATCAGCCTTGTACGCCACGCCGAGTATGACGATCTTGGTGTCTATTGGCACACAGAACAATGCTTCTATGAACTGCGCCGCCATCCCGGTGGATATCTCGTTTATGACTCGTGACGCTGCAATCATAGACCGGCCTTCCTCCATCCCGAGTAGCAGCAACCAAGAGTCCTTTGGCAGGCAGTGACCGCCCACCCCTATGCTTGGCCTGTGGACATGCCGACCCGGACAGGTATTGATCATATCGCGCACTGTCCACACGTCAGCGGAATGGGCCATGCAGATCTGGGCCAACTCATTGGCAAATGCAATCTGGACGTCGCGATAGGCGTTCTCGGCCGTCTTCACGATCTCGGCTGTGACAGCATCGGTGCAGTACAGGGGTACCCCCAGCTTCTCGTAGACCTCGACAGCTAACGCGTCAGCCTTATGAGTTGTGCCCCCGATGATACGAGGGGTTGTACACAGGCTTCGCAGTGCGTCACCGGGATTGATACGCTCCGGGCAGTGTGCAGTGTATAGTGATGAGCCGTTCTCGAGTCCTGATGCACCTTCCAGGATTGGGATCACAAGCATCTCCATAGTCCCTGGGGCAATCGTGGACTCCACAATTACCAAGGTGCCCGGCATGATGTGAGCGCCAACAGAACCTAGCGCTCCTGCAAGGGCGTCGTAAGACGCTTCATGGTCACCATTTACCGGCGTCTGCACGCAGATCATCACCACGTCAACATCGTCACAACGCTCATACCCAGTGATTCCGAGCCGTCCGAGAACGATGGCGGCCTCTAGTATCTGATGTAGTCCGGCTTCCCGGAGCGTCTCTACGGCCGCCAATCGCCTGAAAGCGGTCCTGATGTCCATATCGATGGCATAGACCTTCTCTACCCCCTCTGCGTGCGCTAGAGCGGCAGCCAGTGGTAATCCAACGTGTCCGAGACCCACAACTGCGATCTTCATAATTGCAACCGCCTTGCTGTATTGCTTGACTCGACCATCATCAGTGCGGTACGAAGTACCACCAGGCCATCATTGCCAGAGATAGGAGATTTGTTCCCTACAATTACACAGGTGACGAAATCCATAATCTCGTCCTTCAATGGCTCTATTGATCCATGTGTCGGGAATCCCCACTCCGCTCTGACAGTAGGGGTCTTACTGACTATCACCGTGCGCCTCACGTAGTCAGCCACCAGCATCCCCTTCGAGCCGCATACCACCATAGATCTGTGCTTGATCGGCGTGAGCCAATCAGCCTCGATGATGCCGGTAGCGCCCCCATCAAACTCTATCCAGCCATCGACCTGGTCCTCTTGCTCATTGCCGTGATCTCTATGCCTGACAGTGGCCCCTACCTCCCAGGGATCTTGCCCCAGTATCCACCGCATAGCATCTATGTCATGTGTGGCCAGGTCGACAGTGACACCGACATCCCTGATCCTATCCGGTGCGGGGCCTATTCTCCTAGAGCTGATACGCCAGATACCGCCCAGTTCACCACTGAGAACCTGATTCCTGACGAACTGAGTAATCCGATCATAGCGCACGATATGGCCCACCATCAAGATGCAATCATTCATCTTGGCGCAGTCGATCATGTCCTGAGCGTCTTTGATAGTGTGGGCTATAGGCTTCTCCACCAAAACGTGACCCCCAAGCTCCATAACACGAATTGCCATGGAGGCATGGAGGGACGTTGGCACTGTGATGCTGACGATCCGAATATCGTCCTCGGACAGGATATTGAAACCGGGTTCAACATCCCAACACGCTATGAGCAGGCCCTGATCACGGGCCGCCCGATTAGCATCTGGATCCGGATCGATAGCCATTACGGATTCTATTTCGGGCAGTGAACGGTACACACGAGCATGGTGCCTGCCCATCACCCCGAGCCCGATCACAGCAGCTTTCAGAGTACCCATCGTATCACCTCAAATGCCTCGGCGTGTGGCACTCCAACTTGCATACCCTCCACGCATAATGCGGATCCAATATTGACCGCACGGGTGTAAATCTTGTTGTGCTGTGTCTTGTAACAGGTGATTGCTGCCACCTTGTTTCTTAGATCCCTTCTCGTCAACAACACGAATACTTCATGGGAGGAAGACCCGACCGCATTCCAGGATTGCCCATATCCCCAGATCGATAACTTCTTGCAGGCACGAATCGCCTCGTTGGCAATCACCTGGTGGTCCTGATGAGTATCAAATCTAGATGGCGCAATCACCAGATCCGGATTGAACAAATCCCGATCCGCAATGATCTGTTCCAAGATAAGTTGGCGTGCGTCAGGGAAATGACGACATCGGTATCCATAAAGCCGATGATTGCTTATGCCCAGTCCTTCCATGGCAGCTTCAAACTCATTGCTGTTCGCACCATCGTCGACATTACCACGAGAGAACGCCACCATACGCACCTGGGCCCCTTCACGGATCAGCCTAGACAGTGTGCCGCCAGCACCAAGCTCGGCATCATCAGCATGCGGGGAGAGGACCAGGACCCTACTGAATGGGAGTGGATTCATCTTGGGCCTCCTGGTTGGTTCGCCATGTTGCTTCCACTCTCAATCGATACAGGTTCTGGAAATCTTCTAGTTGTTGGAGATAGCGCATTCTCAGGCGTACTGCGTTATCTGTATAGCTTTGCGCCGCGTCCTCCATGACGCGATCCAGCCATTCATCACATGCCTCCTCAAGCAGTTCGTCAAATGGTTGCTGCTCAGTAGGGTGGGGGGCGATGTCCTCCACCACGTTAGGTGCACCTCTTTCAGTTGGCCAGTATAGCATTAGTCTACCCTCCTAGTAGTAGTCTAAGTCCTGGTGAACACAAATGGTAGTTCTTCACACTGGAACCCGGCGGCACCTCTATGGCCACCCCCATTATACTTAGCGGCAATCACTGACATATCGACATCGGGCTTGTCGGTGTAGAGTCCAATACGCCAATGGTCACGCGCCCATACAAAGGAAAGGATAGCGTCATGGACATCCGGATCGAAGACACTGTCTGCAATCAGCGATCCCTTCGCCGCATGATTGAAAGCGATGAACGTCAATCCCTCGAAGAGCAAGGTGAATGAGACGGTCTTGGCCTGCTCTGCGTATTGACATTCTACATAAGCCTGAATGACCTTTCCGTCTGCCAAAATAGTCTCTGCCACCAACGGATCATGTCTGATACGCCCCCACCAAGTTCTCCCCTCAGACGTGGCAGGGTCAAGCTCAAGGGACGATAGCCCGTAATGAAAGGGAATCGTAAGGCCACCAGCGTGATCCCACACGTCGTACCTGCCCACAAGCCTCACCCACTCAGGCATCGGCATCCTCGGACAAAAGTGCATCCATGCTAACTCACAAGCGGCCAGTCCGGTAGCCGTGAACTGACTTCCCGATGCTTCGAAGCCGCGTCGTGCTGCATCGGTGAGGGCAGACTTGTGATGGTCGATCCAATGCAGTTCATACGCCCGGTTCAGGGCCTCCATTCTCTCAAATGGCTGCAGGCAAAAATCGAGCATGTAGACTCTGTCGCCGACGGGGATGCATTTGGACTCCTTGTCCCCGTAGTCCACCGACATATATTGACCCTCGATGCCTGCCATCTTCGCTATTGCGGCAGAGCAAAACCCGTCCAGGTCCCTGTGATATACTACAGTTGTATCCATCAGTCTACCCTCCTCAGACTAGACTTCTTTCGTTGACTCACAATCAAGCTATGCAAAGAAACGTATCAGGAGATCGAGGCGCTGGCGCTCTGCTTCCTCCATGTCCTTCTTCACTTGCTCTGTGGCCTTGTCCAGTTCCTTTGTGACCTCCTTTTCGAGTTCGGCGATACCCTTGGCCAGTCCATCAAGGACCTCTTTGACCCCTTTCACCGTTTTCTCTTTCGCCATTTTCTCTCTCGCTGTCTCCACTAGACTTCTTCTGCTTCCAACAACTCAACAAACTCATCACCAACGCGCCGGCCACCGGTCGTTATGGCATTGTCGACATCCTCCTCTGTGATTTCGAAGTTACCGTCCGGGTCCTCGTACAGAACACCGGTTTGTCTGATCTTGACCACGGGGTGAGGGCGATGGGCGAAGGCGTCACGGCCGTGAGCCCAGATGACCTCCTCGGTGCCCATGGGCCACGAGTAGCGTATGATAGGTTCGCTGGGGTCAAGCTCTATGGCTCGCCGGATCTCCGTCCTATCGAGCATTCGCTCTCGTAGATCTCGTTGTCCCACACCGGTGGGATTGAGATCGGTGGCTACGGTCTGCTCTTCCAGTTCGGTCCACTTGCGTGGTATGACATTCATTGTTGCGAGCAGGCTGCGCGCCTCCTCCCTGGTGAGCAATGGTGCCTTCTCTTTCAGCCCCGACTCGTATGCCTCACGCGCGATACGGACTTTGTTGAGCAGAATAGCTGTACTGAGCTGATCACCCTCATCATCACGCTGAGCAATCTCGTACAGAAGAGTGGCCGGGAGTTCAGCTTGGAGTTTCTCCTGGAATGAGAGGGCGAAGTCGAGACCGCCTTTCCCGGTAGCCTTCTTGTGCTGGATCTCGGATTCCTTACCGCGGCCCAGGGCCCCGAATTGGACTGGCCAGAACTCAGAGGGATCATAACCGACCGAGAGTGCATAGCCATACATCGTCTGGTCAATGAACTCTCGCCTGTTGAAATTGGCAGGGAGATCAGATAGGGCTATAAGCTTGGCGTCTATTTGGCCCGTTCCGGAATTGGCGAGTGCCATCACCCCGGCGAACCTGCGCCGCTGGTCGGCATTCAGTTCTGACTTTCGAGCCTTGAGTGCCTGTTTCCATTGCGGTAGCGTAATCCCACTGAGTAGGAGAAGGCCCTCTGGCATCCGAGCTCCAGCCTTCTCTTCGTCATGGAGCAGGATCGAGTAGAGGAGCCTGATCAATTCGACAGCGCGACTCGTAGCGCACCACCCAAGATCGTGGAACCGCTCGTCGTCGGACGGCATCGAGACTACTCGGAAGTAGTCATCTGGCTCCCAATGCTGCACGCCGGCCCTCCCTCTGGTGGGATAGTACGAGAGCGGGGAATCGATCTTACCAGTTAGCTTACAACGCGTCGGATCCACGTTGTAGAGGCCTCGCAGGGGACCTTCGTGACCATCACGCCCCGTCTCCACAATAGTGCACATATCGGCCACGTAGTATGAGAGATCGGCTTTCTTGATGAGGGTTCTCCACCCGGCGCCGCCCTCTGCATCCGTTAGGACAGGCGTGAATCTGCGCACCTGGTTACGGCCCCCGATTAGGGACCACCCCCGATTGGCATCGATCAGACATACGGAATTGATCACGCCGGACCAATGGGACTCGAGACGCCAAAACTTGCGCAGTGCTTCATCGCGCTTTCTAGAATCCGATTTATAGTCTGGCAACATCAATTCTGCTTTCTGGAGCCATAGATAGATGGATCCAAAGATGCTGTCGGTGTCCTCACTGAATCGGGGCTGCTGACTAGTTTCATCCACCGCGCGCTCAATAGCTTTCTCGGCCGCCTTAGCAGCGGTTTGCTCTAATTCTGACATGGTTGCCTCCTGTGCTACTTACTGTAACCATTATACCACAGTCGTCAACCCGCGTCGCTATGCTGCCCAAGCCCAGAATCCTGAATCTTCCCAGAATGCCTGGATTACAGCATCGCCATCATTGGTGCTCCGTCCGATGACGTCCCTTATTTTGCTCTTTGACCATACTCTGATATTCCCGTTTGACATTTCATCGTACTTGGGGGCTGTGAGATCAGCGATCAATTGATCGTCTGGCGGCAGCATGATGTCTTCACCAAGTTCCGGATCCAGGCGCTCTCTCATACCCCACCAGGCAGCCGATCTCTTATCAGCAAAGCCTATTTCCCCCGAGCGATCTACCTTGTTTGTCTTCTGACCGGCACTGAAGGCTATCACCGAAGCCTCCAATTCCCTGCACCTGTCGAAGACACCTGCGCCAACACCGATCACATCGATGATGGCTTTGCCACCGCAGGCGTTTAGAATCCCAATGACCTTACCGGTGGTCTCCATGGTCGACAGCTTACTGAATTTCCTGAGTTCGCTGATGATCTTATCATATCGCAATGCCATAGATGTCATGTCGGCTCCATAACGAGCAACGTCGACACCCACTGCTGTCATCGCCTTCTTGTTGACAAGCGGCTTCCCTGCATCGTCCCACTCTTGCCATCGCAGGTTAGCCGCTTCCACCCACGATAGGGGGATCACACTGTCCTCGTCGCTGGCTGCAAATTCGCCCAGGCAACGGTTCTGATAAACTGCTGATGCTTCTCCCCACTGTCTTTTGCGCTTATCCACCCACTCCTGACTGATGCGACCAGCCTCTATTGCCTCTTCCAACCGCACGTGGCGTACCCACCAATCCTCGTAGCCACGAGCCCGGCGCTGGATTTCATAGAAGCGGCCATGGGGCTCACCAGGGGTCGATATCGAGAGTGCAAACCACTCACCACTAGAGAATGCCCCTTCCGCAGCGTCCCAAGTGTCGTCGGGAATGGATTTCGACTCATCGAAGACGTAGAGTCCGTAATCTGCGTGGGCGCCCTCGATGAGATCGCTATCTGTGGAGGTGACAGCAAACGCCTCGCCCTTGGGATCACCGCCGGGCAACTGGAGACTGAGCTTGAGGAGTTCGGATTGCGCACTGAACGGGCGTCGGCCAATCTTCTCCCAATCGAGCTTGCGAGACCACTTTCTGATCTCGGGCCATAGGTATTTGGTGAGCTGGCGCCAGGCACTGGCGGTGGTTGGGATCTTCCAGTCCAATCCATCACGTGTAAGAGCGAACCAGAGTATGGCGATGGCAGCCAACATCGTTTTGCCGAGGCTATGCGGCCCCCGTACCGACACTCGTCCCTTGACCGGAATTGCCTCCAGGCACTCAAACTGATAATCTGATAATCTTTCCCCATCGAGCCACTTAATGCACTCGCGCCCAAACAGACCGGGGTGGTCCCAATACCGGTCTCTGAATTCGTTCGCAGGTGGATCGAATTCATTGGCAACGCTGTTGATAAGTTTCTCGATCAGGGTACCAGCCATTATCGCCGTCGCCCTCTGTGATCATTGAGTCGCACCAACGCCTGCAGCGCATCACCAGAACGATTATATGCAGCCTGTAAGCCACTGTATGCTCGTGGCTGGGTGAAGGACCTGTACGATCTCAGTGCTGTCCAGACGGTCGCCCAGTCTCGCTGTTCGTCAACCACTGTATACACCGCGTCCTCTTGGCTTTCCCCCTCACTCCGTGCTGCGCCAGCCATTGACATTGCCTCCCTATACCGGGTTTCTCGTCTTCGCACCCCGTGATAGGGGCGTGCTTTCCTCGATGCGGACACGAATTGTTAGCGCAGCCAGCAGCGACCTCACAGATCAGTCCATCTTCACCACATGGTGTGAGAGACATTTCCTGCAGACCTCCTTTACCGTAACATCTTTCTCTGATATGGTCCAGCCCTCGGGGATCACCCTGTCAAAGAGAATCGTCTCGCCGCACAGCACTCGAACTGCGTATACCTCCTCTCCCATGATGTCTCCCTGGTTCACGGGAATATGCCAGTAAACGTCTTCCTTTTGTGTGATTCTGATCAGATTCATCGTGATTCCTCCTAATTCCCTTGAGTTTTGCCTGCGTTCTTCTCCGTTTGAGACACGGGCCAATGCTAAGTAGTGTGGGGGGCGCAATTGTCCATATCGTTCGCGCACGACGACGCCAGGGGATAGGGTTGATCTCCCGTCCCCCTGGCGTCTAGCCTAACCCGCCATTGACCATCGAGGGCGTAGGAATACCCGTGAACAGTGGCAGGAAGACACCTTTGAAATGCAGTGGGAGCGGTCATGATTCCCCCACTGCGTACCTCGACACCACGGGATGCGCCCTGACTGATAAGAAGTTGTCAGACGACTTATGTCCATCGGGTGCGCACCCTATGATGGTTGGGCCCATAATTCCAGATCTTCCTCGAGGCAAGCGGCCGGCTTGATCCACCGTTGTGCGTCCAAGGGCTCTACCAGCCAGACGGGATGCACCTTGTCAGCCATGAGGTATGGTAGATCATTCTCTGAGCCCGGATCAACCAGTGTGCCCGTGACACGATGCGATTTCCCCACTATCAACCCGCGCCAGGGAATGGCCTGCCGGGCACCACGAAAGAGATTTTGCATCTTACCGGGGTGGTGTGTCCCCCAGTCCTCGGCATAGTGTATCAACGTCTCGTGCAGTCCCTGCAATCCATCTCCATAGCGGGTATAGACTATTGCATTGACCGTTACTACATCACCCTTCTTTAGTTCCATCTTGAGTCCCCCTTTGGACGGAAGATATTGTGTGTCGGAACAGGATCCTTCCGATGGCAGGGGGCGAGTGCCGGGGATGATACCCCATCCTCGTGGAGCCAGTCGTGCCCCATGCCGCAGCGGTGGTAGAGCTTACCATCGCGATTGCATGAACAGGATGACAGGGCTTCATTCGAGCATACAGGACACGTGGTGCCTGGGAGTATCTCTGTCATCTGATCACCGAGAATGCAATGAGGGTTGTGATGATCGAACCAATGATCAAACCAATCACGGCCCCACGGGTGAACCCGGAGACGAAAGAGACCTGGATGCCAGTCATAAGTATGATATCAGCCATCTCATTGACGAGGTCACGGGTGCGGTCATCCCATCCATTGACAGCTTCCTCCCAGGTGGGACGGGAGGAGCATATCTGGTCTACTACGCGTGTGGGGGGCCACTTGTTCTCACTCATCATCCTGCACCTGGAAGTAGCATGACATGACGTACGGCTTGGGTTCAACCGTGATGTGAGCGCGCTTGCCAATCGTGACCGGGGACTCAAACTCCTGGTTGGGACTGACGTAGCAGGTAACGGGATAGGATCCGTACTTGCGTTTGAATGCCCTGGCGGCATCCTTGATCTTAGCGGTGGTTGTCAGGTCGTCATCGCAGTCGTACCACAGTAGTAGCGCGGTCATCCTTGTTCTCCTTCCGGGGGAATGTGGCGCCAGCACCCAGAGAGCGCACACTTGGTTTTTGGTGTGGCGGCAGGGACTACACAGTCGCAGATGAAATCGTGCCCCTGCCAGGTGGCTTCGAGTGCGTGTACGCTGTCGTCAATCATTATGGGAAGGTGAGCCCCACAGCTACATAGCGGTATCGTGGCACAGCCATCGCTCTCATTGTATACGATCCAGTCTGCTTTCTCGCCACAGATCTCATGTTTAGGACTCATTGCAACCCCCTTGTTTGGTTATCCAGAACGTGACCCATATGAGCATGAACAGTGTGAGGCCGAGGAAGAAGTAGGTCACTTGATTCATACGCACTCTCCCAACACACCCTTAATCAGTTCGAATCTTCTCCGGGCCGCCGCCCGCTGTCCATAGGGGACCAAGGTTATGAACTCGATCTGTTGATACAGCGTCCCGTCCTCGAGCTCGTAGTGCTCTCGATCACCGTTATCCTCGCCAGTACGGCTTAGATCCAGACTAAGGATCAGTCCTTGATCAACTGCATCACTGAACACGGTGATCAGTTGCTTGTTGAATCCATAAACACTAAAGGATTCATCTTCACCCACCAGCGTCTCGTCCATAACCTCCAGACCGGTGTAGCGGTTTTCTTCACCTACCAGGATCGAAGCTGAATGCACATCACTAAGAGTAAACCCCCGTGTTTTCAATAGGGTCAGCAATTCCTGGAACTTCCCCTTGGCAGGCACAACTGTTCCACTCACGCGACTTTCGTATCCCATAACATTGTCTCCTATTAATGTCTCCCTACGCTGTCCCATTTCGGGTCCCTGACGATCCGTGCACCGGGATGAAATGTCTAGGCAGATACCGTCGTGGCTGCCCACGTTTCTGGCCCTTTGTCTTGTTTGATGACTGGGCACGATTGGTGATCCCGCCACACTCGCAATCGCAATAGTGATCTGGCCACTTGCTGTCAGCGAGCGCCTGGGCAGACTTGACACTGAGGCGGCGCAGAATGGACGGGTCTTCCTCACAGGCGAGTGGCCATCCCATCCATACCAATTGTTGACAGATCACCTGGTCTTTACAGGGGGAACAGGCGCCATCACGTACTGTCTGGATCCGTCTACCCATCGTTGCTCCTTTGCTCCGTTGAGTGTAAGGTGAAGGGCGGGTGCCATATTGCTCTGCACTCTATAATAGCACAAGAGCGGAGATATGTCAAGGTCTAATATTTCTCCTCCCTGGGGGTTTGGGGGCCTGAGGACTGCACGCGCAGTAGTTCCAGATCACCATCATCACAATCACTGATATCCAGAGCCATATGTAGGTCATTGTGCCTCCCTGTGCTTGCGGATGGCAGTGGCCAGGTTAGTTGCACGTCGCAAATAAAAACGATGTGTGCCACCAGCGTCAATGCCCAAAGATGGGTATTCAAGATCGAGTGGATGATAATGCTTTATGAGCCGATCCATCAATCTCGCATCCGGCACCAGCGCCTCAAGCCGCTCAATCTGCTGCTGCGCCTCGGCAAGCTGCTTCTCTGCCGCCTCGACACGGGCAAGAGCAGCTTGCAGCGTCTTCGTTGTGGGTTGATAGCTCGGCAGGTGTGCCTTCAGTTCACGATCAGCCCGTGCCACATCCCCCAGAGCATAGGGATTCACATTCTTTGGGTCTCTCATTCTTCCTCCCGCCTCTCCAGCCAGTTTATGGCAATTGAAGCAATCTCCCAGGCCATATCCGAAACCTTTTTGAAAGCCTTCAGTCGTCCCTCTGCCGCCTCAGCGCGGGCAAGCAGTTTATCATACTTTGCCAACCTGAATATCTCAAGTGCCTTAGCGTGAGATTGTATTACCCCTCCCTCATTCATTGCCTTCTGGCTTAGCCCTAGGGCTGACAGGGACCTTGCTCACGTTAATGCTCAGTATAGTGGGGGGCGCCCGCTCACATACGATCTTCGGGGGTTAAGGACTATGCCCATCTCTTCTCCTCGGGGACCAGGGAGAGCAGCTCCCCCGCCAGTACGATGATGAACCCCACCAGTACCAGGTAAGCCACAAACTGGTTCTGTGGCAGTGCGTCAAACCGGTCAAGGAATTCCATCATTGTGTCTCCTCCTTGGGGGTTAAAGGGGGATTTTCCCCCTCTGGCAGTACAACACGTTGTTGGATCGCCACATCGAGATCGACCTGCAGGAGTTCCAGGAGTTCTTTGGCCATCTCGTTCCGACTTGCCAGGAATGCAATACGGGCATCCTGCTCTATTATCCGCTTCCGCAAGTGAGGAGCAACATCGTTGGCTAGATCTTCCCCCAGATAGTCACAGGTATGATTGCCTGCCCTTTCCAGCACGATCTTGTCTACGTCGGCTTCCCACGCGTTTGCCAAGATGTGCATATGCCTTGGACAAAGATAGACGGGCCTGTTTGTGTCCAGGGTGTACAGGGACCACCTTGCCATCTTACCACACGGGCCGGCCCGAGTAGTTGGTGGGGCAGTGTCGGGTTCAGGTCTCTTGTGCGTATACCGTTTCTGTGCATCAGCTTCTGTCATTCTCTCCATTGTCATTCTCCTTAGGGGTTAAAGGGGGTACGCCCCCTATGATCAGATGCTCCAGTCCTGAAAACCTGGAATCTGGACCCAGCACTCGGATGCGATTCCGCAAGGTGCCCTCCGCAATGACAAACAGGCGCTTCTGCGAGCCGCTGTGTATCACGCGGGATACCATGGTGTCCAATGATCTCTGGACCTCTTTTATCTTTCTCAGTCTGACATCCGTCAATATCATATTTCCTCCTGCAGTCTGGTGCCGCAAAACGGGCAACGGACAGCTTTCCTCGCAACCAGTTCAACGAATTCATCACCAACGTCTATGGTTATCACAAAGAATCTCGTTGAACATCCAGGGCACTCGTACGATGCAAGCTCTAGATCGGCTTGATTCCCGGAGCATGAATAATTGACGCGGAATTCTCCGACGCATGACGACTGGAGCTGCTCGAAGAGCGCGCGATACTTCGCATTTATTTTATCTTTGGGGTCCATCACTCCTCCTTAATGATCCTGGCCACGTTAACGCTTAGTATAGTGGGGGCACTCTCCACGCACTTCTTCCCCATTCCTCACTCAGTCCTTGGGGCTAGGGGGGTCACCCACCTCGGTCCCTTCGCTGACGCCCCGGCCGAGGTCCTTGAAGGCCTGAGCGAGGGCTGCCGTCACGAGCTGCTGATTCCTCAGGTGTTCTTCCAGTAGTCGGGCTCCTTGTTCCGTCAGAGATATGATCGCCTTCTTTATCTCTACCATCTCACCCTGCAACTTCATGATCCTGGACAGCATCCACCCTACATTGCGTTGCCACTCCGGCTCCAGCACGTGTATCTTGTCTCGGATATCCTGTAACCTTTCAGTGTCGTTCATCATTTCTCCTTATCCATTCATCATTCCCTAAGTCCATCTTGGGGTTAAAGGGGGAGAATCCCCCTACTCCGAGCCTATGAATATCGATGCCATCACCAAAGAAATGATGGCCCAGAATATCAAGGCTGGCAATCCGTGTTGCTCCAGGCTCCAGATTCCTATAAGGAGTGCTATCACTGCACCGGCGGCTGCAATACAAATCACAAACGTGGAGACCCACCCTGTCATAAAGTATCCCCGCCAGCGTGCAATCCAGAATTGCTGTTGCCGTCGCCACCTATCGTAATCACTCATTGCCTACTCCTTTCTTGGGGTTAAAGGGGGTTAGTTCCCTAGGTGCGATCCAGCACATGACGATCTGGTCACCGACCGTGTCCTGGAAGCGGTATATGCCAGAGGGAAGATACCCAATGGCCAATGGCGTAAGCCCTATATCGGCAAAGGCCTCGGTGTTACGATCGATCTGAACAGACGACTTTGGGGCCACCGGGACGGGTATCACCGCGGAAGACAAGCGCCCTACCAGCACCACTATTCCCGCGATGAACCCCACTAACAAAGTTATCAACATCAACACTAATACCAATTCTCTCATCATCTCTCCTCTCGTCATCTCGTTGCCTCCTTAGAATCTACTTGCTGTCAAGGGGAGCCACTCGGCCCCCACCTACCTGTATTAGTACCACAAGACTAGTAATTTGTCAAGGGTCAATCGAGATTCCAAATTTGGTCCTCACAAAATCCTGGGGGTTAAAGGGGGAGAATCCCCCTCTTCTCGTTCTATAATAATAAGTTCCAGGTGGCTATCAATCTCCCTGACTTCATATCGTCTTCCCAGATTCTCCAAAAAGTGATCTAGGCACAAGTGAGCGGTTCTAAGTCCTCCCTGATAAATCCAGCCCTGGTATCGAGCAGAGCCCTGGCATTCTTTTATTTCGCACTCCAGATTCAATGTCGTTTCTCCTCCTCTCAAAGGTCAATCTTGGGGTAAAGGGGGTACTCCCCTATAGTACCACAAGAGGGGG
>SDBU01003351.1_pt1 | contig 20460 bp, 22 predicted proteins | sample 2277071 | NCBI WGS metagenome assembly SDBU01 (sample SAMN10397929, study PRJNA504765) | marine sediment metagenome | isolation source: marine sediment core GS08_GC12, 126 cmbsf | place: Arctic Ocean: Gakkel Ridge, Loki's castle | collected 2008
TACTACATATCTTTATCTCTTTTATAAATAATTTTATTTAATTATGCCACAACTATGCCATTTGAATTTATATCTATTCCAACATGTTGATTATCAAAAGCATTTCTCTTTAATAAAAGGGATTTCACATCCCTTGTTGCACATAATTCTGTTTTGTCTTAATATATCTTCTTTTGTAATTAGGGAATTTATAATCAAATGGCAAACATTCAAAAAAGAGAAACAAAAAGTGGGAAAATTCATTTTAGAGTCCAAATTTCTTTAAAAGGTTATCCTAAACAAACAGCTACTTTTAGAAATAAAACATTGGCAAGAAAATGGGCAGAGCAAACAGAAGCTGCTATTAGAGAAGGACGGCATTTTAAAACCGCTGAAGCTAAAAAACATACTTTAAATGAGCTTATTAATAGATACATTACTCAAGTTATTCCAAGAAAAAAAGATTGGAAAAAACAAAAATCTCAATTGACTTGGTGGAAAAAACAACTGGGTGATTATTTGTTATCTGATATCACTCCAGCTTTGATTGCTGAACAAAGAGACTTACTTTTAGAAGGAACAACCAATAGAGGCAATAAAAGGTCCAATTCAACTGTTGTTAGATATTTGGCAGCGTTAAGTCATGCCTTTTCAATTGCAATGAAAGAATGGGGCTGGATTGAAGATAATCCGTTAAGAAAAGTCTTAAAACCCAAAGAATCTCGAGGAAGAATACGTTTTTTAGAGAAAGTAGAAAGAGCAAACCTTTTAGAGGCTTGTAAAAATAGCTCTAATTCTTATCTATATTTGATTGTTGTTTTAGCTTTATCAACTGGAATGCGTTATTCAGAAATAATAAATTTAACTTGGGCTGATGTAGATTTAATAAAGAGTAGAATAACTCTTCATGACACGAAAAATGGAGAAATAAGGGTTGTTCCGATTACAGGATTAGCTTTAAATCTTTTAAAAGACTTTGAAAAAATTAGAAATATTAGTTCAATTTTACTATTTCCAAGACAGAAAGGACAAAACCTACAAAAGCCTATCAATTTAAGAACTTCTTGGAAAAAAGCTGTGAAAGAAGCTGAAATTAAAGACTTTCGTTTTCATGACCTCCGACACTGCTGTGCATCATATCTAGTAATGAATGGGGCCTCTTCAGGAGAAATAGCTGAGGTGCTAGGACATAAAACACTTAGTATGGTCAAGCGTTACGCACACTTGTCAGAAGCTCATACATCAAAAGTTGTAGCAAGTATGAATGAAAAAATATTTGGAGAGTTAAATGCCTAAAAAAGAATTTTTAGAAAGATTACAAGCAGAAAGACCTTTGAATAATTATCGGTTAAAAAAAGATTATTTAAATATTTATGAAGCAATATTTATATATTATAGAATCGAACCCTTAGATCAACAGGAACTTTATTGGAAAGGAATAACTAATGAAAAAATAATCAACTGTATCGATATAGAATATATATTCGAGATAATACAAGATTCTGATCTTTTGATTTCTCCAAGAAGAGGTGTCTTACTCAATGACTTCATTAAATTTTTAAAAAATAAAGGTTTTGATATTCCTGAACATCTTAACAAAGACCTCAAAAAGACAATAAATAAACATTCTTACTCTGAGAAACAAGAACTCTTAACCTATGATTTAAAAAAATTAAGCCCCAACCAACTCCAAAGACTCACTGCAAGAGGTTTTGCAGTATATCTTTGGAAGAAAAAAAAATATAAAAAAACATCTGCAAATGAATTAGTTCAAAAAAAAGATTATAAAGAAGCAATGAAATTGATTAATTCTGAGGATATTTCTGAAGAAACTCTAGCATCATGGATTTCAGATTTAGGACCTAGATCAAAAAAATTAAAAAATTAACCCCTTCATGATTTTTTTTACCCCTCGATTAATAAGAGTTTACCCCTCCATTAATAAATTTTCACCCCTTCGTTAAACCTAAATTTACAATAAAGACCTAAAACAATTTTCATTTGTTCATTGACAAATACCCCTTTGTTAACGTCCAAGGGGTAAAAAAAAAGTCCAGCTCTAATAATAAACTCTAATTCCAAGTTCAATAAGGTTAACTTTCAAAAAAGGAGGACAAAATGGAAGTTACAAATAATCAAAAGAGAGAGATTAAAATGGAAAATACAGCAAACAAAATTGAAGATTTTTTAACAGTAAGAACAGCAGCAAAGGAATTCCCTTTCTCAGAATCTGCCATCAGACACATGATCTTCTTGAATAAAGAAGGATTCAAAGACAAGGTCGTTATCAAAATCGGCAAAAAAATTCTTCTGAAGAGAAAAGAGATAATCAGCTTCTTGTATGACAATTCATTAGGAGGTAATCATGCTTAGTCCAAGAGAGAAAAGACTTATTCAAGTATTGCTAAAAGAAACTAAAGTTTACGTTAAAGACCTAAGGCAACATATTGGAGCTCAAAATCCTGCTCAAATAAAATTTCAACTAAAAAAGAAAGGCTTTAATATTTATACGGGATTTGATGATGTTCACGATAGAGATGGCAAATCTTGTAAAGCAGGTTATTATTGGCTAGATGATGTTGAGAAGCAACGCATTTATGAGTTCTTAAAAAAAAATGATGAAGCAGCTACAACTACTTCATCAAATCATAATCGATCAACATTTAAGCTTTCACAACTTATTAATGCTTATTGTAACAAAGGAGGTAATAAATGATCAATCCTCCAATTAATTGGGAGTCTCCTATTCAAATAGGAGGCTTTTCTGTACCTAAATGGCCTGAAAATGTTTTTCCTGAGCCAATACAAACATTTATTAATGATTTATCTCTATCAACCGAAACTCCTATAGAGTTAGCATCTTTAACTGTATTATCTGTTATTGCAACTGCCTCTCAAGGTAAATTCAAAGTACAAATCAAAGAAGATTATTTTGAACCAGTAAACATTTGGACTTGCATTGCTCTTCCTCCTGGAAGCAGGAAATCAGCGGTATTAAATAAAGCTATAGCACCTTTAATTGCTTGGGAAAAACAAAAATTAAATGAATTAACTCCAATCATTGAAAATGTAAAATCAAAAAATCAAACACTTGAAGCAAGAATTAAAGAATTTCGTCGAAAGGCTGCTTCTGCAAAAGAAAAAGATTTTTTGCAAATTACTAATGAAATTTCGCAACTAGAAAACTCTATCGAAAAAGTTCCTAGTCCTCCTCAACTTTGGACTCAAGATGTAACAGCAGAAAATTTAGGAGAAATAATGTCTCTCAACAAAGAAAGGATGGCTATTATTTCAGATGAATCTGGAATTTTTGATTTAATGTCAGGTAGATATAGTTCTGGAATTCCAAATTTAGATTTATATTTACAAGGGCATTCTTCTGGTCCTGTTCGAGTAAATCGTGGTAGCAGAGAACCTATCATAATGAATGAGGCAGTACTTACCTTCGGATTAGTGCCTCAGCCTGAAATATTAAAAGGTATAACAAATAATAAAATATTTCGAGGAAGAGGCCTAATAGCTAGATATCTATTTGCTATACCACCATCAAATTTAGGATATAGAACATTAAATACTAAGCCATTATCGGACAATGTCAAACAAGCATATTTTGATGTAATTACAAATCTCTTAAAGATTGAGAATGAAGAAACTTTTATTATCAAATTATCCCAAGATGCATTCAAATATTGGTTTACTTATTCTAGAGCTATTGAAATAAACATGGAAGAAGAAGGTCAATTCGCTCATATGACTGATTGGGCAGGAAAACTCCCTGGAGCAATAGCTAGAACAGCTTCTTTAATCCACATAGCACGCTATTCTAATCAAAATCCTCATCTAATTGAAATAAGTGAAGATGACATGAAAAAAGCCGTTAAAATGGCTCATGTTTTATCAGAACATGCAAAAGCAGCTTTTGATTTAATGGGAGCTGACCCAGCGTTAGAAGGAGCTAGAAACATATTAAAATGGATTAAACGAAACAAATACATAACTTTTACATTTAGAGATTGTCATCATGCACATAAAAGCAAATTTAAAAAAGCCAAAGATATGGAAGATTCAATAGATATTTTAAAAGAAAGATATTTCATTAGAGAAAAAGATAAAGAAATCAAACCTCATAGGCCTAGTAGAATATTAGAAGTTAATCCACAATTGTATAATGAAGAAAAATAAGTATCTTTTGTTACTTTTGAACCTTATGTCTTAGGGAAACTATTTTTTAACTTTTTAGGTATTTTGATGAAATTTGCTAATTATTTCGATAAGTATTTTAAGTAGTTGTGAATATCAATTTTGTCCTGATTACTCCCAACCGACTTTGCCATAAGTTTGCCATTTATGTTTATCATCAAGGGATTTTTGGCATAATTTTTTGATGATTTTCATAGAGGATTGGGGGCGGTTGGATTTGAACCAACGTACTCCGAAGAGGAGGGATTTACAGTCCCTTGCAATTGACCGCTATGCGACGCCCCCGAAAATATGCTGGCGAAAGGACTTGAACCCTCAACCGTCCGATTACAAGTCGGGCGCTCTACCAATTGAGCTACACCAGCATTAAAAAGCAAAAACATTTATAACAAAATTTTAAGTTTGTTACAAGAATTATTAACTTTTTTGAGTTCCGGCTATATTTAATAAAATATTTTGATCCTGATTTTCGTTGATTGTAGCATTTATTTTTTTAGGATTTTCTACTTGAGAGCCTTCAGTTTGTGTATTTTTGTTTGTTTGATTATTAGTTAGATCATTTGTATTTACTTGGGTAATTTGTCTTTGAAAAAAAGATGCTATATTTGAAGTAGTTTTTGGAGCTTCAATTTTCGTAGCCATAAATTTCTTGCCGATCATTTTTCTTTCACAGCATTTTTTAAATTTTTTTCCTGACCCACAAACGCAAGGATCATTTCTTCCTGTTTTTTTCATTTCGTTCCTATAAATTTCAGATTTACTAAATATAATAACATATATTTTATTAAAAGTCTAAGAGTTTATATTGAAATAGTTTGAAAAAGAAGCTAAAATTAAATAAACAAAAAAAAGTTTTTTATTAAAAAAATGATTATGCAGGCAAGTAAAGTTTCACATCCTTTTATTGGCAAAGGAAAAAAAATTGAGAGTACGGTAAGAAAAGCTATATTTGATTTTTCTTTGCTAGAAGAAACAAGTAGTTTAGCTGTAGCACTCAGTGGAGGAAAAGACTCAATTTGTCTTCTTTTAATGTTAAAAGCTATTATAGGCAAAGGCTTTAAAAAAGTTAATTTATCTGCTATTCATATAGATGGTGATTTTTCATGTGGAGCCTCTTTTGAAAAAGAGTTTTTACAGTCTTTTTGCGACGAAATAGATGTAAAACTTTATTTTAAAGAGCAAAAAAACACTTTAAAAGATTTTAATTGCTACAGCTGTTCTAGAAAAAGAAGAAGATTAATTTTCGATATAGCAAAAGAAAACGATATCGATACTATAGCATTTGGGCATCATAGAGATGATAATATAGAAACTCTTTTATTAAATCTTTTTCACATTGGTGATTTTGCAGCGATGCTACCTAAGATAAAATTTCAGAAATTCGATAAAACAATTATAAGACCATTAATTTATGTCTCAGAGAAAGATATTATTGCATTTGCTAAACAAAATGAGATTTTAAAAACATTTTGTAAATGCCCATTAGGGCAGAAATCCAAAAGAAATGATGTAAAAAAAATAATTAAAGATATTGAAAGAGATTTCCCGAATATCAAATCCAATTTATCAAAAGCGAGCTTTTTATATGGATCTAAAAAAGCTTTACGTTGTAAATAGCTTGCTATCTATCAATTTATTTGAGTAAAATAACTAATTAATATCAGTTATTTAAAGTGTTTTTTTTATGAAACTTTTAGAAATTTCAACATTTGTAATTTATTTTACAGCTATCATTTTTTTAGCACTATTTACCTCTAAAAAACAAAAGAGCGACACCTCTTTTGTTTTAGGTAATAGATCTTTAAACTTTTGGCTAACTGCCCTCTCTGCTCATGCATCTGATATGAGTAGCTGGCTTTTTATGGCTTATCCAATGCTCATTTTCACAACGGGACTTTTTAATATCTGGGCAGCTGTTGGTCTTACTTTTTGTATGTTTTTAAATTGGCAATTCATCGCTCCAAAAGTGAGATCTGCTACTGAGAAAATGAACAATTTAACTATGTTTTCTTACTTTGAGAGTAGAGTTAAAGATAGATCAGGGATTATAAAAACTCTCTCAGCATTACTCTCTTTTATTTTTTATATTATTTATATCACATCGGGTTTGGTAGCAATGGGTCTTTTAGTAGAATCTTTATTTGGGCTTAGCTATACAATGGGCATTTCAATAGGTCTTTTAATCGTTGTTTTCTATGTCTTTTTAGGAGGGTATACTACAGTTGCGTGGATAGATCTATTTCAAGGATTTTTCCTGCTCGGTGTTATTTTATACATTCCCATAGTTTTAATTAGTAAAATTGGTGGATTTGAGCCAATTATACAAGCTATAAAAATGCAAAACTTATCAACATCTTTATTTCCATCTTTTAATGCGAAAACTTTTCTGGAAATTATTTTTATTTCTCTAGGATGGGGGCTTGGTTATTTAGGTCAGCCTCATATCATCACAAAGTTTATGGGGATTAAAAATGTTAAAGATATGCCAAAAGCAAAATGGGTAGGAATATCTTGGCAAGCTTTCGCACTTTGTGGAGCTACCCTGTTAGGTATTATAGGGATATATATCTTTCCAAATGGTCTTCAAAATCCTGAACTAGTTTCCCTAGATTTAGTTAAAGCAACAATGCTGCCATTTTTTGCAGCTTTAATTTTATGTGCTATTTTAGCAGCGACAACAAATGTTATGGCCGCACAAATTTTAGTTGTAGCGTCATCTATTGGAGAAGATTTTTATAAAGGACTTTTAAAAAAAACCGCTACACATAAACAAACCCTTAATGCTTCTAGATTAAGTGTTGTCTTTGTTGCTATAATTGCTTATGTTATTGCTTATTTCAAAATAAGCACTATTTATAAATTAGTATTATATGCTTGGTCAGGACTTGGATCTTCTTTTGGACCTTTATTATTAATTTCTCTATATTACAGAAAAGTGAACAAATTAAGTGCATTCATGGGAATTTTAACCGGAGGGATAACAGCAGGTATTTGGCCTCTTATCAATACTAAATTAGTTATTGACGTACCACCTATGATCCCAGGCTTTATTTTATCTTCGATTGCTATTTATCTATTTTCATTTGTTAAAGAAAAACCGTTAAAAGGAAAAAGGATTAAAACATGACAAAAAAACCATTTATATTACTCTCCAACGATGATGGCATAAATGCGCCAGGCATCAAACACCTTTGGAATGCACTACATAAAAACTATGACTTGACAATAGTAGCTCCACATAGAGAGAAATCGGGAATGGGTTTAGCAACATCCTTACTTAGACCCTTGCATATTTTCAGTGTTAAATGGGAAAAAGACACCCCTGCTTGGAAAGTCACAGGAACACCAACGGATGCAATAAAAATAGCTCTAAGCGTCTTGCTAGAAAACAAGCCGGATCTTGTGGTCTCTGGAATAAATAGAGGGTCTAATGCAGGCAGAAACGTTTTATATAGCGGAACTGTTGGATGCGTTATTGAATCTGTTTTAAGAAACATTGGTGGTATCGCCTTTTCTTGTTATGAACTCGATAAACCAAACTATGACATTGCAGAAAAATATATTCCATTTATTACAGATTATTTCTTGAAAAACCCTCCTCCTCTTGGCACTTTAATAAACGTTACCTTTCCTCCAAAAGATATTCCTATCAAAGGTTTTAAAATGGCTGTTCAAGGAAAAAGCAGATGGTTTGAGACCCCCGATAAAAGACTACATCCAGAAGGGCACTACTATTACTGGCTTGGAGGGAAATTACCTAAACTAGCAGACCTCAATGAAGAAAAAGAATCTGATGTATATCTATTAAATCAAGGATATATAACAGCCGTGCCTATTAAGGTTAATGATTTAACAGAAAAAGAATATCTTCAAAAGCATCAAGATAATTTTGAAAACATTTTTCAAAACATATAAAATATTTCAAAAATTTATTTAATAAAAGAAAGGATCTTAAAATCCTTTCTTTTATTAAATTTTACTTGAATAAAATCCTATACATAAGATAAATTTATTTAACATAAAAAGGGCAATAGCATAAAGGGCGCATAGCTCAGTTGGTAGAGCGCCTGCCTTACAAGCAGGTGGTCATAGGTTCGAGTCCTGTTGCGCCCATGTTAAAATGCGGGAGTAGCTCAATTGGTTAGATCGCCGGCCTGTCACGCCGGAAGTTGCGGGTTCGAGTCCCGTCTCCCGCGTTTTTTTCCTTTGAGATAAACTTATGGTTAAAAAAAAACGTAAAATATTTTGGAATTTTTTCTCAAGCATACTTATAACTGCTTTTGGGGCATTCCTAGCTGCAATATCGATCAGGGTATTTTTATATCCAAATCAACTAATCGATGGTGGAGTAGTTGGTGTATCTTTAATCTTTGCAAGGATTTTTGGAAGTAACTATCTATCTATTTTTTTAGTTCTTTTGAACCTCCCCTTCCTTTATCTAGCATATAAACATATTAGAAAAACTTTCGTTATTCATATGTTTATTGCTGTTCTCTTATTTGCAATATTTTTATCACTCTTAGAAAAAGTCCCCCCATTTGATGGAGATTTTTTAGAGGTAATAGTAATTGGAGGAGCTATACTTGGAACGGGGGTTGGATTTATTATAAAATCTGGCGGCTGCACTGACGGTACTGAGATTTTAGCGATAATTATAAATAGAAAATTTGGTTTTACTGTAGGTCAGATAATTTTAACTATAAACGTTTTTATTTTTGCAGTTTATGGATGGATTTTTAAAGATTGGCATATAGCTTTAAAATCACTTATGACCTATATCGTAGCGTTTAAAATGATAGATATCGTAATAGCTGGCCTCGATGAAGTTAAATCGGTACTTATCATGACCACTAAACCTAAAAAAATTCAAGATTTAATAACTCGTAAATTGGGACTTGGTTTAACAGTTATCCCAGGCATCGGTGGTTATTCAGGAGAAGATAGAGATATCTTATTTATCATAGTTGAAAGACTAGATTTAGCAGAGTTAAAAGATCTAGTTTTAACAGAAGATCCTCTAGCTTTTATGGCTATTGAAAATCTACATGAAGTAGCATATGGCAGGCAAATCTCTAAAGTATCTCAAAGAAAAAACAAAAAAAATAAGAAAAAGAAAAAGTTTTTTAATTTTAATTAGATAAATAATATTTGTTTTTTTTCAATTCTCTGATATGTTTAGTTAAATTAAATAAAAAGGAGAGTTTTATGAGTACTATATCTTCGCCACAATCAATAGAAAAAAAAGGACTACAACAAGCAGGGCCTATAAAAGAATTTACTACATTATTAGATTCTTTGATAAGTGATGTTTATAATAAAGCTGAATTTCAAAAATTAAAATCATTATATAATTCACTTCCTCCAGATTTAAAAACAAAATTTATAACCCATAAGAGTAAAAGTAATGATACAATCTTGCACTTTGCAGCTCATGCAAAAGATTCTATATTCATTGATAGTATCCTTAGAACACTTCCTAAATTCGAAAGGGAAAAATGTATTTTTTCTAGTAATGGATATGTTACACCTTTCAATATTGCAACATTGACTTATCAAGATAAAAAAGATGTTGGAAATGTGATGTTAAGAACTCTATCCCCTTATGAAATAAGTGGAATTGAAAGTAATCCTAAAAATTATGGATGGAATTTAGATGATATTAACCCGGGTGTATATGATTATGCTCCACCTGTTCTTAAGTGTCCTGATGAATATAAATGTTAACTTTCAAAACATGGAATTATTATCTTTTCAAGAGTGTATGATATGCCTAAAAATCCTTACATCAGCTTCTAGAGAGTAAATAGAAGCTGATAATTGAAAAACCATCTATTCAACAGAATAAATACCTTTAAGACCTCTAAAATATCCTTTGTAATCAAGGCCATATCCAACAACAAATTTATCTTCTATTTCAAATAGCGAAAAATCTGGAAGAGCGATATTTTCTAATCTACGTTCAGTATTTTTAACAAGCAGAATTAAACTTTTTAAACTAGCAGGGTTTTGTTTTTCAACTTCTTTCATAACACTAGATAGAGTTTTTCCGGAATCATAAATATCGTCAACAATAATGACATGTTTAGAGTTAAGATCTAATTTTTCTAAACCTTGGATTGTAAGCTCTCCTCTTTCTTTTCCTCTAAGGCCATAACTTGAACACTCAATAGCTTCAATAGAAAACGGAGTTTTAATTTCTCTAACGAGATCACTTGTAAAAATAAAAGCACCTTTCATAATCATTAAAAAGACAATTTCTTTATTTTTATATTCATCATCTACTGTTTCAGCGAGCTGAACTATTTTAGATTTTATTTCTTCTTTAGATATCATTAGCTCAAGATTTGAAAAATCCATATCCATATTTACTTTACCTTCAGTTTTAATAAAAAAACTAACCATTAATATAGAGAGTATACAAAAAAGTTTTTTTGTCGTTATTTTTTTCCTTAAAACTTACATCCTTTGGCAATAAGATCATCTATATAATTTAAATTATAATCACTATTTAAGAATTTTTCATCTTCTAGCATATATAAGTGAAAACCAATAGTAGACTTGACTCCTTGAATATGAAACTCTTTTAAAGCCCTTTTAGCAATCTTTATTGCATCTTTCCTGTCTTTACCTTTGATGATAAGTTTAGCAATCATAGAATCATAATAAGGCGGAATTACATACCCACTATAGCATGCGCTATCGAGTCGTACATTTGGTCCTCCTGGAGGAATATAATATTTGAGTTTTCCAGGAGATGGCTGGAAGTTATTTGATGGATCTTCTGCATTTATTCTAAATTCAAAGACATGTCCACGAAATTCAATTTCCTTTTGTTTAAACGAGAGTCGTTTTCCCATCGCAACTTTTATTTGCTCTTTTACTAAATCGACATTAGTAAGCTCTTCAGATATCGTATGTTCCACTTGAATACGGGTATTCATTTCCATGAAATAATAATTATTTTTTTCATCTAATAAAAATTCTACAGTTCCACAAGAATAGTATTTAGCAATTTTAGCGATATTTACAGCAGCAGCTCCTAATTTTTTTCTGAGATGAGCATTAATTTTTGGACTTGGAGTCTCTTCGATTAGCTTTTGTCTTCTTCTTTGGATACTGCAGTCTCTTTCACCCAAGTGAACTATATGGCCATGTTTATCTGCGATTATTTGAACCTCGATATGTCTTGGATTCATAATCATTTTTTCTAAATAAATATCTGAATTATTAAAGCTAGCTTCAGCCTCTGTTTGCGCTGCAATAAATTGTTTAACAAATTCTTTTTCACTTGAAGCAACTCTAATGCCTTTTCCTCCTCCTCCTGCGGACGCTTTAATAAAAAGAGGAAACCCAATTTTTCTAGCTTCTTTAAGAGCATCAGCCACATCGTTTACAATACCATTAGTTCCTGGAATAACTGGGCATTTTGCTTTTTTAGCAATAGTTTTTGCATGAGCTTTATTTCCTAGTTTTGAAATAGCCTCATGAGAAGGACCTATAAAATTTAGATTACAGCTTTCACAGATTGCTGCAAACTTAGCATTTTCAGATAAAAACCCATACCCCGGATGAATCGCATCAGCTCCGGTCACTTCACAAGCAGATAGGATATTCGCTACTTTTAAATATGAGTCGACAGAAGGCCCATCACCAACACAGATAGCTTCATCAGCGAGCAAGACATGCAAAGCTTCCGAATCAGCTTTGGAATACACTGCAACTGTTTGCAGACCCAAATCATGACACGCTCTAATAATCCTGACAGCTATTTCGCCGCGATTAGCTATTAATACTTTCATGTTATTCTATCACAAAAAGTTTAGTTTCAAATTCTACTGCCTGAGTATTTTCTAATAATACTTCTTTAATTACCCCTTTTCTTCCAGCCTTAATTTCATTCATAACTTTCATCGCTTCAATAACGCAAACTACAGTATTTTCATTAACTGTGTCTCCAACTTTAACAAACGGAGGTTGATCAGGGGCGCTAGAAACATAAAAAGTTCCAACCATAGGAGATATTATACAATCTTTCGCATCTTCAATATGTCTTTCAAGCTCTTGTTCTTTAGGTCTTGGATGTCTTTTTACATGTACTTCCTTATGCTCTAAGTGATCTTTTTCTAAAGAGATCTCAAAATCACCATCTCTTAGATGGATTTTTTTTAAATTACTCTCTTCTAAAAGAGTAATTATTTTTTTTATAACATTTATCTCCATGCTTATAACCTTTGGATAAATTCATTTAGGTTAGTATCAACTTTAACAATGTCTCCAACTTCTACAAAAAGAGGTACATCAATTTTTGCACCTGTTTCTAAAACAGCTATTTTAGTTGGATTAGCAACGGTGAGTTTATCTTCTTTTGATGTAGTCTTAGTAACCATTAACTCTAAAAATTGCGGAAGCTCAATTGAAAATATTGAATTTCCATAAAAAAACGCTTTTACCCTTATACCCTCTTTTAAGAAGTTGATTTTATCTCCCAAAATATTTGGAGGAACGAGAGCATTTTCTAATTCACCTATATCTAAAAATAGAAAGTTTTTTCCTTCAATATATAAGTATTCCAAATCATGAATTACTAAAGATACTTCTAGAAGTTTCTGAGAAAGTTTAAAGTTTTTCTCAATAAGCTCTTCTGTCAAAAGATCTCTTAGCTTGGTTTTAATAAAAGGAGTACCTTTCGCTGTAGAGACTTTTACGCAAGATTCTACTCTAAAAATTTTTTTATCTATGTTGATTGTCATTCCAGGTGACAGTTGATTACTTGTTGGCATTTTTTACCTCAATTTTCTAAAATTGTTTTTATTTCTTCAAAGCTATTAATTGTGTAATCTACTAGCTTTGAATCTTCTTTTTTGTTAAATATTTTTTTTCCTCGTCCCCAGTTCATGTGAATAGTTCTACACCCAATTTTTTTAGCACTGAGAAGATCTATCTTCACTTTGTCTCCACAGACAAAACTTTTTTTTACATCCGTTTTTAATTCTTCAATAATTTTTTTATAATAAGGTTCTTTATCATTGCTTTTTGCTACGACTATTTTACTAAATATAGAGGTATCAATTCCAGCTTTTTTGATCTTATAAAATTGGAATCTTTCATCTCCGATGGTTACTATTGCAAGTTTATGAAAGTTAGAGAGATATTTCAAAGTCTGATTTGCATTTTTTAAAGTTAAAATTTTAATATCACTTAAACTTGTGTCCGTCATAGTCCTATAAGCTATATCGTAAAAAAATTTGTTTGCATTAACATTTAATAAAAAATTTTTTACACTCTCTTTAGAGCTCGAACTTGTTTTATCAATTTTAATGATTTTTTCAAATGCACTATTTTCATCTATTTTAAGACCATTTTTTATCAAGGTTTGTATAGTTTTTTTTAAAAAAACAGGCGTGATAGATCCACTTGTATCTATTAAGGTATCGTCTAAATCAAATATTATTAACAATTTTAATTATCTCATCTGCTAGTTTTTTTGAATCATGTCTAATTAAATTTCTTTTAATTAAGTCTTTTTTATAAGCCCTAGCAAGAGGACCTAAAAGATCAGATAAAATTACTCTTTTATCATTTGAGATATCATTTTTTACCAAAGTTCCCTCTTCAGAATATTTTTTTATCAATTCTTTAGATGGCTCTTTTTTATTTACTAAAATGTAATCAAAAACATCCTTACCTAGAAATTTCACAAGCTCTTTAAGATTCTGACTAACTTTATTACTTTTACACTGCCCTTTTCTATTCATAAGATTTACTACAAACACTTTTTTAGCTAAAGTCTTTTTTAAAGCATCCGCGACCCCTTCAACTAAAAGATTCGGGATTAAAGATGTATAAAATCCACCAGGACCTAAAACTACTAAATCAGCATTCATAATCTCATCGATAACTTTTGGATTTACCTTAGGATAGGGCTCTAAATAAATACTGTTGTATCCTTTATCTATCTCTTGAGATAGATAAACCTCAGCTTCACCCTCTAAAACTTTTCTGTTATTCAATATCATTTTGAGATGGACTTGATTAAGGGTTACTGGAATTACTTTTCCTTTAATATACAAAATCTTTCCAGCTTCTTCTACTGCTCTTTCAAAGCTACCGGTTATTTTTTCCAATGCAGATAAAAATAAATTCCCAAGTGAATGCCCTCCTAAATTACCATTTTCAAAACGATAATTCATAACATTTCTCATAAGTCTTGATGAATTAGAGAGTGCTACTAAACATTGTCTAACATCGCCGGGGGGCAATACACCTAGCTCATCTCTTAAAATCCCCGTGCTACCGCCGTTATCTGCCATTGAAACGATAGCGCTAAGCTCTACATCGTATTTTTTAAGTCCTCTAAGGATAACAAAATTGCCGGTGCCTCCACCGATAACTACAATTTTTTTTCTCATAAACCTTTAACAATTTTTAAGTTTTTTTACACCCTCTAGCATATCTTTTTGTGAAAAAAGATATGTTCCTGCGACTAAAAAATTAGCCCCTTTATTAATACATCTTGAAGCTACCTCTATATCTATCCCGCCATCTACTTGTATATCGAAATCTAGTTTCAGGTCCTCTCTTAAATTTTTAGCAAGCTCTATTTTCTCTAAAACAGATGGTATAAATTTTTGGCCTCCAAACCCTGGATGCACTGACATAAATAAAACATTATCTAGTTTCTCTAAATACTTTGCAGCAATAGAAAAAGATGTTTCAGGATTAAATGCTAAACCTACTTTTTTTCCGCATTTCCTAATGTAGTTGATTGTATCTTCTACATCTTCTGTTGCTTCAAAATGAAATGTTATTAAATCAGCTCCCACTTCAACAAACTTTTCAATAAAATCAAAGGGATTATAAATCATTAAATGAACATCTAAAAATAGAGTAGTCGATCTATTTATAGCTGCAACCATTTGAGGTCCTATTGAGATATTTGGAACAAAATGTCCATCCATAACATCTATATGAATAGCATCAGCTTTTGATTCTTCCACTTTTTTAACTTCTTCATGAATTCTAGAAAAATCTGCTGCTAAAATAGATGGAGCGACTTTAATTTTATTTTTCATAAAGCTACTTTTTTTTACTCAAGAATAGATCTAAAAAAAACAAAAGTCAAGGTTTTCAAATATAAAAAATTCGATTGAATGTATTTCTAAATGTAGCTATAAGTTCTTATCAAAAAAAATGTTTTAGGAGAGAATATGAAAAAAACTATATTTACTTTAATATGTTTTTCACAAATAGTTCTAAGCTCAGTATTTGCTAATCAGTATCATTGGCCTAAATCTGAGACAAAGCATTACGAAGTTGCGCACGATCCTTGGGCAAAAGTATTAATTCCTCTTCCTGACTTTAAATATACTGGAAACCCAGAAGACTCTTCATCAATTTACACACATACTTTATATTCTCATCGCAACCTCTTCCTTACTATAGATGTTTTTCCAAAAAAACAACATTTAGATGTGAAAACTTATGCTAAATGGTTTACACAAACATGGAAAAAAGAAGACCCTTTAACAAAACTTATTGATCAAAAAGAAATTATTGCCGGCTCAAATAATTCCACCCCAATGCTTCTCAAAACATTTAAAAATAGCGAAGGAACAATCTATCAACTTTATTTCGTAAAAGATAATCATGGTTTTTGTTTTCTAGGTTTTTGTTATCCCCCTAAGGATATTGACAAATCAATTGTTGATGCAGAAAATGAATATTGGCAATCACTCATGAAAGAGCTTGCCCAAGCTGTCCAGTTTTATGAATAAAAGAATATAAGTCGCTATAAATTAATAGCTTATAAAGCTTTAGTTTTGGTTTATTTTAACTTCAATCATATTATGTCCGAATTTTTAATTCGGACATAATTCGGACAAAAACAGCAAAAACTGTCCGAATAGTGCTAATTCGGACAAAAAAACCTAGCAAACTGTCCGAATTAATGATAATATAATCTTAAAAAGAGAGAATTATTCCTTTATGAATCGTAGAGATAGAAAATTAGCTATTTTAAGACAATTAGGCTTAGAGTCCGAACCGATTACTCTATATGAGCTAGCAAAAAATGCCTTCGAGCTTAACTATAGCAGTAGAACAATACGTCGTTTGTTGAATGAACTTATTGAAGAGGGTCTTGTTAAAAAATATGGAAGCACTAGAGGAGCCAGGTATGTTGCAGTTAAAGCAACGGATCGCATCTTGAATCAAGAGCCTATTATTCCCTCTCAAGATATCAACCATATAAGTAGTTGTTTTGGATCGGAAAGCCTAAATGCTATTGAAAAGATAAATAAGCCATTATTTGAACGTCAGCCTGTAACATATAATACAGATTGGTTGCAAACATATCAACCAAACGTAACTTTTTATCTACCTAAATATTTGAGAAATCAATTGCATAATGCTGGAGAGCGGGCTAATGATCACGATCCGGCAGGAACATATGCTCATCAGATTTTCAACCAACTAATTATTGATCTATCTTATAATTCATCAAGATTGGAAGGAAATACATACTCTTTATTAGAGACAGAGCGCCTTCTACTCCATGGCGATGGCATTGAAGGAAAACTTGATGAAGAAAAAGTAATGATTCTTAATCACAAGGAAGCTATTCGTTATTTAGTAGATAATGCGACTCGTTTAAAAATAAATCGAAATGTTATCTGTACTCTTCACTATTTACTCTCTGACGGCCTTGTAGAACCAAAATACGCAGGAAAAGTTCGTGATTTTAGTGTTCGAATAGGGGGTTCAACATATATCCCTTTTAAAAATCCAAAACAATTGCAATTACAACTGGATAAAATTTCCGAGAAAGCTTTTATGATCTCAGATCCATTTGAACAAAGCTTTTTTTTGCTTGTCCATATTAGCTATCTTCAGGCATTTGCTGACGTTAATAAAAGAACCGCTCGCCTCTCAGCTAATATATCTCTTATAAAAGATAATCTTGTTCCTCTTGCTTTTAGGGACGTCGCTATCCAGGCTTATATGTCTGCTATAATCGCTATTTATGAACTTCAAGATATTCGACCTCTCATTGATCTTTATGTTTATTCATACTTGAGAACTTGTGCAGCATATGATTCTACTATAAAATCTTTAGGTTTTGACGAAGTGCGTGTTAGATTTCGTTATAAGCGTCGAGAAATAGTTCGAGAGATAATCATTAATGGGTTTGTAGGAGTTCAATTAGAAAAATACATTCAATCTGAAGCTATAACGCATAACATACCTGAAGAAATTAAAGAGAGTTTCATAGAAGATATATTCGAAGATCTAGAACAAATAAATGAGAGCCGCTTAGTTGGCTTGGGAATAAGTCCCGATCAATTAACAAAATGGTTAAATTTAAGATCAAAGAATTGATTGGATCATATAAAATTTCTCTAAATATGCTACTTTCGACTAATAGATTTTTGAATACTATCTAAAAATATTTTTTGCTGAGTTTTATCATCATTCATAAAAACATAACCAAGATATTCAATATCGTGAGCTGTTAAACTAAATGAGATAAGCTCAAATGATAAAACATTTAAATTATCAATCTTATCTTTTATTTTCTTTTTAACGTTTTGATCATATATGGGGACCATAATATAGAGCTTATTTATTTCTTGTTTGAATAAAAAATCTGATATTTTTTTTATTCTAGTCTCTTCTCTTTTAATAGCATTTATCAGCATCAAAAATAGATTTTTCAAAATATCAGGTTTAACAATAGCTGTCATTTCTCCTGGAGTTATAGCATAGAAAAATTTCTCTACTAAATTATCATAGTGTTTACCGATTTGTCCTAAAATAGCTTGAAGTGATTTATACGCTTCATTTTGTTTGTAGATCATTCCACCCATGTAATCTCTAACTTCACCAAATAGCATATTTAGATCTTCCACAACGCTAAGCCTTGCCCTATTGATATCTAAACTATGATCTGATCTTAAATAATCAGAACTCTCTAATAAAACACGAAATACATTAGCTTCTTTTAAATATTTTCTTCTGATGATTCCAACTTTTTTTACTTTATCAATGATGAATCTATTTTTAGATTTTATTTTAGAGATTAGATCTTTTAAAGAAGGATCTTGTAATCTTAGCACTCTAAGTAGAATAACATTAAAAGAGAGATCTGTATGAGTTTGTTTATCAAAAGAAATAATCACTTGAGGAATATCGTGCACATATTTTAGTTGCTGTGATAAAACCAGCATATTTTTCACGATCTCTTCTTCATTTCTTGGCATAAAAACCGGATGGATAAGCTGCTCTACGTTACCTTTTAGATAGGTTGGAAGCTCATCTTTTAAAACCGATATCTCTTCATTTACAAAATCTATACCATTTGGTTTTTGAACTTCTATATAACAGGTTTGAATCTCATTTTTAGATGCTTTATCTATAAAAAATGAGTTTTCAACAATCTCAACATATGGCAGAAAGTTTTTAATAGCATTCAGGAGATGTTTTTCTTCAAAAACCTCATGTTCTTTTAAAAAGTTTATACCAACTAAAACCCCTAAAACAGATTTTTCTTGAGACTGAGCTTTTAGCTTGGTTTTTAAAAATTTTAAAATTAGATATCTCTTATCTGAGTTCACTTCAATCTTTTGTTTAAGGAGTTTTCTGATCATATATAGTATCGATATTATACGAGAGATATGGTGATAATCTCTTTGAGATTTAAACTCATCTCTCGACATTATCAAAAACTGCTGCATTTCAGAGAAAATGTTTTTCCCAAACTGATTTGGTTTTTTTTGAATTAAAGAACCTATTTTCTCTTGAACCATGGCAGTTTTTCTATCATTAGAAAGGCCTTTAAATTCTGTTATTCTATTTGCATGAAAATCTGATAGGATTCCAAGTCTTAGCTCTGTCTCAAACGTTTTTTTGTTTTTCTCTATTGAATCCAAATCTTTTTGAGATTCAACAGAAATAACAGCTTGCATAAGAGTTAATTTATCGTTATGAATATTTGAAATAGAAAAATCTATTGAATAAAAAAGATCTACATTTAAGTTTTTTTGAAAAACAAGCCATCTACTTACCATATCATAGAAAAAATTAACTCCATTTTTTCTATGTTTTGAAATTAAAATTATGCAGATACTATTTGTTTCATTTATTTTTGACCATTTTATAATAGGTAGGTTTTCATTTAAGTAAACTTGAGTTTTTTTTAGATCTTCTTTTTCATTTGTTCTTTCATGAAAACTATAGGGCAAAGCCTTTTTTAAAAGAGCTTTTAAAGAGTTCATATGACTTGTTTGATGCTCTTCATCTAAAGAGCTAAAGGAATTATTTTTAAGCTCGAGTTTTAGTTTCATCTGAGATTCTAAGCTTTTTTTATTTAAGTACTAATTAATTTCATATACATTTTTTTTCCCTTTTTTAAAAGAGACTTTTTCAATATTTGTAAATTTTTTATTTTTCCTATTTTTGAAATTCAAAATATTTAGGCTTATATTATTGTTTAAAGCTAGTTTTACACATCTTGGATGCAAGATTTTATGCTCATTTTTCTCTAAAATTTTTAAAGCTTTTTCATGGGTTAACTTTTCATAAAAAAAAGAATTTTTATCTTTCTTTGGATCTTTTTCATAGATACCATCAACATCTTTATAAAACTCAACTATTTTTGCTTTTAGAGCTACCGCTAAAGCAACAGCTGTTGTATCTGAGCCCCCTCTTCCGAGTGTTGTTATCTCTTTTTCAGTGCTCACTCCTTGAAAACCCGCTACTATTACAATATTATTATCATTTAAAGCTTTTGAAACTCTATTAGGTTTTACATCAATAATTTTAGCATCCAAATGATTGGATGTAGTTATAATTCCCCCTTGAGATCCAGTAAAAGAGATAGATTTTTTTCCTTTTTTTTGAAGAGCCATGGAAAGCAGGCTCATAGTGATTCTCTCCCCTACAGAAATTAACATATCTTGCTCTCTTTTAGGGGGATTGTCATTAATTGATGAAGCTAGTTTTAAAAGTTTGTTTGTTGTTTTTCCCATAGCAGAGACAACGACTACTAATTTTTTATATTGTTTAGATTTTTCTATGATTATATCAGCAATTTTTAAGATGTTTTTTGAATTTGAGACGCTAGCTCCTCCAAATTTCATTACTAAACAGCTCATAAAAATAAAACTTCCGATTTAGTTTTTATCAAAACAAAAATAACCTGCATTACCATCCTTTCTGAGATAACACTCATATTTAAAAATATAGAGAAAGGGAATTTCTTAAAAGTCCAAATTATTATTTTTT
>SDBU01003352.1_pt1 | contig 20459 bp, 24 predicted proteins | sample 2277071 | NCBI WGS metagenome assembly SDBU01 (sample SAMN10397929, study PRJNA504765) | marine sediment metagenome | isolation source: marine sediment core GS08_GC12, 126 cmbsf | place: Arctic Ocean: Gakkel Ridge, Loki's castle | collected 2008
GGTATGTTACTCTTTGAAGAGAGCGGGAACTTTATTATTGTGAAACCGCGGAGATTCTTGGGTTCCAATAATTTCGCTAAAATTGCGTCTGTTGTACGCACCCTTGGCGGAGAGTACGTCAGCGCTGGAAGAAATTCTCATTTCAAGATCACAAAGGAATAGGCTGCAGAAAAAAGTTGTTTTCAACAATCAGCTGTTATTAGTCTCCTAATATGATTGTATGGTTGTGTGTTTCTGCGTTTTTCTTGGGGACTTTTCCATTCTGGTGGTTACGAAGGGTTGTGTGGTTTCTGTTTAGGAATGGAAATATGGCTTCCAAATTTGGATTATTTCTGTGAAAACCTTTTTTTAAAATGAGTGTTGTTATTTACATTTGATGTGGAGAGTTCGACTTTGAAGTTGATCTACATTATTATTGACGGAATGGGCGACCTTCCCGTGGATGAGTTAGGCGGCAGGACTCCTCTTGAGGCTGCTGATACGCCGTACATGGATTCGCTCGCCAAAACCGGAAAAACAGGACTCATGTACACGGTCGGTAAGGGTATGGCACCCGAAAGTGATGCAGCGGTTGTCTCCATTTTGGGTTATGATCCCTTCAAGTATCACGTGAGCAGGGGCGCCCTCGAAACTGTCGGTGCAGGATTAAACATGAGAAATGGTGACTTAGCTCTCAGATGCAACTTCGCAACGTTAGCGCCCGACAAATCTATCATCGACAGGAGGGCTGGAAGAAACTTGGCACATGAAGAAACTGATGAACTAGCCCAAGCGATCAACGAGCAGGTACAATTGGAGTCATATCCGGTTAGCTTGCAGATAAAAAGCACCGCAACCTATCGGGCAGCCTTGGTTATAAGAAGCGAAGGAAAGCTGCTCTCGGGCAACATAAGTAACACTGATCCAGCATACAAAAGGATCAACAGTGTGGGGGTGGCGGACCTAGAAGCCGAGATGATGCTAAAAACGTGTAATCCTCTTGACGAGACTGAAGAAGCGAAAATTTCTGCTGAGTTAGTCAACGAATTCACCCAGAAGGCTACGCCTGTTTTGGATCAACATGAAGTGAACAGGAAACGCGTCAAAGAGGGAAAACTGAAGGCTAACGTTATACTCTGCAGAGGCGCGGGCAGCATGGTGCCAAAGTTTCCTCACCTCAGCGAACTTTATGGTCTCAGGTTTGTTTGTCTTGCTGACATGAATGTTGAAAAGGGAATATCCAGTCTGGTGGGAATGAGTTTAGTTGATCTTCCTTTTCCATCCAAAAACCTCGAAAAAGATTGTAAACTTAGGGTGAAAAAACTGTTTGAGGTCCTGCCTCGTTATGACTGTTTTTACATTCACATCAAGGGTCCGGATGAACCGGGTCATGATGGTGACTTTAATCTAAAATCTGAACTCATCTCGATTGTTGACAAACATTTTGTGGGAGAAATGCTACAGCAAATAAATTTGGAAGACCACATCGTCTGTATCACAGCTGATCATTCGACGCCCTGCACGCTAAAGGCTCACAGTGATGATCCAGTGCCCATCCTTATTGCAGGAAACAAGCTGAAAGGTGACGGGGTTCAGAGATTCTCCGAAAAAGAATGCAAACTAGGAGAATTAGGTGTTCTAAGTCAAGGAACTGAGCTTATGCCTAGGCTGGTTAAATATGTGAAAGGATAGAAGGCGGATTAGTACCTTTTGTATCCTATGAATAAACCAGCAATGAAGCTAGCTGCGAAAGGAACGCTGGATGCCAGAGCTATAATCCCTAAGGGAGCAATAATGCTTAGGACGTTCGATATGTTTGCAGATATCGCATTAAAATTGATGTCAAAGTTTCCGGTGTATGCAAAAGCTATTATGACAAAAGCGAAAATTCCGATTGTTAGCGCCATGCCTGAGACCCTCTTGACTAAGTGTCCTGCAAAGTAGCCAGCTACTCCACCAATAAGAAGCATGAACATTATTGGAGTTATCAAATCTTCCATTTTTCTTTTTCACCTCTCAACGTCTTGATAGATAAATTATGGTTCCACACTTTGTAGTGACAGAAAATGCCTTCCAGACCGGATTGTCTTGAAGTTATTTCGCCATTGCAGTTGTGAAACCATGATGTCCGTCTCAAGCTCTTCGTATTGATTTATTTTACTTATAGTAATTATGAATTCTGAGTACATATTTTCCCTTCATAACCGCTTTTTATTAAAACCGCTGAAGGGTTCTCTGGAGTTCAAAAATGAGCACAAAACTTCAAGAAATCAGAAAACAACTTGCAAATCTTGAAAAAGAAGCGGATGAACTGAAACGTCTCAAGTCCGATTATCATTGCGCTAGGCAATTCCGTAGAATGCTTGTTAAACAAGAGGTAGATTAGAGTAGACTAAGTTAAAGTAAACCGTGAGTTAAAAGTTATACGGGTTTTATTTTCTTTCAGAAACCGCCATTAATACAGGTTAATGGAATACAATATGTCCTTAGACATTACGGGATGTCTCAACTATTCTGGGTTTTTCTGTTTCAACATAATTTTTAAATTTCTTAATTTTTTTTTCCAAGTCCACCAGACCACAAAAAGCAACAAGAATAAACAACTGTCAATGATTGTTAAGCCACAAGCCCACGAAGAGGCTATACTCCCAGTCATATTAGAGAGACACGTTCAAAACGCAGTCTTTCTTTGTCTTCCCAATTTTGTGCGTTTAAATCGCATTTTTGGAAAGACTTGTTCTTTCTGCACATTTTGTTTGCTCACCAGAATCTAATACGATTCTGCTTTTCTTTGAATATTTAAGCGTGTCGAAACAGCTTTTTTCGCTCACGATTTACAGAATTTCTTGAACATGTCAGGAACTATTTTTTTAATCTTGGATGAATTTTTATCCATCTTCCCTTGTTGTAAAAGTTCTTGAAATAGGCATGAATAATTGGAGTAAATCTGTATTAACCAATTGTTCTATAGCTTTTGAATTTGTGAGTGAATAATAAACCCAATTGCATTCCTTTTGGGCGCGCACACAAAACATTTTCGTTTCATCTGATTCCATGACAAAGGAAAAAACATATTTAAATTTGTTGCGATTATATGTTATTTGAAAGAATATGGCTATATCGAAAAGCGATAAGAGGTTGCAGCGGTTAGCAGAATCTGGAATTTGCTCTTACGAAACTACATCAGAATGTGCTGACGAACTAAGAGAACTGGCCGACAAAAAAATGAGTTTGGAAACCAGCAAAGCTAAAAGCAAAGTTTTCAAAGCTCTTGCAAGCGCCATCAGATTAAGAATTTTAGGTTTACTGTCTTCCCGTGAGATGTGTGTATGTGAAGTCACGGTTGCTCTTAATTTAACGCAGCCCAACGCTTCTCATCACCTGAAGATTCTAGAGAATGTTGGTTTCGTGAAAGACAGAAAGGAAGGAAAATGGGTTCTCTACAGCATAACTAATCCTGAGCTTTTTGAAGGCATCCGTAAACTGAACATCTTTTGATTCTTTTTCTAAGATATGTCATGCAAAATAATAGGTCGTAACAACAGATTTAAATACTTTAATATGTTTATGTATTTTTGGTAAGCCAATGAATATTGAGAAAGTTATCCTGAAAACTTCAAAAACAGACGTCACTGGATGTAGCACATGTGCTTATTTTAAGGCAGACAATCTGCGGCACGCAATAGCTAGATTAAACGGAGTCTCAAAAGTTAAAGTTGACAAGATAACCGGTAAGGTTGCCCTAGAATACGGCAAACAAAAAACTAATCTCTCCAAGATCACTGAACGCATTGAAAAGCTCGGCTACCAAGTTGAGATAATATCAAGAGAGGAAATCCAATGAGAGAACATGTAAATGGTGTTATATTAGTCGTTTTACTAGCATTATTCGCTTTAGCAGGCGCTCTAATAACAGGAATTCAAGGAGCATACGTGCATGAAATTAGCATTGCTTTGACTTTGATCGCTGTTGCTTTAGGCTACCGCATTTATTTCCATGGCATTCGATCCCTGAGGCATGGAGACGTTACCGCCCAATTGTTTGCGACCATTGCTATCTTCATTTCCGTAGTAGCTGGTTTAGTCTTACCATCAGCTTCAGCCACTGGAACAGCAGAAGCAGTTGGTTACCTTACAGCATCAGCTATCGTAGCGTTCATAATACTTGCAGGTATGACACTTGAAGACTACATCATTCATAGAACAAGAGGTGCGCTTGAGAAACTCATAAACATGAGCCCCACCACCGCTCGCATACGTCGAGACGGTTTAGAAGTTGAAGTATCTATAGACAAGGTAAAATTAGGCGAAATCGTCTTGGTAAAACCCGGCGATAAAATACCAGTTGATGGAACAGTAATTTCTGGATACAGCACTGTTAATCAAGCAACAATAACGGGTGAATCAATTCCTGTAGAAAAGACAATTGGTGACCGCACATTTGCTGGCACCCTCAATGAACATGGAGCTTTGGAAATTAAAGTTGAAAAAATCGCTGATGACACTACGCTTGCTCACATCATTCAGCTAGTCGAGGAAGCTCAAGAGAAAAAGGCACCCATACAGAACGTTGCTGACAGATTTACCACTTACTTCTTGCCAATCATGGCAGTTTTGGCATCCTCTGTCTTTGCGGTCAGCTATTTCGGACTTGGTTTTGAGGTGGCACTGGTCAGAACCGTAACTGTTCTATTAGTGGCATGCCCTTGCGCTCTTTCAATAGCGGTTCCAGTCGCTGTTGCTGCAACCATTGGCAATGCCAGCATGAACAGCATAATAATCAAGGGTGGCACACACATCGAAAAGCTTAAAGATGTTAAGGTGGTCGCGTTCGACAAAACTGGTACGTTAACTGTTGGCGAACCCAAGGTTGTTGAGATCAAAACCGTTGGTAATTACTCTGATGCGGACATTATCAAGTATGCGGCAATTGCGGAGAAATTTTCTGAACACCCCCTATCCAAAGCCATCATCGCGAAGGCAGCTGAGATGAGCATGAAAATACCTGACCCCACAGAATTCAAAACTATTCCCGGACGCGGCGTGGACGCCCACTACGGAAACAAGCACATAATGATTGGAAGAAAGATGATGGAAACAGAGATTTCAGAAGAAGTGAACCAATTGATGAGCACGGTTGAAAGCGAGGGGAAAACAGCTATTCCCGTAGCACTAGATAAAAGTGTTATTGGCGTCATTGTTGTGGCTGATACAGTCAGGGAAAATTCTTTGGAAGCCATACAGAGGCTGAAGCGTTTAGGAATCAAAACTGTTATGATAACGGGCGACAATATGCGGACCGCCAAATATATCGCTGAAAAGATCGGGCTTGATGAATATCATGCTGAGCTCTTGCCAGAACAGAAAGTTGCGGTCATTAGAGAACTGAAAAAAGGTAATGTTGTTGCGATGGTTGGTGACGGTGTGAATGATGCTCCTGCGTTAGCTAATTCGGATGTTGGGTTTGCGATGGGTGCGGCTGGCAGTGATGTAGCGGTTGAGACTGCAGACGTGGCTCTGCTTGGAGACGACTTGACAAAGGTTGAATATGCGATTAGCCTGAGTCGGAAGGCGTTTACCAGAATGAAGGGAAACATAGTTTATGCTTTCATCTGGAACATAATCGCATTGAGTTTAGCCGCTTTTGGTATCTTAAATCCAGTTCTAGCAGTTGTTCTTGCAGAAGCCGGATGTATATCAGTGGTAATCAACTCCGCCTTGCTATTGCGGAGTAAACCAAAGCCTCTAATCAAGATTAGGAGATAGGTATCGCATTCAAAATAGAGGCCTGCAACGCCTTGAAACTTGATGTAAGAATTGTAGAACGAATAACGCTTAACATAGTATTTATTGGTAGGAAATTGAGAAAAAAGGTTTCTGGAAAAAATAGTATGAAAAAAATTGAAAAGGTGATTTAATGGAAAGTGAAAAAGTAAAAGAATTTGTTAAAAAGAGATATGGCGAAATTGCTCAATCTGAACAATCTTGTTGCTGTTCTTCGTCTTGTTGTGGGCATTCAACGAAGGAAATTGCTAAAGAGATTGGATACTCTGAAACAGATTTAGTAAATGTACCTGATTCTGCAGTTTTGGGTTTAGGTTGTGGAAATCCTGTTGCCTTGGCTAATTTGAGAAAAGGTGAAACTGTTTTAGATTTAGGTTCTGGAGGAGGAATTGATGTCTTTTTGGCATCTAAAAAAGTTGGATCACATGGAAAAGTTATTGGTGTGGATATGACAAAAGAAATGCTGGAAAGAGCTGAAGCTTCAGCTGTGAAATATGGTTATAGAAACGTTGAATTTCGGTTGGGGGAAATAGAAAACTTACCAGTCGAAGATGAAACTATAGACACTATAATCAGTAATTGCGTGATCAATCTATCTCCGGATAAACTGAAAGTATTCCAAGAAGCATATCGAGTTTTAAAGCCAAATGGGAGACTTATGGTATCTGATATTGTTACAAAAGGAGAATTGCCAGAGACTGTTCGAAAAAGTTTTGACGCATGGGCAGGATGCATTGCTGGTGCACTTGAAAAAACCGAATATGTGGATACAATCAAAAGAGCAGGATTCAGAACTATAAAAATAATCTCTGAAAAGGATTACACAATTAACCTTTCTGATGACTTAACAGGGAAAGTTATGAGTGTCCAAATCGAGGCACTGAAATAGATTTAGGTTTGTTCAATTTGATCAGAACAGTAATGTTAAGTGATCAAATAAAAATATTAAATTGGTGAAAAAGAGATTTTGGAATAATGACTGATGAACAAAAGACTGTGATTGTAGCAGGTGGCGAGAAAAATTGTCGGAGAGATTGAAAAAAAGAAAAATATTGATAGAAAAACAGAAAAAGAAAAAGGTGCAGACAAAAATTTTGGTTGGTGTAGTCTGCTTAATTGTAATAGTGTTGGGGGGTGTTACGGCATGGCAATATCTATCAGCTCCTTCAGAAGATCCACCTGAGATAAAACCTACGGCTGCTCTTTTTTCTACTTACGAGTTTACTATGAATGATATTGATGGAACTCGATTTTCACTTGATAACTACCGTGGGAATGTGATTGTGATTCATCTCATGGCTGTTGGTTGCTCTGGACAGATAAACCCAATCAATGATAATCAACTTATTAAACTAAAGTCTCTTTGCAATAGCTATTGTGACAACAAACCTGTTACGATTGTATCGGTTGCTGTGGCTACATGTGAGAGCAGTCGCCTTTCATGGCTACGGTCCACTTATGGTATTAGTTGGTTTTTGGGGAATGACTATGACGATGGAACAGTGGATATTGCTCAGAATTACGGTATGTATGGTGACGGAACAATTATTGTAATAGATAAAGACTTTCAAGTTCATGAAGCATACAGTGATGTCGGTGTTTCAACAATAAAGTCTAAGATTAACCAACTTTTGGAGGCTTGAATACTGAGTGATTGAAGAATTTCTTGGGCTGTTTACTTTAGGAATCGTTACTTTTCTTTCACCCTGTTCTATTGCCCTGATATCCGTTTATTTGACATATGCTGTAGGCATAAGTAAAGACGTACGAAAAGGCTTCATAATTGGTTGTTGCTTCACTATTGCCATGTGCCTAGTTTTCTTCTTTCTAGGATACGCTATCTCTTCTCTAATTCCTGTAAATACTAATAGCTATCAACTCTTCTTTGCCCTCGCAGGTATTCTTCTCATATTTTTTGGCATCAACAATCTAGGCTTATTTAAGAAAGTTAATCGTGATAATACTGGGGGATTCGTTACTGAACAAGTTAACGCTTTAAGAATGAATGCTGTAATGCGTCTTTCAAAATATAATTATATAGTAGGTTCCTTTCTCTTTGGTGTAGTCATTTCTTTGGCTTTGGGTCCGTGCTCCTTATCTTTAGTTTTGCCAGCTATACTATTAACGATGTTCAGTGCACCGACACCTTATCACGGTGGACTTTTACTTTTTGGTTTTGGTCTAGGGCATGCTTTGCCTGTTATTTTATTAAGTACATTGCTGGGAACTGCACGAAAAGCTGTAAGCCAAAAAATTTCTCTAGCGGGAGAATGGTTAACAAAGATTTTTGGAGTCGCATTTGTTATAATTGGTATCGTCATGATTTATTATGGAATAGTGGGTTAATGAAAATGAAAAGTGACAAAGTGAAAGTTGAAATCTTTGTACCTTTTGGATCATGTTTCTGCAGTTTCTCGACATTTATAGAAAAAGTGGGACATGTAACCTCGAAGTATAAAGATTTGGTTGAAGTCCAAACGAAGTCAACAAAGTCTAGAGAAGCCACTCAACACGGTATCCAAGATATTTGCGTCGTTGTAGGTGATAAAAAGTTTTTACCAAATTTTGATGCGAAAAAACTTGAAGAAACAATACAAAATGAGTGCAAGACATGATAGGTTTACATGCTATATTTGACTATTCTGCAGTTCTTCATAATTTCAGGGTGAGGAAGAATGTCTGAAGAATATCATGGAATTAAACGCGACAACATACCTTGGAATCCAAAGATAAATTACGATAAATGCACTAATTGTGGAACATGTGTTGACTACTGTAAACTTGGTGTTTACACTGTTGAAAAAGAGAAACCTGTTGTAAAGAATCCTAACAATTGTGTAGTATTCTGTACAGGTTGCGAAGGACGATGTCCTGTTGGTGCCATAAGCTTTCCCTCAAAACAAAAAACACGAGAATTGATAAAAGAACTGGAAAGTTAGTATTTCGTGGTCAAGTTGAAAATATACATAGGTTTTAAAGCCAATAAAAAACCAGAAATCTTTGAGTCAGAAACAAAACCAGTTAAAGAGACCCATTCACAATATGACTTTATTTATGGGCCATTCGAATCAGTTGAAAAGGCCCAAAAATATCTAATAGCAACGGGTGGTTTGGCATGTGGAGATGGCTAAAATTACGCGTATTAATCACTGTAGTTGCACTTCTTATCCGAGAGTTCCTTTTAGTGCATCTGCTTTTAGTCTAAAAGAATTCATTACATCTTCATAGTATAGACATGAGTCATCTTCTTTTTCGGGGTCTTTTAGAGAACATCGTCCTTCTTTCCAGTTGATACAGGTATTGTGGTTACATATTAGGAGACTAATAACAGGCATAGAGACTCTTCGTAGGTGCCCCCTGGATGTGATTTGTTCATGCTCCATTTGTTGCTCATGTAAGCTATGTTTTTATGCTGGAGAGGCATTTAATGTTGTTTGGTGGGCGATGACGATTTTGACCCCACTGAAAAGTGATTGAGATCTTGAGAAAAGTTGACGGCTGAAACGGTTATGCCAGTCGCTTTCAAGAATACGTGAGCCCACCACAATTCTTGTTCTTGTTTGGTTGCTGCTTTTTTGGTTGTTACGGATCGGGTTTATGTTTCTGGTGGCTGGAATCTGATGACTTGTAGTACATATATGCAGTATTATGTCGAAAATCGTAATATACAGTTAAATGCTAAATATGTAACTGGTATATTCTGTAAGGAAATGGTTGTGGATACGGTTGACGGAAGAAAAGATAAAGAACATTCTCACTGAAAAGAAACTTTCCGCTATCAAGCGGGTGCTGGAGAAGGACCACGCTATCGACTGTATCTTTCTTTTGAAGCTGGAGAAGGGACGATGGAAGAATGCTAAGGCATTCATGCATGATTTGAATCTTACTCTCAGCGATGGGACGTTCCGGTCGAGGATGATGGAGATGGAGCATTTGGGGTTGGCTAAGAGTGTACCTATTGATCCTTTGAAGAAGTATTATGTGATAACTGAGCTTGGTGAGAAGGTAGCGGGGCTTCTTTTGGGTTTGTTTGATGCGTTAGAGTAGTTTGTTGTGGTTGTGTCGCGGTTTCTATTTTTGTTTTGTAATATATTGTATTAAGTCGTAAGACTTAAATCTCTTTATGTTGTAGTCCTCTTGTGAACTCATAAGGAGGGAAATAACCAAAAATGAGAAAACTCCTAAAGAGTAAAAAAGCTCTAAGCCCAGTAGTCGCAGCCATCATACTCATCGCAGTAACCGTAGCAGTCTCCATCGCCGTAGCAGCATGGATGGGATCACTAACCATCGGATTCATGGAAACAAAAGAAGTGACAATCAGCCAAATGAACTTTAACACAACTACTAACACCACCACACTATACATTTCAAATTCAGGAACAAGTGACGTCACTATTAGCATTGCAAAAATCAACGGCAACACAGTAATCGATACCGACATCCCAGTCACCTATCTTGCAGGTGCATCAGTTACTACTCTTGAACTCAACTACTTCACATATGGAATATCGGCTGGAAATGATTACGCTGTAAGCTTGTTTGCAACTGATGGCACACTGGTCGGCTCTTACACAGGCACAGCTTAGACTTTAAGTAAGAAACTTCAACACGAAACTGAGGGTAGGGAAATCCGCCCTCTTTCACCAACTTTGGAGGTGTAAATATGGTAGTTGAACTAAAAGAATATGAATCCGCGATAGAAATAGCAAAATCAATGGACAATGATATATCCAAAACAAAGAGCATACTCGGCGAGTACCTACGCAGACTAGACTCGATACGGAATCTAGCTGAGAGGTCAAAGAAGATACGCGAAGTAGTCTTCAAGCTCGCTGGCAGAAAGGCAACTCAAAGCAGCCTCGGAGAGATAAACCTCGGCGACCTAAGCGTAATCCTAGACGCAAATCCATTCCACGAACTAACCGTAATCGAACAAGTCGTTCGCAGCCAACAAGACAAACTATTGGTACTCCAAAAAGCCCGCGATGCACTAAACTGGGTTGACCAAATAGGCGACACCGAAGGACTCAAATACATAGTCTTGGAAAGCGACGGGGTTCCAGAGAAAATTCTGCTAAAGATCTCCTAGATCAGGTAGGATGTGAAAAAATGAACAGGGACCCATATGCTATTGCCTTAAACAATGCTCTGACAGAGATCAAGAAAGCATACCCTGACATCAACCACTCTTTTCTTTTTACAGATAACGGCTCCATAATCACAGGAGACCAAAAAACCGACACAAAAACCATAAACAACATGCTAGAGTCTTTCCAAACCCTGAAAGAGAAAGCAAAGGTCATCGGCAATCTCAAAAGCTTACACATCAACGGAAAAAACGGCAAACTAACGTTATCCAACATCAACGACATGTACCTTGTCCTGGCAACATCCAAAAACATGGATAAAACGCACATTTACTCCATAACACACGTGATAATTCCAACAATCCTTAAAACCTTGGAGACTTTCGCTCCTACACACCCCCAAGTTCCATCTCCAAAAAAGCTAGTCGTTGACACACTCAGCGGATTCTTTGCCGGCGATTCCGTGCAAATTGACGCAGAGACACTGATGGACTGGACTAAAAATACTGATCCCCCTGCCCGCGTGAAGGCTGTACTAGCAGGAGAACAAAACACTCAAGAAATCATCGACCATGTCAGAATCGAAACGTTTGACGGCAATTCCACCCTATGCAAAGTGAAGGAAATTAACGATCAGAAACTGAAAGGAAAAAACATGATCAGAATACCCGAGAAAGTCTGTAATAGCCTCGAAATCAAAAAAGGAGACCTAGTTAAGGTCAAACCGATGTTATAGAGGAATTTGCATGTTAGTCAAAAAGTCTGAAACCGATGATACTGAAAAAATGCAAGAAAAACTGCAAGAAATCAAGGATCAAGAAGGAATCATTGGATACATTTTGAGAAGCCCAAAATCAGCATCAATAGACCTAAAGGACCCAACAAAAATAATCGATTACGCCGTTCTTTCATCTACAGCCTTTGATGTAGGCCACAACATAACAGAAGCCCTCCAGATGGGCGAAGCAGATACCATAGTTGTGGAGAGCGAAGAAACGAAACTCCTAGCAATGAACATCAACAATCATCGCCTTAGCCTCTTCATGGAAAAAAGCGTTAACCACGACAAGCTCTACAAGAAACTGAAATAAAATTCCCCATTTTTTTAAAACTTTTTTTTATCAAAGCTCTAATGAGCTTTCGAAAAAACTGACCCTCAAAAACATCTTGAGCTAAACCAGTTCTCCAACTTTACGTTTTTCGTCTTCTAGGTTACCCCATTTTTCAACTTCTAAAATGGGAAACAGGATCAACATCTAGTTTTGCTTCAAAAATAAGCAATAAAACTGTTAGGCTCAGACTTCAAAACTGTTCAGTTGTTGCCTGTCAGAGATAAATCTAAAAGTGTCATGGTTGTAACTGCTCTCTACAGCGTAACATATTTGTTCATGTTCGATTTTGACGAGATACTGAGTTGAGAAACATGGGAAAGCTAATAGGATTCCTGCAGTTAACAAGACCGCTAAACTGCTTAATGATGGGCTTCGCGGTGATTGTGGGCGCTTCTCTGGTTTCCCCCCTCAACTTCACGACAAATCTCCTCCTGGGATTTGTAATCGCATTTTCGTTAACTGCCACTTCCATGGTGATAAACGATTTCTACGACCGCGAAATCGACGCCATCAACGAGCCAAACCGCCCCATTCCAAGAGGCGACGTTAGCCCGAAAGAAGCCCTAATTTTTGCTCTTGTTTTGAGCATACTCGGATTAATAGCAGCCTTCAAGACTAACATGCCTAGCCTTGTGGTGGCGGTGATAGCGTGGATTATATCCATAACATACATTACAAAAGGGAAGGGGACAGGGCTCCCCGGAAATTTCTTGGTCAGCGCAACTGTTGGCATCCCATTTATCTACGGAGGATTAGCGGTTGGGCAGATTGAAACGTCCACCTTGCTGTTTGTTGCCATAGTCTTTCTTTCGAACACAGCAAGAGAGGTAACAAAAGGAATAGTGGACGTTGAAGGAGACAAATCACACAACATTAAGACAATCGCGGTGAATTACGGAGAACGGTCAGCAGCAATTGTTGCAGCAGTTTTCTCTTTTTTGGCGGTCAGCCTCAGCCCGTTACCGTGGATGTTGGGACTTGTTTCAGACTGGTTCATTCCCCCAGTAATCTTAACCGACCTAGGACTCATAGTCTCCGCTATTTTGCTTCTCCATAACTATTCCAGAACGAACGCTAAAAAAATAAAGAATCTAAGTTTAGTATGGTTTGTTACGGGACTTGTGGCGTTCATCCTAGGAACAATATGAAAGCTGCTTAACCAATTTTACTTCCCACGGCAATGTTCTTTTCGGGAGCAATCAGTGCTACGTTTCCCATGTTGTCTTCGGCTGCTAGAATCATGCACTGGGATTCTATGCCCATGAGTTTTTTTCTCTGTAGATTCATGAGAAAAGCAAATTTTTTGCCCACAAGCTCTTCAGGTCCATAATAGTTCAATATGCCAGCCACGCACTGCCTCGTTTCACAACCAAAATCGACAATAAGCTTGAGCAGATTTCTTGATCCAGGAATCTGCTGCGCCTCTTCAACTTCGCCGATGCATACATCAAGCTTCATGAAATCATCAAACGATATCTCCATTCAAGCCACCAACAACATTTCAATTCTTGCCCTCAAAATTTTAAACTTGTGTCCATTCAAGCCTGACCCGAATGGAATGCAACGAATCGTTCAATGGACCGGTCATAGGTTTTCTCGATCTCTGGCGGAAATGCGCAAGCAGGAAGCTCTTTTCTTGCAAGATGATACCTTATGCATTCACAGCACTTTCCTCGCTTGCCACAAGAGACATAACTGCATTGGCAATTCTTCGAATTAACCTCTATACTCGGACAAGCACTTTTCTCAGTCACTTTGGAAACCTCATTTTTTAATTCCTAAAAAATGGATGCCACCCTTAAAACTTGTTTGTTCTTTTTTGGTAAAATATTCTCCAAACCCATCAGTTCAAGCAGATTACAAAAGTATTTGCCGTAAAAAAGCTTTCAATATTTTCGCTTCGATACTTATTTATTCTCTTAAGATGATTGAAATCATGTAAAAAAAAAGGCATTTCTAGGTGAAAAAATGCTTGTTACCAATAATGAAGTTTTGTCTGTTGCCTCTGTTGGAGGCTATGCGGTTGGAGCATTCAACATCAATAACATGGAAATCCTGCAGGCTATTGTCGAAACAGCCACAGAAGAGAAGTCACCTATAATAGTCTCCGCAAGCCCAAGCGCAATCAAGTACGCCGGATTAGAATACTTAACTGCTATTGTTAAAGCCGCAGCAAAAACAAACCCCTCAATACCCATGACTCTGCATTTAGATCATGGAAAAGACATAGAAACAGCGACAATGTGCATTAACGGCGGTTTTACATCCGTCATGATCGACGGGTCCCGTCTAGATTTTGAAGAAAACGTTACAATGACAAAGCATGTCGTGGAGCTGGCTCGTTCTAAAGGCGTTTCTGTTGAAGCAGAACTTGGAAAACTTGTTTCACAAGAGTCAACTGCCAAAGATGCAGAAGACCCCTATACTGATCCTGACGCTGCCGTGGAGTTTGTTGACCGAACTGGCGTGGACTCTCTAGCTGTTGCTATAGGCACATCACATGGCGCCTACAAGTTTAAGGGAGACGTAAAACTGGATTTTGAACGGCTAAAAGTCATCAGAAGTAAGGTTGATATTCCGTTAGTTTTGCATGGTGCCTCTGGCGTTCCCTCATGGATAGTTAAAAAGGCCACAAAGTATGGCGCAGAACTTAGTGGGGCTAAAGGTATTCCAGATGAGCACATAACGCAAGCCATCTCTTTGGGGATAGCAAAAATAAACATTGACACCGACCTGAGACTAGCATTCACAGGCTCAGTTCGCGAAGTCTTGGCTACTTCGCCCAAAGTTTATGATCCCCGTAAAATATTGGGTCCAGCCAAAGAAAACATGAAAAAGGTTGTTCAAGAAAAGATGCGTCTCTTCGGAAGCTCGGGGAAAGCTCTTTAGAAGGAAGAAACAGTGAAGATCGGAGTATTAAGTGGGGGCGGCGATGCTCCGGGAATCAACGCAGTTATCAGGGCAGTAGTGCGAAAGGGTATTCGAAACTACGGTTACGAGATGATTGGGATAAAAGACGGTTGGTGGGGGCTAATTGAAGGCTCCTTTATGGCTCTAGATTTGGAGGCAATTTCTGGATTACTTCCCCGCGGAGGATCCATCTTAGGAACCTCCCGAACTAACCCCTTCAAACACGAAGGAGGACCCCAAAAGGTCCTAGACAATGTCAAAAAGAACGGCATAGATGCTGTGGTTGTTATCGGAGGGGACGACACTCTGGGAGTAGCCCACAAAATGGGTGAACTGGGGCTCCCATGCGTCGGAGTGCCTAAAACAATCGACAATGACTTAGGTCTAACCGACTATACCTTCGGCTTCCAAACTGCCGTTCACATAGCATGTGAGGCTATAGACAGGCTTCACACCACGGCTGAGGCTCACCACAGAGTAATGATTCTCGAGGTAATGGGCAGATACACAGGTTGGATCGCCTTAGAGGCTGGAATCGCTGGAGGAGCAGATGTTGTCCTGATTCCAGAGAAACCCTTCGACATAAACGAAGTGTGCCAGTATATCGAGCAAAGGCTGCAAAGAGGCAAAGCATTCAGCCTCGTTGTTGTTGCTGAAGGAGCCAAACCCAAAGGAGCCCAAAACATAGTTTATGGAACAGGTTCAGACGAATTTGGAAATCCTAGACTTGGTGGTGTCGGCTACTATGTTGGAAAGGAGATTGAAAGGTGTACAGGAACTGAAACGAGAGTTGTGGTTCTTGGGCATCTTCAACGTGGCGGTTCTCCAACTGCCTTTGATCGAGTTTTAGCGACAAGATATGGAATCGCTGCTATAGACTCTGTCCACAAAGGACGGTTTGGGCAGATGGTTGCTCTTAAAGGTAACAAGATTGTTTCTGTTTCATTAAAGGACGTAGTCGGCAAACGAAAGACTGTTGACTTAGAGCTCTACGAAATAGCTAAGGTGTTCTCTGGTTAACTTGCTGGGTTAGGGTTAGTGTTGGATACCTTAAATGGAATTTGTACGTAAGATGGAAGAAATAGTTATGGCGTGTATATCAGAATTTGGAATATGTTGAAAAACGGAACAAAAGCAGTTAGGGAAATGCCTGTGTAAAGGCGGTTATTTGTTGTGTCCTAAGTTTTGTGGCGGTTATGTTAACTTTTGTGGTTGTTTCGGGGTGCAGCTAATTCCGTTAAGGGGTATTCGGTTTAGCCCTATGCTTGTGAGTCTGCGGCAGATGCGGTTAAGGGACTCTTCTGTGCCATTTAACAGGTTGTCGCCTTCAGGAGTTAGGGAATAGACCTTTCTAGGTCGGTCGTTGTTTAGGTTCCATTGGCTCTTGATGTAGCCTTTCTTTTCTAGGACGCCAAGTAGGGGATATATTGTGCTTGGACCAAAATAAACCCCGAAGTTTTTGCGGATGCTTGTTATGACGCGGTATCCGTGCATGGGTTCTGCCTTCAAGAATTGTAAGATTACGAGGTCTAGTAGGCCTCTCATGAGTTTTATTTGGACTTCTCTTAGTTTTTGCCTCATTTTATTTTCCTCTCGTAGTTTTGTTTAACAGTTCTCCTGTTTTACACGCATACAATATGTCTATTCCTAGACATATTACAGTCTTCACATAACATAAAAACACGATATAAACGTTCGTGCGACCGAAAAACATAGAAAAGCATACCCGAGCATACAAAAAAGGCGAAAACCTCGACAATTTAAATAAACAACAACATCTAACTATGGTTTAGGGCAACAGGGATAGGAAAAAAGTTGACAGAAGACCCAAAGAAACAATTTGTTCAACGCATAAACAGAAACTTCCTCGACATCCTAATTTTAAGGCTCATCCAAACAGAGCCAATGTGGGGGTACAAAATCATCAAGAAAACCGAGAGCCTCTTTGAACTAAAACTTCGACACGGTGCCCTCTATCCCCTCCTCAACACCCTAGAAGCAGAAGGATACGCCAGAAGCGAAAAGATAACCAAAAAAGGACGCATAAGAAAAGTTTACGAAATCACGCCAAAGGGGATACAACTAATTGACGCCTACCATGAAGTCCTAAAGGAACAACTGGAAGGACTGGACATCAAAGAGGCTTAGAAATGAATGAAACCACTAACCAAGAAGAGATTACCGAGCAATTACTAAAACTTCTTGAGAAAAGAGGAAAAAAAGCGCTAGAACTAGCCAGAAAAACGGTTTTGGAAGAAAAAATCGAATCCAAAGAGGTCAAGGAAGCCCTAAAATATTTCATGATCGAATGCTGGCACGACGTCACTAGACCAGCATTGCTTTCTCTGGTCTGCGAAGCCGTAGGCGGCGATCCCGACATAACTACGCCCATTGCAATCTCAATAACTTTGATAAGTGGAGCTACAGGCATACACGACGACATCATCGACCAATCCAAAACCAAAGGAGGTCGACCTACAGTTCCAGACAAGTTCGGTCAAAACATAGCGCTACTCGTCGGAGACGCCCTATTATTCAAAGGTTTCAACGTGCTATACAAGGCAGTTGAGAAAGGAGTTCCGGCTAAAAAAATCGCTACAATAAGCGACATAATTAATAGAACATTTTTTGAGCTTGGAGACGCCGAAGCGCTTGCACTTCACTTTCGAGGACGAACAGATGTCACGGCAGAAGATTACCTTCGCGTGGTGAGAAAGAAAGCAGCGGATATTGAAGCATATACCCGAATCAGCGCCATACTTGGTGGTGGTTCAGAAGAAGAAATTGAGGCTCTTGGAGAATACGGCAGGCTACTGGGGATGCTAGGGATATTGCGAGCCGACATGATAGATATGCTTGACCTTGAAGAAACAATTCATCGAATAAATAAGGAACATCTGTCGCTTGTAATAGTTTACGCTTTGCAGAATCCTGAAATGAACTCTATTCTCAGGTCCCTTCTGAAGAAAACAAAAACACTGAAGGACGCTGAAAAACTTTCAACGTTTGTCGATAAAGCTGGAGGATTTATTCACATGGAAGAATATATGAACAAATTAGCTCAAGAAGCCTGCATGCAGATAGAAAAAATTAAATATAATAAAAAACATTTAGAATTATTGGTTCAGGGAATGCTTCTGCCGGAATGGCGAAGTTATCTTAACCCCAGAAGAGCCTGACAGGTAATTTCTTTTCCATTTTAATCACTTGTATATGTGTTGTACATATATCCCTATATAAGACTTGTTGTACACATCTACAGATATGAGACTTCTTCAACACACCTACAGAATCTCAGAACACTGATCTAAAATCATGTTTTGCATTTCTTAATTCTTAATTGCCAAACCACTCACTTTGAACTATGGGCAGTGTATAGCGAATGCTTCGAAAGTTCTTAGGCGAAAATAGCATCGGTATGAAGGGCTTTCTTGTAATAACCATCTTGTTTCTCAGTGTTTTTGGATGGTACTACATGGCGCGGTCCATGATAGACAGCATTCTAAGCGGGATCGACATAAGCCATACACAAAATCTTGCCATTTTGGCTACTTTTTATGTTTCAATCATAGGTTCTGCCATACTTGGCACGTTTTTGTCAAATAAAGTTGGTAGGCTCAAATTTCTTTATACATGGACTGTTTTAGGGGTTGTCACATCATTTTTGCCTGCTCTACTCACCAATGTTACTTTGTTGTACGTTTGGAGTATGTCCCTTCTTTTAGGTGCTTCATTTGGTTTAGGTATGCCTTCATGTTTGGCATATTTCGCAGAATGTACAGTTGTTGAAAATAGGGGACGCATAGGCGGCATAACCTTTTTGATTGCAAGTATTAGTGTCCCTCTTCTTGCAATTCCGTTTAGCACATTTGATTTGGCAACAATTTCTGTAATTTTTGCTCTTCTGAGAGGAATGGGATTAATTGTATTCTTTCTAAAGCCCAAAAAACAGCCTTCTTCACAGATAACGACAAGCGTCTCTTTTGTTTCGATTCTACGCGATAAAACTTTTCTACTGTATTTTGTCGCTTGGTTTATGTTTCCTCTCGTAGATAAGTTTGAGAGCGTTCTTGTAGTCCCATTTCTAACCGGTTGGATGCCTAATTTAATCGATATTATGGGTGTTGTAGAACCATTAGTTGCAGGTCTTTCCATATTGATTGCAGGCCTGCTGTGCGATTGGATTGGCAGAAAGAAAATTGTGCTCGTTGGGTTTGTTGCGTTAGGTGTCGCTTACGCAATAATTGGGCTCGCTCAATATTCTGTGTTTTCGTGGTACTTATACTTCATTGTCGACGGTGTTGCGTGGGGAATATTCTCACTCATATTTATTTTGATTCTGTGGGGAGACTTAGCTCAATCAGGTAGTAGCGAAAAGTATTACACATTAGGAAGCATCCCTTTTTTCCTCAGCAGCGTCATACCATTACTGTTAACACAGTCCTTTGTTGAGCAAATTCCGTTGTCTGCTGCTTTCTCTTTGGCTAGCTTTTTCCTGTTTGTTGCTGTTATGCCTTTGATGTTTGCGCCTGAGACTTTGCCTGAGAAGAAGATGGAGCTTAGGCGGCTTAGGAAATTTGCTGATGAGGCGAAGAAGACTAAAGAAAAATATGAAAAAAAAGGGAAAAGTTAGAATTTTTCATTATTGCGACTACCTTTTCTAGGCTCTTTGCAAATTTACGCGTGAGGGGGGAGAGGGGTATGTACAAACATAGCCTATATGCTAACTCTGTTGAAACTATCTTCTCATCGTGTGCACTTTTAGTATATATACTAAACTTGTTGAAACGACCCCGAAGAGCTAGCAATCAAAAACCAGAATTTTTCGTTCACTCTAGACTTCGAAATATACTTCACTTAGGCAGGAGACACTCGTTTAGACTTTTGAGAAGGATTTCTGCTTTAGCTTTGACCTTTGGATTTCTGTCTTTTGCTTTAGACATAACATTCTTAAACAATCGTCTTGAAGCGAGAGCTAATATTTGATCGTAGCATATCATTCATAATAGCAGACACTATCCTCCACGGCTTAGTAGAGCAGAACCCTCCAGAGACAGTTGTCAAATTTATACGGTACAATCGGCCAAAATCATCGGAGAAATCATTGGACGCGCAAGATGAAGGGCTTAGATGAGAAGATCTGTTAGCAGCAAACTCTAGATGTAGTGATGAATTGTTTTTGGGCTTGGGAATAGGGAGTTCTTAATTCATGTCTCCTCGAATATGAAAATAAAATGAAAGTTAGAATTTTTCGACTGTTGTGGCTAGTTTTTGTATATTTTTCGTGAATGGGTGGTCCGGTTTCTCTTCTGAGAATATGAAGTCTCCTGCTGCTCGAAGCACCTCACAATAGCATGGAATGGTTGCTAGGATTGGAAGAGTGTGGACGCTCTTGATGTATTTGTTGAATTTCTTTTGTTCTTCTTTTGATGACAGATGGTCTGCAACCACTTTGTTAACCAAGATTCCAGTCTTTTTCTCGAAGAGGTCATAGAGCTCACGGGTCATCCGCTGACTACCATTAATGTCAGAAGCGTCCAAACTTGTTACTACAAGGGCAAGGTCCGCGCTAACAATGGCGTTTATG
>SDBU01003353.1_pt1 | contig 20450 bp, 23 predicted proteins | sample 2277071 | NCBI WGS metagenome assembly SDBU01 (sample SAMN10397929, study PRJNA504765) | marine sediment metagenome | isolation source: marine sediment core GS08_GC12, 126 cmbsf | place: Arctic Ocean: Gakkel Ridge, Loki's castle | collected 2008
TGGTAATTCTCATTTACTTAATAATACAACATGAATTTAGGACTAGGCAACAGTGCTGGTCACGGTAGCGCTACCGCCGGCCAGTGTGTCAAAGCATGTCTACCGGACACAGGATTCCTCGCGATACAGTCGCTTCTTCCAGTAGACACCAGCGCTGACCGCCCGCCGCCAGCCGGCGTACAGACTGGCTAGAAAAAGGAATGCGAACCCAACCGGGTGTAGTAGGGTTGAAACAACCGGCTCCTTGAAACGATTGTCTACCAGCCAGCGCATAACCAGTATTGTAGCTACCTGGAAAATAATAATAGCTCGCCATTCAGTGGGAGCAGCCACCACAAATAACTCGTTCCAGAGCCAGTAGAACGGAGCCAGAAAGAAAACATAGCCAGCTACTATCATCCCGACCAGCGCTGCTGGGGATAGTGATGCCACTGAATAAATCCACTTGATAAATCCCTCCCACATCGCCCCCAGGCTCCTGTACATATGACACGAAACCACCGGTGATAAATCAACTGCTAGATGTCGGCCACCATGCCGGTTTACCTCAATCCCCAGCCAGACATCTTCCAGTATTCTAGACTTTACTGCTTTGTGTCCACCAATCCGCCAGTACTCCTCTCTAGGAAAGAGGAGGAACTGACCGATGGCCAGTGATGGCTTGGGTTGTTTAGAGCGCTGAAGCCACCACAACGGTAACCAGCTCAGGATGACAAAGTATAATACTGGGATTGCTACCTTCTGGGGTAAGGAAGCGGCAAGCTGGCGGGGAAATCCGGAGAGCAGGGAGGGTCTAAACCTGAGAGCCAGGGCAAGCACACTGCGTAACATATGAGGAGCATGTGTGGTATCGGCGTCAGTGAACAGTAACCACGAACCTCTGGCTTTCTTAGCCATCTGATAGCAGGCAAAGGGCTTACCCGCCCAGCCTTCGGGAAGGGGTTCACCTCTCAGCAGTTGGATACGGTTATCCTTAGCTGCTATCCGCTCCACAATGTTAGCTGTGTTATCTGAGGAGTTGTCATCTATCACTAAAATCTCGAAATTGGAGTAATCCTGTTCCTGTAGAGACTCTAAGCAACGCTCTATGTTTGCCTCTTCATCCCTGGCGGGAATAAGGACAGAGATAAAGGGTGCTGGCTCGGGCATCTTGCTATCACTGGGTGGCGTCTTGAGGCTTCTCAAGTTGAGGATAAGGTTAAGTATAAAGCCAACCAGACCAGCGGCTATTATTACCTGATATAGCATACTCTCAATCCTGCTGTTGCCAACTTAAATTTCCCGTCTTCTTGATTGAAGCCAATTGATGAGCTTTCCCTTAAGTCTGGGAGCAGTTTGCAAGTCATTAAAATGTTTTACTGCGAGTATTGCAAGCACACACAGCATAAATAGCGATTCCCATGAGCCTCCCTTGGTGATTGCCAGGTAAGTCAGCGAGCCTGCTGTGCCGAGTATCACTGTCCAGGCAGCGCTTTCTATGAGGAGGAAACCTAAGAACATAAACACAGCAAGCGTAATCACCATCTCGTGCTGAGGCAATGCGAAGAGGACACCAAAGGTGACTCCTAGCGACTTCCCACCTCTCAGTCGAAGTATCGGGGAGAAGGCGTGTCCCAATATCGCACTCAGTCCCACCGTCATAACCACTACCTCAGGGAACCCAAAGAATGAGTGGGCTAGGACTACGAAGGGCACACCTTTACCCGTGTCCAAAATTGCCGCGAGGCAACCTGACTTACGACCTCCGGCTCGGAAGACATTGGCAGCGCCGGGGTTACCGTCTCCAAAATCTCTTATGTCTTTACCTAAGAGCCACCGTCCAATCCACACTGAAAAGGGGCAGGCACCTAGCCAGAAAGCGCACACAGCTAGTAATGCAGGATAAAACACTTCCACTATGCCAATGCTCCCGACTGCATTTGAGTAATACCTAGAGTGTCTAGGTATATAACATAAACCATAATCTTGTTGCCGTCAAGAGGGGAAAAGATGCGTGCTTGAAACGCCTTGCCAACCATAAATTGGGTCGTGATGAGGGGGTGATGCCCTGTTTTTCGAGGTAGCACTAGCGGGCGGCGAATGTGTTGGCGTGGTAGCATGACAGAAGCTTGGATTGTTTGGTTAGAGATAAAAAAGAGGGGCGACGATTTGGTCCCCAGCCCCTATTTGGCAGATAAAATCTTAGCATATGGTAATGCCAGCTATTCACCGACGGGAGGGGTTAAGCAGCCCCTCTATCCCTTTGTCCACGGTCAAAAATAAAGCCCCTTGTATTCTGCCTCTTAGCCCAGACGGCTCTGGCTGTTGGCAAAAACTTTATGCCGATTAGTACTCCCAGGACAATAGCCAGGGTAGTAGCCAACTCTGATTGCGTTACCAGCCAGGTGATAAGGGGTAGAAACAGGAGACCGATGCCCATAGACAGCGCTACATTACGGGTAATTATAAAGGGGATGGTGATTACAGCCAGGAAGATTATGAGCCCATACCAATACCCATAGACAGGCATCAGGACAGCCAGGGCACCAAAGGTAGCCCCCATGCCTTTGCCCCCACTGAATTTCAGGAATACCATCCACATATGACCAATCGCCGCAGCTAATCCAGCCAGCATAACAAATAGCTGGGGCACATCCAGCAGCCAGTAGGCTATGGCTACGGCGGCTGCCCCCTTACCAACATCAACAATACCCACGACTATAGCAGGTATACCCCCTACCTCCTGGTAGGTATTCAAACCGCCGACGTTGCCACCGCCTAGCTGGCGAATATCCTTGCCGGTGGCTATACGAGTGGCAATGTAGGCTGTAGGAATAGAACCCAGCAGATAACCGAGAACCACAGCTATAATCTCATTGACCACGTCACCACTCCCGAGTAAACACTTGTAACCTGTAACCGGCCTTAATCCTTGTAAAAACCGAAACCCACAGCCCCGGTGCCACAGGCATAGCCCATTACCGGGCTAAACTCAGTGACCCATAGCTCGGCACAATTAAATTCAGATGAGACCCGCTCCTTTAACCTTTCGGCTTCCTCAGGGGCATAGGCGTGCATCACGGCGACATGCACCGGACTTTGCCCCACTTTATCTCTCATCATTTGAAGGATGCGGTCTATACCACGCTTCTTGTTTCTCACTGCCCCCGCAAAACGCACCAACCCGGAAGAAGTGGTAAGTATCGGTCTGATACTAAGCATAGAACCTACCTGAGCGGCTATCTTGGGTATGCGACCGGTGCGGTAAACATAACGGATGGTATCGATGAGCATAATAAAGGTAGCCTTGCCTCTTACCTCCTCAGCTACTTTAACTACCTCAGCCAGGTCCTTCCCCTCGGCAGCGGCTCGAGCTGCTGCCAGGGCGATGAAGCCTTCAGCAGCAGTAACCGTCTGAGAATCCATTACCTCTATTGTGGTCTGAGGAAGCTCAGTCTTGGCTTGTTCCTTGGCGACACAAGCCATCTCAAACCCGGTGCTTAGCTTAGATGATAGGGTAATACAAAGGATGTTCTTCGTCTGGTTGCTTGCCTCACGGTAGGCTTTAAGATAGTGCCCGGGTGATGCTGGTGATGTAGTAAAATGTTCAGGGTCCTGCAAAAATAGCTCATAAGCCTCGGTTGGGGTCATGTCCAGCATATCCCGATAGACCTTGCCTTGAACCAAAAGCATAATAGGCACAATCCCAATCTCATACGTCTCCACCAATTCCTCGGTAAGACAAGCTATGCTGTCGGTAATGACACCAACCTTATTAGCCACCTTCCTCAACCTCCAAGCACATTGTCGTCTTCGAGTGGGCAGGGCAACAACCTTACTTATGAGTCCTAAGCTGGCTAGTCAACCTAGGGTCGATGGCATAGGCTGTCTATGCATCGGTAGACGATGCCGATAATAGCACCAATGACGGTCTTTGTCAAGGGGGAAGGGGGTTTTTGATTAAATAGACGCTAGATTTTGTGGAGCCTCTGACAGAGCACTGGCAAAATAACCTTCTTAGACTATTTCACAGCTGAAGGATGCTCTATCCAGTCGTCTCTCCACCATGTATCTTTCCTCTGCTCACCATGCCCTATTATGGCTTCTAGTAGTGCTGGCGTGAATAGAAAGATTAACATGGAGAGCGACAATGCTAGCAGGCCGAGGAAACCAAGATTACCCCAGAGAGTGTGAGCAACCATCACTAGAGCCACCGAGCTGACTGTTATCAGGGCGCCAACCTTTAGCACTCGCTGGCGCAAGCGAATGAAGGTCGCCGTTGTTACACCTAGCACCACCAAGGTTAAGGCCATTGGCATATCCCATTGATGTAGCCCGGCTCCGGCACCCTGAAACGAACTCCCCGCCTGCTCAATATTAAATAGCCAACATCCAACAATCGGCAATGGCACTAACATTAGCGTGGCTAGGAGCCAGTCCCTTCTTACTACCCGGATGGTTGTCGAAACGATAAACCAGAGAGAAAGGACATAAAAAGTGATGACTAGCGCTAATAACCAGCTGCTTGGAAGAAACCCCTCTCTCCAGAGGAGGAAAGATAAGGCTTGCTGTATAGGAAACCAGGAGGCATATCCTATAATTAAGAGGGGAAGTAAAGCATAGCCGATCCATGAGTATAGCCAGTTTGGCTTACCATGCCACCACCCAAGCAGTGTTACGCAGACGACTAGGGTGAAGGCTATCAGTGCTAACAGGGGACGGTGCCAAAGATGGGAAGCAAATAGGCCAGCGACGATTAGATGGGGCAGACAAGCCATCACAGCATTAGTCCAGCTTCCCTTGCTATGTGCCTCATATATTAGCCGGGCTACCTCTCTGGCTCGCCCGAAGGACTCGATTGCTGTTTTGGTCGCTTCTTGTTCAGGAATACCTTCCTGCTGCAGCTCTGCCACTCTCTCCTGAAAGTGGGTGTAGAGTTCACTTATGACTTGTCTTTCGGTGTTGATAGGCAGATGAAGATGTGCTCTAACCTCGTCTAAATAATTTCTGACCTCGGTCAGTATCACTTGAGTACCCTCACTATGCTTTACTTGGCTTGAAAATGAGGTTCACTGCGGTGGTAAAGTTCTGCCAAATGGCTATCCTGTTTCTCAGCGTCTCCTTCCCCTTTTGAGTTATCAGATAATATCGTCTTGCTTGCCCATTTGGCAGTTCTTGCCACTTGCCCTGGATAAGCCCTTCGTTCTCCAATTTTCGAAGAGCCGGGTAAATCGTCCCTTCCTTGAATCGGAAAAACCCTTGGCTCCTTTTCCCCATTTCCTTGATAAGCTGGTAGCCGTATGTAGACTCTAGCTCGTCTATTAGAGAAAGCAGCAGGACATCCGTATTTCCTCTAAGCAAATCCGGTGGGTAATCTGACTGAGCACCTCGCATGACAGCTACCTCCTTTTCCTGTGCACCAATATAGCAGTAAGCCTAAATGCATGTCAAGAAAGGATAAGAAGCACGGCGGTAGCTGTCACACAAGTCCAGAATGTGTAGTTGAGGCAACAAAAGTCTGAATCGCACAATTAGAGGATTTAAGTCAAAGAAATAGTCCCCAACCTCTTGACAAAAACTCGGTCGTCTGCTATACTCCATAATTGTTTTGAAAACAGAAAAGGTAAAGGCTGGGAACGAGACTAGTATGCCCCCAGCGAGGCTCAGAGAGCCGGGTAAGGTGTGAGCCGGTGCAGGCGCAGGGGTTGAATGGACTCGGGAGTCGCAAACCGAAAGGGATTTCTCCAAGTAGGTTTTGACGGAGAGGGCACCGTTATTAGAGCCCAGGGTATCGCCTCGGAATATCGAGGCCGTACCTGAAAGAGATGGTTGCCGAATTTCCGGCAATCAAGTAGGGTGGTACCGCGAAGGATAAACCTCTTGCCCCTATGGGCGAGAGGTTTTTTAATTGGAGTAGCCAAATGATTATTTTTCAACGCAGGTGGTGGCCCTTGGGGGGCCGAATATTAAATCTCAATTTCAAGCGGGACAGACCAAAATATTATTAAGAAAGGAGTCTCTGAAAAATGAAAGAGATTTTGCATAAGCTTACTCAAAAGCAGGACATAAATCAAGATGAAATAGACCAAGTGGTCTTTGGGATGAAGGAAGACAGGTTCCCTGACACCCAGATTGCTGGTTTCTTAATGGCACTTCTTATGAAGGGGCCTACCACTGCTGAAGTAGCGGCTATTGCCAGCGCCATGCGCCGGGCTTGTGTTCCCATCAGGCCTCGAGTTAGTGATGGCCTCACTGATACCTGTGGCACTGGCGGCGGGCTGACCACGTTTAACGTTAGCACCGCCAATGCTCTGCTGGCGGCTGCCGGTGGCGTCAATATCGCCAAGCATGGCAGTCGCTCGATTTCAGCCTCCTCAGGAAGTGCTGACGCCCTAGAGGCTTTGGGAATTGCGGTTGAGCTGCAGCCACAGCAGGCTGAGCAACTTATCGAGGAGGTGGGCTTTTCCTTCCTCTATGCCCCCTTCTTCCACCCGGTTATGGGCAAGGTCTTCGGCCCTGAGAATGAACTGGGGATAAAGACCATATTCTTCACCATCATCGGCCCCCTAATTAACCCGGCCGATGCCAAAAGACATGTCCTGGGGGTTTACCAGCCGCACTTGGTGGAACAGGTGGCTGAGGTGGCTTGTCAGCTGGGCTTTGTTCATGCCTTAGTGGTACATGGCCTGGATGGGCTGGATGAAATCTCGTTGCTGGGCGAGACCAGGGTTGCTGAGATAAAGGACGGGAGAATAAATTACTACTCGATAACTCCGGAGCAGTTTGGCATGAAAAGGTGCACCCTTGAAGATGTCCACGGAGGTAGTCCGGAGTATAATGCCCAGGTGATAAGGGACATATTCTCAGGCAAGGAGAAGGGCCCTAGGCGAGATATGCTGCTGCTCAATTCGGCGGCTGCCTTCCTGGTAGCCGATAAGGTCTCTTCGATGAAAGAAGGTTTGGTTATGGCGGGGGAGACGCTCGACTCTGGCCGGGCTATGGTAAAGCTGAATGAGATAATAACAAAGTCTCGGGAGATAAGTAAGAACTAAAGGAGCAAGCTAGTGAACCTGGCCGAGTCTATCTTGAAGGCTAAGGGCAGGCGAGAAGCGCCAATCATTGCTGAGGTCAAGCGGGTCATTCCCAAGCTAGCTGATGAAGAGGGAAGGGGAAAGGATGAGCGGAATGCCGACAGACTAGCCCGGATGTACCAGGAAGGCGGAGCTATTGGCATTTCTCTGGTTACAGAGGCCGAATACTTTGGGGGACAGCCTGAAGAGGATATCCCGGCTGTCCTCCAGAGCACCTCTCTCCCGCTGCTGATTAAGGATTTCATTCTTGACGAGGAAAAGGTCAATTTCTATGTTGAGCTGGTCAGCAGGTCAAGCAAAGACCATCTGGATCGGGTGACCCTTCTTCTTACCGCCCACTGGCTGAGCGACAGGTTGCCAGCTATGTTCAGGTATGTTCACAGTAAGGGTATGCTGGCGTTGGTAGAGACCAGGAAGCCTGAAGATTTGGGCTACCTCGGCAGCTTTAGCCAATCGCCGAGGTTAGTCGGCATAAATAATAAGAGTATAGATGAGCTGGAGAAAGGGGAAGACCAGGTCAGGTTGACACCGGAGTTAGTAAGTCAGTACCGCAAGTTGCTAGGCGACTGCCTGCTCATAAGCCAGAGTGCACACAAGCGACCCGAAGACGTACGCCGCTCTATTGAAGCGGGTGCTGATGCTATCCTGGTCGGAACTGCCTTCATGGTCGCCACGGAACCCAGGGAAACAGTAGCCAGCTTCGTTCATGCGTTGGAGAATGGGAGATGACCAAGGTAGTGATATGTGGTGTCAGGAGACGGGAGGATGTAAGCCTTCTGGTTGAGGCCGGGGTCGACGCCATCGGGCTTATTACCGAGGTATGGCAAGATATACCCTGTAATCTCAGCCGAGCCGAGGCGGGGGAGCTCAGCAGGCTTATTCCGCCCTTCATCTCAAGCGTATTGATAATAACTGAAGAAAGGGTAGATGAAATATGCCGCATGGTAGAGCGGGTGTCTCCCGACGTTTTGCAGCTGCATGGTTGTAGCACCCTCGAAGATGTGGCTGCCATAAGGCGAAGGATAGGGGCAAAGATAATAAAGACCCTTCACTTTCAGGGTGAGAGGATGGCTGAAGGGGATGACTCTATCGGATATGCCAGGCAGTGTATCACAGCTGGGGCCAGTGCCATCCTGGTTGATAGCTATCAGGAAGATAAGGTTGGGGCTACCGGAGAGACGATGAGCCTAAGTTTAGCCAGAAAGCTGAGGGACGCGATATATCCGGTTCCGCTCATCGTTGCCGGAGGGTTACACTCCAGAAATGTCACCTATACCATACATAAGGTAAAGCCCTACGCCGTGGATGTGTTCTCCGGGGTAATCACTGGCGGGTATCTGGATGCGAATAGAGTAAGGCGGTTCATAGCCGGGGTTCGTCTTAGTTAGGAGGTGTGCGTTGCTGCCAGATGATAGGGGATACTTTGGAAACTACGGGGGGCGGTTTGTCCCTGAGACCCTCATGCCAGCGCTGGATGAGCTGGCAGCGGCCTATAGGGAGGCAAAGGCTGACGCCACCTTCTGGGCTGAGTTTGAGTCACTGTCTCGTGATTATTCAGGAAGACCAACACCACTTTACCTGGCGGAAAGGTTAAGTCAGCACTGCGGTGGTGCCCAGATTTTCCTGAAAAGGGAGGACCTGGCTCATACTGGAGCCCATAAGATTAACAACGCTCTGGGGCAGGGTCTTCTTGCCCGGAGAATGGGAAAGCGCAAAATCATCGCCGAGACTGGAGCCGGGCAACACGGGGTGGCAACTGCTGCCGTATGTGCCATGCTCGGGCTGGAGTGCATCATTTACATGGGTGAAGAGGATATGCACCGCCAGTCTCTTAACGTCTTTCGGATGAAGCTAATGGGCGCCGAGGTGAGGCCAGTTTCTGGGGGCAGCCGGACGCTAAAGGATGCCATCAACGAGGCAATACGAGACTGGGTGACTAACCCCAGGGATAGCTATTACCTTCTGGGCTCAGTAGTCGGTCCTTATCCCTATCCGCCAATGGTGCGTGACTTACAGTCGATAATCGGTAAGGAAACGAGGCAGCAGATTCTGGCTAAATCTGGTCGCCTGCCTGACTATATAATCGCTTGCGTCGGCGGGGGGAGTAACGCTATTGGTATTTTCTATCCCTTTTTGAATGACAGTGATGTCAAGCTTATTGGGGTGGAGGCGGCTGGGCGGGGACTTGAGACCGGGGAGCACGCCGCTTCACTGGTTGCCGGCAGAGTAGGAGTGCTGCATGGGGCAAAAACATATGTTCTCCAAAACAGTAATGGGCAGATTCGGGAAACACACAGTGTCTCTGCCGGACTGGATTACCCCGGTGTTGGTCCTGAGCATAGCTATCTTAAGGATACCGGGCGTGCCACCTATGTCGCCGTGAACGATGAGGAAGCACTTGAGGGCTTTCAGTTGCTGTGCCGTACCGAGGGGATTACCCCGGCCCTTGAGCCAGCTCACGCCATATTCTATGCTGCCAGAACGGCAGGTTCGTTAAATAAAGAGCAAAACATCGTGGTAAATCTTTCTGGACGTGGTGACAAAGACATGGATATCGTGGTTGAAGCACTGGGGGTGAAGTCTTGAGCCGCATAGCTTCCGTTTTTAGGCAACCGGCTCACAAGGCTCTTGTACCCTATATTACGGTAGGTTATCCCAGTATTGAAGCCACCTTGAAGGTGGTTCCTCTTCTTGCCAGCAGCGGTTGCGATATTGTGGAACTCGGGATACCTTTCTCTGACCCTCTGGCTGATGGTGCCACCATACAAAAGGCGAGCTTTTGTGCTTTGCAGAATGGGGTTACCCCTGAGCTTTGCCTTGAGGTAGCCATGCAGTTGAGTCAAATAGTTGACATACCCTTAGTTTTCATGACTTATTTCAATCCAGTGTTTAGTTATGGCCTTGAACGATTCTGCGGCGCCTGCAATAGCTCTGGTATTAGTGGTTTAATCATCCCTGATTTACCGCCAGAGGAAGGCTCAGAGCTGGAGGCTATCACCCAAAGGCAGGGACTCGACCTCATTTACCTCGTGGCTCCGACCAGTACTGAAGAGCGCATCAGACTCGTCGCTGAGAGGTCTCGGGGATTTATATATCTGGTTTCGGTAACCGGGGTTACCGGGGTTAGGGAGAAGTTGCCTGCCAACCTAGGGGCATTTGTGGCTAGGGTGAGGAGGGTTGCCACCCAGCCAATCTGTGTTGGCTTTGGGATATCTAACCCAGAGCAGGCGAGGTGGGTAGCCCGGATGGCTGACGGGGTGATTGTGGGCAGTCGGATAATTCAGCTTATGGAGGCTGATGATAACTTAACCTCTGTTGGCGATTTCATAAAAGGGTTAAGGCGTGCTCTTGACCAGTTGCCTGAGGCAGAGAAGCTATGAACGCGGGCTCCTTGCTTCTTATCAATACCAATGATGACGAGGTTAACAAAATGCTAACCGGTTATGCTCAGGTAATATCAGGACTGAGGGAAAGAGTGGTACTGAAGGTTGTGTCCTAAAGGTCAATAATGGCAACGAGGACCGGCTACTTTTATCTGTGCACATTGTCTGCAAACTCCGTCCGTCCGTTCCCACGTCGAAACTTTGCCCTTAGATAATGAGCATCGCATCGCCAAAGCTATAGAAGCGATATTTCTCAGCTATTGCCACCTCATAGGCCTGGCTAATAAGATTTTTTCCGGCAAAGGCAGTAACCAGCATCAGCAGTGTTGACCTGGGCAGGTGAAAATTGGTAATAAGGGCATCAACTATGCGGAACTGGTACCCGGGCAGGATAAACAGGCTCACCCAGCCCTCAAACGGCTCTAAACAAGGTGGGTTACTGACCTGCGCTGCCTGCTCTATGATTCTCACCGTGGTGGTGCCAACACAGATGACCCTCCGTCCCTCCGCCTTAGCCTGGGATAACTGACTGGCTACTTCTTGACTTAGCACTCCGTATTCATTGTAAATAGGATGCTCAAGCGGGTTATCCTCCCTAACCGGTTGAAAGGTATCAAGCCCGACATGGAGGGTAACAAACAGGCAGCGAACCCCTTTCTGCTGTATATCACTAAGCAGCTCAGGGGTAAAATGTAGGCCAGCGGTGGGCGCAGCTACGCTGCCAGCTACACTAGCATAGACTGCCTGATAACGCTCAGGGTTGGTCAGGGGAATGTGGATATATGGCGGCAGTGGAATCTTGCCTAACTTCGGTAGTAGTGCTTCATCGGAGAAGCTTATCACCTTTATACCTCCCTGCCCCACTCCGGTTACTTCAGCCAAAACCCCAGCCTCGTGATTTGTTATCTCAACCCTGGTGCCGATATTAACTCGCTTACCAGGTCTGACCAGTGCCTCCCAGACACGGCTATCAAGGCGACGCAGCAGCAAAATCTCCACCTTACCGCCACTATCGACCTTCCTCCCGCTGAGGCGAGCCGGGATAACCCGACTATTATTAAGTACCAGGACATCCCCGGCCTGTAAATACCTAGCTATCTCAAAAAACTTGTGGTGCTTTATTGAGCTATCACTGCGGTTTACTACCATAAGCCGTGATTGGTCTCTTGGTTCAACCGGGGTCTGAGCAATAAGTTCAGGGGGGAGAAAATAATCAAAATCGCTGGTTTTCACCCACACCACCATCCTGTGTTAACTATCTACCTATAAATCGCAAGATTAAGTTGACGATTACTGTCAACACTGCGCTCAGCAACAAAAAGCTTACTATTGGGAAATAGAAGGAAATACCATCCTTCCTGATCAGTATATCACCAGGTAGCTTGCCCAGAAGTGGGGTGCGCCCGCCAAAGACTAAGAGCAAACCCGGTCATCGCCAATCAATCCCCTACTTTCCAGTTCTTTAGCTACCATGCTTACCGCCAGCGGGATTGCCTTCTCCACTTCAGGGGTGCACTCCTCGCTAAAAGTAGTTACCTCCACCACTTCGATAGCAAAAATGATTATTTCTTGGGGTAGAGCTGCGCCTAACTTCCTGCCCAGCTCAAGAGCAGTAGCCAGATTTACATCGTGTGGAGACGCAGAATGACGAGTAGCCCTAAAATCGTCTGGGCTTAATCTATATATCTTACCTGCTTGCCCACCCTCTGTCTGAATGCCATCAATAATGATAACCTTATCATAGCCAACAATTAAATCAAGCAGACCCAGACCTGAGACACTACTTTCTACCAAGGTTAAGTCGGGTTTATCAAACCTGGCTTTAAGCTCTTCAATAACACGAAAGCCCACGCTATCGTCACTGAGAATCGGGTTTCCCAGCCCTAAAACCAGAGTCTTCAACTCAACCTCCAGTAAAAAGTGGGATTTTTAAGAACTGCCAACAGACCAAAATATTACCACAAACCTATCGGCACGACAAGTCCATACCTAACCCCTTGATACCTACTGTTAGCCGTGATACAATGAGTTGGTTTTACTTATCAGAGGTCAAGATGGAACAAAACTCAGAATTTGAACCTAAACTGGTCGGTTTCCTGTGCAAGTGGTGTAGCTATGCTGGTGCCGATTTAGCCGGAACCAGCCGCAAGAAATATCCGGCCAATATACGGACAATAAGGGTCCCATGTTCGGGAAGAGTCGACCCACTCTTCATCATTAAGGCGCTACACCTAGGTTTTGATGGCGTGCTGGTTTCAGGGTGCCACCCTGGGGATTGCCACTATCAAACCGGAAATTACCGTGCCCGAAGGAGAATAGCCATAACCAAGAAGTTTCTTGAATATATGGGTGTCGACCCGCAGCGAATTCAGGCTAGTTGGGTCTCAGCTTCAGAGGCAGGAAAGTTCGCCGAGGTAGTTACTGAGGTAACCAATGGGCTAAAGGAAATCGGCCCCAATAGATTGTTTGCCGAAGAAAGAAAGGGAAATGGAACAAAGGCTACGGGATGAGGCTAGGAGCTTACTAGAGCAAGGCAAGGTTGACTATATTATTGGCTTTGAACCAGGAAGCCTGAAATTTACCACTACCCCCTTAATAACCAAGGACAAAGGCGATATTGACCGCCTGGCAATTAACCCATTTATCGTGAACAACCTGAGTGTGTTTCTAACCGAGATTAAGGGTCGGGTTGGTATTGTTGCCAAGGGGTGTGACAGCCGCTCCATTGTCAGCCTGATACAGGACAACAAAGTAGTCAGAGAAGATGTAGTAATTTTAGGTGTCCCCTGTCCCGGAATTATTGACTTAAGTAAGATAGAACAGTTAGTAGGTAAAGATAGGGATGAATTGGATGATATTACCCGTGACGGGGATAAGGTAGTGGTAACGGTTGATGGTAAGAAAAAGGAGTTCCCTGTTACCGAAGTCCTTTACGACAATTGTCTTGGCTGCGAGTTCCCCACTCCTCAAGAATATGATGTTCTTCTCGGTGAACCCAGTCCTTTAGCTGCTGATAACGCAGTCAGCAGACAAAGGATAGAATCACTAGAAGGAATGCCCCCGGAACAAAGGTGGGAATTCTGGAAGGGGGAATTCAGCCGCTGCATCAGGTGCTACGCCTGCCGAACTGTCTGCCCGGCTTGCTTTTGCCAGCGGTGCTTTGTCGAGGAGACTGAGCCACAGTGGGTGCTGCCTGTGCCTCGGTGGCAGGAGAATCTCATGTTTCAAGTAGTCAGAAACATCCACGTGGCGGGAAGATGCACCGATTGTGGTGAGTGTGAACGCGCTTGCCCGGTGAATATCCCACTAAGAAGCCTGGCTAAAAAGATGTACGAGCTGGTAGACGAGCTGTTCCACTTTAAGGCGGGTATGGATAAGGATTCGGCACCATTATTGACCGCCTATGAGTATGAAGAGGCAGAAGATTTAATCAGGTAGAAGAGATAAAGGGTGACCAATAACAACAAAAGAGGTGGTTTATCATACGGGGGTGAGGTAGATAAATAATCGCAAGAAAATAAACAAAAAGAATATAGGGGAACTTCTGAAAGAGTGGAGTCAGGAGTTTACTGTATTCGTCCCATCAAAAGAAGGCGTGGCCACAATGACCGAGTGGGACGGTACCGATACCAGCTTTGTCGATTGGTATAGAAATACTGTGGTCCCACCCAAGGCTAACTTCTTTCCGCCTATGGAGGAAATGTTCAGCTTCCAAAAAGATAGTGAGGGCTACCATATAGAACTACCAGCATCAGACGAACGCAAGCAGCTAATTTTTGGCATTCGCCCCTGTGATGCCAGAGCTTTAGCCATATTAGATATGACCTTTCACGACACCTATGAAGACCCCTACTACCTCTCCAAAAGAAAAAATACAGTCTTAGTCGGGCTGGGGTGCACTAACCCCTATGATAGCTGCTTCTGCACTTCCCTGGGTATCAGCCCGGGAGAATCGCCTGAGGTTGACCTGATGCTTACCGATATTGGTGACGGGTTCTTGATTGAACCCATTTCCGAGGCTGGTAAGGAGCTAATCACCAAGACCAGCGGCACAGAAGAGGCAACCGAAGCCGATGAAGCCAGAGCTAAGGAAGTAAAAGAGGCAGCCTATAACAAGGTAGCCAGAAAGATAGATACCGAGGGTATCAAGGATAAGCTATTATCCCATTTTGACAATCAGGACTACTGGGAGAAAGTAGCTGCCAAGTGTATAAGTTGTGGTATTTGTACCTTTCTCTGCCCCACCTGCTACTGCTTTGATATTAGTGATGAGCTGGTTAAAAAGCAGGGAGAAAGATTTAGGAGCTGGGATAGTTGCGCCTTTTGCATCTATACCAAGATGCCGATGGAAAATCCGAGGATAGAGAAGTGGCGGCGGGTGAGGCAGAAGGTATGCCATAAATACGAGTTCTACCCAATGAACTTTGACGTTATCGCCTGCACCGGCTGTGGAAGGTGCATTCGCCAATGCCCGGTGAACTGGGATATTACCCAGACGCTAGAGGGCGTGCCGTCCAAAGTCTAGCCGCAAAACCGGAGAACTGAAAATGACGACTGATATTAGCCACAGGAAAGGATTCCTCGCCGGAGGGAATGTCTATTTGCCACACATAGTAGTAATCGAGAAAATAATTGACGAAACCTATGATACCAGAACCTTCCTTTTCAATTTTAAGGATGACAAGCTACGAAAAGAGTTCGCCTTTGAGTCAGGGCAGTTCGCTGAGTTCTCTGTCTTTGGTCTGGGCGAGGCCCCCTTCGTTATTTCTTCCAGCCCAACCAGAAGTAGCCATTTAGAGTTTACCCCTCGCCGGGTAGGGCGGGTAACCAATGCCCTGCATCGGCTCAGTGTCGGCGCTGAGATAGGTTTCAGAGGACCATACGGCAATGGCTTCCCCGTCGATTCTTTGCCGGGTAAAAACCTTGTTTTTGTTGGCGGTGGCATTGGCTTAGCCCCGCTACGCTCGCTAATCTGGAATGTTATCGACAATAGAGATAAATATGAAAATATAGATATCATTTATGGAGCTCGCAGTCCAGCCGACCTGTGCTTTAGGTATGACCTGGAGACATGGGAGAAGGATAAAGCGGTAAATATGGTAACTACTGTTGATAGAGGCGATGAAGCCTGGACGGGAAGAGTAGGGTTGGTGCCTAAAATATTAGAGGAGGTGGCTCCCTCAGCCACCAATACGGTAGCTATCGTTTGCGGACCGCCGATTATGATTAGATTTACCTTCCCTGTGCTGGAAAAACTGGGCTTTAGTCCAGAGCAGATGATAACTACCCTGGAAAAGAGGATGAAGTGCGGCGTCGGTAAGTGTGGACGATGTAATATCGGTAATCTTTATGTATGCCGAGATGGGCCAGTGTTTACCTACGCCCAGATTAAGAACTTCGTGTCTAGTGAATATTAAAGTCCCACCCGTTTCAGGTGCTTCTCTACTCTGGCTAGTAACTCCTCAGGGCTAATAGGCTTATCAATATAATCCTCAGTTTCAAGGGTGAGACCTCGGCTAACCGGAATAGAGGTCCCCCCCCCCATTGTAGCAAAAGCGGTTAACATTAGAACTGGAATTTTACTAAGTTGGGGGTCTTTTTTGAGCTGCTCAGCAGCGGTAAATCCATCTTTGACTGGCATTATTACATCCAGGAGAATCAAATCAGGCTTTTCCTCCCTTGCCTTCCGCAGCCCCGCATCTCCATCATGGGCGACAATTATTTCGTAAGGCTTGCTCTCCAGGATAATCTTCGTTGACTCAACAAAATCAACATCATCGTCAATAAGAAGAATTTTGGCTTTCTTTTCCATCTCTAGTCTCCTCCTTAACTCAGACTTCCCCAGTTAAATCAGTCCTTCCTCTTTCTTTTGATAAGCTTCCCCACCCTTTCCAGCAAGATATCAGGGGACATAGGCTTCTCTACATAATCGTCCACGTCCAGCTCCAGTCCGGTTTCTAGTTCATAGCGACGGCGGCTGGCTTCCTCCCTCACCGAGGTTAGAATTAGAATAGGTATATCCCGGTACTTCGACCACCTTGGGTCCTGAAGCTCTTTGCATACGGCAAATCCATCCATCTTCGGCATCAAGAGGTCAAGAATCATGAGGTCTGGCTGTTCCGCTTTAAGATTAGCTAAACCCTCTATTCCATCCCGAGCAGCAACCACTTGATAGCCCTGAGATTCAAGAATCATAGTTAATGCGTCTAAAATATCAGGGTCGTCATCAACTACTAAAATCTTCCCCAGCATATTTACCTCCTCAGGAATTATAATACAGGCCTGGGCAATAATCCAGCCTGCTCTACTATTTGTGGGACAATGTCCTCCCAGCTTACTGCCATAATATGGATGCCATGAACCCCAGGTATCTCTTTGAGTTGCTCGATAATCTCAAGAACTACTCTCACCCCTTCTTCCTTAGCATTCCTAGCGTCTTCCATCCTGGCAACTATTTCATCAGGGACACTTACCCCAGAAACATAGTCTCTCATATAACGAGCCATTCCTGCCGACCTAATCGGTATCACCCCTGCCAGAATATGTGTCTCCTCGTCCAAACCCCGGTCGGTAATCATCTCCATCCATTTAGCGAACTTGGCGACATCATAGACTGCCTGAGTTTGAATAAAGTCAGCTCCGGCTTTAATCTTCTTAGCCAGCCTCACCACCCGGAATTCAAAGGGGTCAGCATAGGGATTCTCGGCTGCCCCGATGAATAAGGGGACTTCTCCTGAAATGTCCTCGCCACAAAGGAATTTCTTCTCATCTCGCATGTTTTTCAGGGCTTGAATCAACTGGATGGAGTCAATATCAAAGACATTCTTGGCGGTGGGATGGTTGCCAAACTGTTGATGGTCACCGGAAAGGCAGAGGATATTGTTGATGCCCAGAGCTACCGCCCCTAATACATCACTCTGAATAGCTATCCTGTTCCTGTCTCGGCAGACTATCTGCATGACCGGGTCAACCCCCTGCTGTTTCAACAGCACACAGCCAGTAAGGCTGGACATGCGCACAATGGCAGTTTGGTTATCAGTCACATTTACGGCATCACAGCAGTGACGAAGTAGCTCACCCTTCCGTTCTATTACCCTGGCACCAGTCCCCTTAGGCGGACCAGCCTCAGCGGTGACGGCAAACCTCCCGCTTGCTAAAACCTTCTCTAGATTTGTTCCCGCTTTCATCGCTGTCGCCTCCGTTTGGTTTCTTTTTTCTTAGGCAGGGTAAAGGTAACTTTGCTCCCGGTGTTGCTCTCGGGGTAAGGACTCTCAACCCATATCCTGCCCCCGTGGGCTTCCACAAGCCTCTTGGCTATGGATAGACCCAAACCGGTTCCCTTGGTTTCCACATTACTGGCTCGAAAGAAGTCATCAAACACCCGGGGCAGGTCATCAGGGGGGATGCCAATTCCATTATCCATAATCTCAACACTTATGTCGTCATCCCCTTCCCTTGCCCTGATGGTTACCGCTCCCTCAAGCGTATAACTAATCGCATTATTGACTAAGTTGGTTATCACCTGCTGGAGCCGGGGGCTTGAGCCAAGAATTTTGGGGAGAGTCCGGGGTAATTCTGCTTTTAGCTTTATTTCCCTTTGTTTTGCCAGGCTACGCAAGTCCTTAAGGGAGCGCTCAACTACCTGGCGCAAGGAAACCTCCTTTATTTCCTGGACAATTTGGCCGGTTTCAATGCGGGGAATATCTAAAAGGTCGCTAATCAAATTCAGGAGCTCTGTAATCCTTCGACTACTTCTTTCTAACATGTTTCTTTGCTTGTCAGCGAGTTCCCCGGCATACCCGCCTAATATAACCCACAAGAAACCTTGAATAGCAGTAAGGGGAGCCTTCAGGTCGTGAGCTGCTATACCGAGAAAGCGAAGAAAGCGGCTCTTCTCCTCCTCTAGCTTGGCTATCTCTCTGGAAGCCTGCACCAGTTCCCCGGTTTTCTCCTTGAGAAGGCTCTCCCTAAGTTGCACCACCTGCCGCTGCCTCTTTCTTAGCTCCCCCGAAATAGCCGTGGACATATAGGCGGAGGCGTAGAGAACAGTGGCTAATGCCGCCACAACCGCCAGAATATAACTCTCTTTCGTATATAGCCCTTCTTCAGCAAATCCTACTAGATTGACATGAGGTATTACCCCATAATATTCCAAGCCCACCAGCAGCATAACCATCAAAGTCGCCGAGGTGGCTAGCCAATACACCACTGTATAATGAAGTATAGTGCTAGCAGCGACGATATGAAGGGCAAAGTAGAAGATAAACGGGTTTTCTATCCCGCCGGTGAAATGCAGAAGCACAGTGAGCGTTATTAGGTCAAGGAAGATGTGGGTATTACCGTAAGTCCTGACCCTATGGATTACCTCGTCAGCCCTCATTGTTTCCAGGCTACGGGTCTGGCGCAGCAATACCAGATTATATAAAACCATAAGCCCAGCGATGACATATACCGGGAGGGTAGAGAAGCCAATGTGGAACACCATTGACGCTATCAGGGTGATTACGACCAGCCCCAAAATGGCAACCCACCTCATGATGACAAACACCTTGAGCCGCATCACCAATGCTGCTTCTTCAGCGGTGCGCTCGGGCTCATCTCCTTCAGTGAGAAACTGGTTACTCAAGTTCATACCCTTTAGTCTCCCACGGTAATCTTTCGAGGTCCCCCTGAACGGCTGGTGCTCCAGTCTCGAGGTGGCTCGATTTCCTCCAATTTGTCCAACTGACCCAAAGCAGCTAGGCGGTCATAAATCATCTGCCAGGCACAAGGGGTATCTGGCGATATTTCACACTTGCCGTCTACCGAGCCACCACAGGGTCCATTCATCAGGCTCTTGGCACATCTGACCAGAGGACATATGCCCGCTGTCTGCGCCAGAACGCAATTTCCGCACTGCATGCAAACCTCGATAAAATAGCCGGGGCTTTCTTCCTTGCCGACGAATAAGGTGTTTAGTGCTGGATAGACAGGCTTATCACTATAAAGGGCAACTGTTTGAACCCCGAAGGCACAGGTCATCGCTAGGATACCACTAGCTGCTTTAATGTCCTGGGCACTCTCCACTAATGCCTCCCTGGTAAGTTCATCGCAAGCGGTAGGGATTACCATCCATCCGGTAACCTTCTTGCCAGCGGCTTCAAGCTTATCTTTCATAGCTAGAACCTCGGATTTCCCACCAGTATGTAACATGGTGGCACAGGTGCCGCAGCCGATAAGGTATACCCCCTGGCAATTTTCAAGGTATTGCATAACCTCTTCCCAGGGTTTTGGCTCGGTAATCGTTATCATATCATTAACCCGCCTTAATTTTTTAGTCGGCTCTCATAGGCATCTCTAAAATACTGCAAGCTATCCAGTACCGGGATAGGCGCCGCCTGTCCCAGCCCACATAGGGAGGAGAGCACCATTGCCTTTGATAGCTCCTGTAAAACTCCAATGTCCTTCTCTAACCCCTCGCCACGAGACAACCTCTCCAGGATTTCAACCATTACCTCAGTCCCTTCCCGGCCGGGAGCACATTTGCCACAACATTCTTCGGCAAGAAACTCCATGGCTTTGTAGACAACATCTATTACATCCCTACTCTCATCAAATACGGTGACGGCTCCGGCACCAAGAATGGTTTCAAAGGCAAGGGAGGTATCTATCATGTTATAGGGTATAATCCTTCCCGTGGCACCGCCTACCTGAACCATCTTGACCTTTTTGGCTAAGGCTAAATCGATGACCAATTCCTTCAGCTGGCTCCCTAGCACTAACTCATATACGCCAGGTTTTTCCACGTCTCCACTTACCGAGAAGACCTTTGTCCCCTTGCTCCGCTCCGTTCCTATTTGACTAAACCATCCGCCTCCGTTAAGGATAATCTGGGGTATATTCATCAGGGTTTCTACATTATTGATAATAGTCGGTTTGCCCCACAAACCTCTTGATGGTGGAAAGGGGGGTCTATAGCGGACTTCCCCCCGCTTGCCCTCAATAGAATCCATTAGCG
>SDBU01003354.1_pt1 | contig 20440 bp, 20 predicted proteins | sample 2277071 | NCBI WGS metagenome assembly SDBU01 (sample SAMN10397929, study PRJNA504765) | marine sediment metagenome | isolation source: marine sediment core GS08_GC12, 126 cmbsf | place: Arctic Ocean: Gakkel Ridge, Loki's castle | collected 2008
TCGCGGGGAGAACGTGCATCGGCTACTACCAGCCGATATTGTGGCTTCTTTTTAGCGCCGACTCTTCGTAATCTAATCTTTACCATTTTTACCTCGTCTAGTTGTGATAGGAATATTATGTGCTGTAACTGGATGTATGTCAATAGTAGTTATAAAATTATTCCTTTTTTGAACGTTATGACATTTTCTCACGCATATAACAAAAACCCTTTTTATTATATCAGAGGAAGCAATTGCATCCTTTTCCCTCCCCCAGAGATAGCCCGTCTGTTTAAGATAAAAGGCAATCAAGAGCATCCAGTGGTCATAATAGGTCACTGCCGAGAGCAGGTAGTAGTACAGACTAGTGTTTTGTCACATCTACTTACTCACTTTAAGATGTTGCCGGATGGCGAACAGGTAACTATACTGGCAAATGACACTAACTCACAGGAAGAGGAGAATTTCTAATGAATAAAGGTTACCGGATTCATAAATACCTTTTTCTGCTTACAATCTGTATTTTAGTGATTAGTTTATCACTGCTCGGTTGTGGTGGTGGAGAAGGAGAAGAGTTAGCATTGACAACAGAGGATGAAGAAGAAGCAGTAGTGGTAATGGAGGATGAGGAGGAAGGGACTAGTACCATACCAGAGCTAACTTTCCGCCACTACTTAGGCCCTAGTGCGCCGATAGTTTCACCCACCTATGGGGAGGAGGGGGAGGAAGTATACGGCTATTTTGAAGTTGCGGGTGGCTCCGGGGAGGTCGAAATCACTGTAGATATCAGCAAGCCCGATTGGGTCAGCGCATCTAATACCGCTTCATTTTCAGTGGAAGAGGGCGTCTATAGACTTACTATAGTAGTTTACGGCATTGGCGCTCACTACAGCCCGACGACTCCGGGCACTTATAGCGCTTGGGCGGTTGATTTTTCACTTAGTTCGCCCTCTGCATCAGCCGATTACAGTATTAACTTGCTGCTTCCCATTGCTTCCCGAGACTACGGGCTCAAGATAGGAACAATGTCCGTTGAGCCCTGGACACCTCCTGAGCCATAGCCTCCTCCAAATAAGGCCGGAGATATCTGCAGTTAGTGAGCTAAGACCCACCAATTTTATTAACCTAGGGGTTTTAGGGTTAAGAGTTTCTTCGCAATTGCCGGGTATTTGGTAATAAATGTCAGTTCGTCCTCAACAAGTGGCTTCTGGGCTTCTACATTAGCATATCGCACCAGTTCCAGAATCTCTCGGGCTTCTTTAGCGTCAGCGAATGATACTGCCGTCTGTCCCATTATCTCACCCATTACATATCTAAAACCAGATATACCACCATACTGCCCGGTGCATATCTCCCTTCCAGTTTCGACAAATTCTGGCTCACCTCTCCCCAACTCCATGAAGTCGTATAGCTCATAATTGGCAGGGTCCTTTAGCACACCATCAGCGTGAATGCCAGAGGCGTGAGCGAAAGCATTAGCCCCAACACCCGGCTGGTTTATGGGAATGGGGACACCGAAGGCATAGCTGGCGAACTTGGCTATCTTCCATGCTTTTGATAAATCAATCGGATTCCCTAATTGATATTTCGTAGCGAAATCCTTTGATTTGATAATCGCTAAAATGACTGCTACCAGGTCAGCATTGCCAGCCCTTTCCCCAATCCCGTTAACCGTGGTATTAATATAAGCATCTTGCCCACCATCTATAGCTCCTTTAGCCCCAGCAATAGAATTGGCAACTGCCATTCCCAGGTCACCATGGCAGTGAAGCTCGATTGACATCCCTATATTCTCTGCCAGCGCTTTAACCGTTTCATAAATAGTAAATGGGTTATCATAACCAAGGGTATCGCAGTATCTTAGTCTGTCAGCCCCATGCTCTTTGGCTGCCGAACCGAATTTGATTAGGTAGTCTAAGTCCGTCCGAGAAGAATCCTCAGCATTTACCCCTATGGTTTCAGCTCCGCAAGATTTAGCCGCCTCAACAGCTTCCACCATCATCTTCACTATGTCTTCTTTCTGTTTTTTACCCGAGAATTTACCGTTGATCATCTGGTCTGAGGTGGAAATGGATAGATTGAGGTGCCTTATATCCGGAACTAGCTGAAAGGCAGTTTCCACATCCTCAGCAACTGCCCTTACCCACCCCTCCAGACGAATGGGTTGTAATACTGCCATCTTAGCCAATTCTAGATTGGCCTGAAGGTAAAGTGATTCATGATGCGTGGTGGGAAAGCCAAATTCAGATTGGAAGACACCTATCTCGTTCAGGTAAATGTTTATTAAGGTCTTTTCGAGTTTAGATAGACCGAGTTTTGCCGTCTGAACACCATCTCGATTGGTTACATCAATGATATAAATCTTGCCCATTAATTATCCTCTACACTGTTTACTGGAGACAAAGCGGTACCGTAAAATAAAAGCGAACGATAGTATTATATGACAAACTTTAGATATAGTCAAAAGACTATATTTGGCAGCGATAGCTTGGGCAATTTAGTCGCCCCTAAGCTTTTTTATTACAGCGTCGGCTACCTGTGAGGTGCTGACGGCAGTATCAGGCGCCTCAGGCTTGAGGTCATAGGTAACATTCTTGCCTTGGGCGATAACTTCGGCTATTGCCATTTCTAACTTAGCAGCATTTTTTTCTTCCCTGAGATGGCGGAGCATCATCACCCCAGAAAGCATCATTGCCATAGGGTTAACTTTATTTAGTCCCGTATATTTGGGGGTACTGCCATGTGTGGGCTCAAATACAGCTATATCGTTGCCTAAGTTAGCTCCGGGGGCTAATCCTAATCCTCCGATTAAGCCGGCACACAGGTCGGAAAGTAGGTCACCATAAAGGTTAGGGGCTACCACTATATCAAATTGCTGCGGCTTTTGCACTAACTGCATGCACATATTATCCACGATTCTATCCTCAAATTCAATATCAGGGTATTCCTTAGCTACCTCTTGGGCAACGGAAAGAAACAACCCGTCGGAGAATTTCATAATGTTGGCTTTGTGCACCGCCGTTACCTTTTTTCGGCGGTAGGACCGAGCGTATTCAAAGGCGAATTTGACAATTCTCCTGCTGCCCGTCTCAGAAATTACCTTTATGCTTACTCCGGAGTCCTGTCTTACGGTCTCTCCTGTAGTTTCTGAGATAAGCCTTATTAATCTCGCTACCTCAGGTGTTTCCTTCTCAAACTCAATACCACGGTAAAGGCCTTCAATGTTTTCTCTCACAATAATAATGTTCACATCTTTATAGGTTGAAGAGGCACCGGGATAGGTTTTACATGGGCGCAGGCAAGCGTAGAGCTCTAGCTTCTTACGTAGGGCTACATTAACGCTTCTAAAGCCCGAGCCCACCGGGGTGGTAACTGGTCCTTTAAGGGCAACCTTGTTTTTCCTAATAGATTCAAGCACGGAGCCGGGCAGTGGTGTGCCCAGTGTGCTTTGAGCAATGCTTCCGATATAGGCTAAGTCCCAGTGAAAACTAACTCCAGTAGCTTCTAAGACTCTTCTGGTAGCTTCAGTAACCTCAGGACCTACGCCATCGCCCGGGATAAGAGTAACCTGGTAAGTCATTAATATTCCCTTTTAGTCTTCCCCTTTAGTTATCGATGGTCATAATTTAAAGCTACTATATTTCTGAATATAAGGCAAAAGCCCGCCTTCATTAAGGATACGGAGCATTATCGCGGGAATTTTACTAAAGGTGAGCTGATTGCCATTAGTAATATCTCTAATAGTACTGGACTCAAGGTCTATCTCCAGCTCATCACCATCACTAATACTATCGGTATCGCATAAGAGTACAGGAAGTCCCAGATTTATGGCATTCCTAAAAAATATCCTAGCCACCGATTTAGCCAATATCGCACTCACTCCCGCCATCTTGATAACCAGAGGGGCGTGTTCTCTACTGGAACCAAGCCCGAAGTTACCGCCAGCAACTACAAAATCTCCTGTCTTTACTCTGGTGACGAAGGTTGGGTCAGTATCCTCCATAACATGCTTAGCCAATTCAGGTAGATTGCTTCTCAGGTGAGCAAATCTACCAGCTATGATGTGGTCGGTGGAGATATCATCGCTGAACTTGAAGGCTCTGCCAGTAAGCACTTATATAACCTCTCTTGGGTCAGTGATTTCACCCTTAAGAGCAGTGGCCGCCGCTGTAGCTGGGCTAGCTAAATATATAAAACTCTCAGGGTTGCCCATTCTAGCCCTAAAATTTCGATTAGCTGTGGACAGGCAACTTTCTCCATCTCCCAGCACTCCCTGGTGCAGGCCGAGGCAGGGACCACACCCTGGTGGCAAGACAATAGCTCCAGCTTCAAGCAGGGTCTGAATGTAGCCTGCCTTTATAGCCGCTAGTAGTACCCCTGGTGATGCAGGGGCAATTACCAGCCTGGTTTGGGGATGACGCTTCTTCCCACTTAAAATTTTAGCTGCCACTGCTAGGTCATCCAGACGGCCATTGGTGCAGGTACCGATAAATACCTGGTGGATTTTAGTTCCCTGAAGTTCTCTAGCCAGAGCAATATTATCCACAGTGTGGGGTTTGGCTACTGTAGGCTCAAGCCCAGCCACACTTATATTAATGGCTTGTTCATAGGTAGCATCATCGTCAGGAAACAGCGGCTGGTAGTGACTAGCCCTTCCCTGGGCTGAAAGATACTCCTGTGTTACCTCATCAGCAGGGAAAAGTCCAACCTTAGCCCCGGCTTCCACTGCCATATTGGCTACAGTAAGCCGCTCCGGTATACTCATATTGCTTATAGTATCACCGCTGAATTCAAGGGCTTTATAGGTAGCGCCATTAGCCCCAATCTGGCCAATTAGGTGAAGGGCAAGGTCTTTGGCATAGACACCATGGGAAAACTTGCCGGTCACTGCTACCTTGATGCTTTCCGGGACTCGGAACCAGGTCTCACCTAGTGCCAGGGCAACAGCTATATCGGTGGAGCCCATGCCACAAGCAAAAGCCCCCAGGCCACCAGCAGTTACCGTATGAGAATCGGCGCCAACAATTAAATCACCGGGCTTAGCTAGGGATTCAGCCACTATTTGGTGGCAGATACCTTCGCCAACATCGGAAAGGAAACAGCCAGTCTCTTGAGCAAAGTCGCGGAGAAGAGCATGGTCGTTGGACAGCCCACGCTCCGGACTGGGAGCGGCATGGTCCAGAAATAAGGCCGCTTTCAGAGAATTAGCCGGATGCTCAAATTCGGCGGCTCGGAATTGCCTCACGGTTAGCGGGCCGGTAGTATCCTGAACGAAAACCAAATCTACCTTAGCAATAACGATAGTTCCTGCCTTGGCTTCACTCCCCGCCTTGGTAGTCAATATCTTTTCAGCTAATGTCTTACCCACGATTGTCTTACTCACTACCTCTCATTTAAGCCTTATTTTGATGGTCAATTCATATCTTCCCATTATATTACAAAAGGTTTGCCTGAGTCTATAAGCTTCAAGCCTTAAGTAATGTATCATTTAGAAATAAAGAATAATTGACAATGCTCAAGCAGTCATACCTGAGCATCTTCTAGGTATGAGAGCATTAAAGTGCTAGATAATTTATTCTATCCAGCTTAAAATGTTGTCTACTGTGTCTACCTCTGCTATGCTTGACTAGACTAAAATGAGAAAAGTAGTAAGCAATACCGGTACAGGTGCCAAGGCTAAGGGGTTTGGCTCTATTGATTACATCAAGATTACTACCCTTGGCTTTGCCCTGGCTGCCCTCTGGAGTAGCTTGCATGCCATTATTCTTCCGTTGCGGCTGCTGGACCTTGTTCCTGAATCGCTAAAGAATTCCTACCTCGGGTATCTGACCTCCACTGGTTTAATTCTGGCAATGATAATCCAGCCGATAGTTGGGGCGATTAGTGACCGCTCTGGCTTTAGCTGGGGACGTCGGCGACCCTATATCTTGCTTGGCATTACATTAGCCTTGCTGTTTCTACCCGGAATAGGTTTTTTTAACAGCTATGCTGCCATTTTCATTACTTATTGCCTGCTACAGATTTTCTGCAATACAGCCCAAGGTCCGTATCAGGGCTTCATCCCCGACCTGGTACCCCAAGGCAAACGGGGGTTAGCCTCGGGAGTAAAGAGCCTGTTAGAAGTATTGGGTGGGGTTGCCCTAGTATGGGTGACTAGCCGCCTTATGGAGCCGTATTTTGCCGGTGAGGGAAGTTCTTGGCTGTGGCTAAGTCTGGGGACGCTGGCTATTGTCTTGCTGGTGGCTATGCTGGTCACTGTTCTAACGGTTAAGGAGCAACCCGGGATTAGGGGCTCTCAATTATCCTTACTGCCCACCCTGTATAAAAGCTTCAAGATTGATATTAAGGCAAACCGTGATTTTATCTGGTTTCTGGTGTCTCGTGGGCTTATGGTTATGCCAGGGGTAATTTTGCAAACATTCGCTCTATATTATCTTATGGATGTTATTGGTGTAGCTAATCCAGCGGCAGTAACCGCCGACCTTCTTATTGTGGTTGGTGGTTGCCTACTGGCTGCGGTTTATCCTGTTGGGCGCCTGTCTGACAGGGTAGGGCGCAAGCCCATCCTAATATCTTCAGGACTTCTTGGTGCTTCAGGAATTACAGCGCTATTCTTTTCCCAAAGCTATACACATGTAATGATTAGCAGTGCTCTCATCGGACTCTCCAGTGGAGCTTTCATGAGCACCAACTGGGCGTTAGCCACCGATTTGATAGCTGAGGGAGAGGAGGCAAAATACCTCGGCCTTGCCAACCTGGCATTGGCTGGTGGTTCTGCACTGGCGCGTCTCATCGGACCGGTAATATATTTCTTTAATACTTATGCCCCTAATCTCGGCTACTCAGTTATGCTCCTGGTTTGTTTTATCTCTTTTGTTGCTGGCTCAGTACTGTTACTGAAAATTAAGGAGCGGGATTAGCCAAAGTATGGCAATATAGTTTCCCATCCCCAAATGGCAACCAACAAGATAAAACCCACATATAGTAAGGTTCTGCCCAACCAGCACAGAAGGAAAAACTTCCAAAAGGGAAAGCGAAGGACACCAGCAGCTATCCCGACTAAGTCAAAGAAGAACGGTACCAAGGATAAGATGAAGATAGTAATACTCCCCCACCTCCCCATCCAGCCCTCTACCCGGATATACATCCTGCTTCTTTCGGCAATACCTCGTCCGCTATAGCCTACTAAGTAACCGGTTATCTCTCCGATAGCTGCTCCTATTCCACCGGCTAGACCCACAATAATTAGACCAACTGGTCCAGTAACTGGGTAGAGAACAACACCTATGGTAGAAAGTATGGGTAGAACGGCACCAGGTAGAATAACAGTAGCATTCCCAATCAGACTGACAAGGAAGGCACCCCCATAGGCATAGTTTTTCAGTTCGGCAAGCCTTTCCGGGTGGCGACCGTAAACAAGAAAGATGCCAGCCGTAATAGCTATGACAAGGAGCAGAGTTAATATGGGAACAAATTTCTTCCTTAGCCAGTCTGTCTTCGCCATCTTGCCCTCTATGAGATATTGTAGCACAACACGGGTATAGAGGTGCTTTCATAAAAGACTTCCCCTTGATTTATCAAAAGGGAACATAGACAAACAAGAGGATTGTAGGGCGCTCATAACCTTGCAGCGCCCCTACAGCCTTTACACTGGTTTCGGTTTTCTTATCCCGCAGATTGATTTTCCCGAGAGAGCCCTTTAGCGAGCTGGACTGTTTATCCGCGGCTGAACTAACTTGGTAGACGGAGTTATTGCCTGACGTCGATGGCTAAACAATGGGCGACGCAGGAAAGAGGGAACATCCAGTTCATCCTCACTCTTCAAGCCTTTAAGGAGTTGGGTAACTTCATCTTCCTGACCGGTTTCGGGCAATCCCACCTTGGAAGTAAATCCGGTAGCAATTAAAGTAATCTTCACCTCATCATCTATATTGGGGTCATGAGCCACCCCAAAAATGATATTGGCTTCGGGATGCACTGCTTGCTTAATCACCTCAGCAGCTTCATTAACCTCAAACAGGGTGAGGCTACTGCCACCAACAACATTAAATAACACAGCCTTTGACCCATCAATAGAAACATCCAGCAGAGAGCTAGATAAGGCTTCCTTAGCTGCGTCTACCGCTCGGTTCTTACCTGAACCAACACCTATTGACATCCAAGCTGGGCCAGCCTCTTTCATCACCGCCTTGACATCAGCGAAATCGAGGTTAATAAGCCCGGGGACAGTGATAACTTCGGAGATAGCCTGAACACCATGGCGCAGCACATCATCAGCCAGTTTAAAAGCATTATCCACCACTGTCTTCTGGTCACAGAGGTCAAGCAAGCGGTCATTAGGAATAATAATAAGAGTATCAACCTTGGTTAACAGCTTGCTAACACCCTCGTCTGCTACCTGACAACGGTGGATGCCCTCAAAGCTGAATGGTTTGGTAACTACGGCAATAGTGAGGGCTCCACTTTGCTTGGCTAGTTCAGCAATTAAAGGAGCAGCTCCAGTGCCGGTGCCGCCACCCATACCGCCGGTGATAAACACCATATCTGCCCCTGAGATAATTTGACCAAGTTCGTCACGGCTCTCCTCGGCTGCCTTCTGACCTTGAACATGGTCGCCACCTACGCCTAGCCCCTTGGTAAGTTTCTCTCCAATCTGGATACGGGTGGGGGCTTCAGTAACGGCTAGGGCTTGAGCATCGGTATTGATAGCGATGAACTCTACACCTTGAATCTCCTCCCTGACCATACGGGTTACAGCATTGCAACCACTACCACCTAGACCGATAACCTTAATCTTAGCTGGGTTAGGAACGAAGCTTGTTTTTGCCATTTCATCCTCCTTGTCTTTACCACCTGTTAATTATTTAACGAAACAGGTGCTTAATTTGAGAAACTAAACGCCGTAAACGGGCACTGAATCGATTGGACCGCCATGCCCCGGTGCTTTTATTTTTCGCCCCCCAGAGTAAGAGACCAACACTGGTAGCATGGGCTGGGTCACGAAGAGCATCAGTGATACCACGCATATTGGTAGGCATGCCTACCCTCACTGGGAGTCGTAGTATATCCCTACCTAGGGTAGCCATACCAGAAAGGTTAGCGCTACCACCAGTGAGAACTAGGCCTGCGGGGACTAGTGTTTCATATTCAGAACGAGGTAACTCAAGCAGAATAAGCCTGAGGATTTCCTCCACTCGAGCCCTGATAATGTCACACAGGTCTTGGTAGGAGGCTCCATGTCCATCTTGGGAGATGGTGCTGGCAGTTTCCATCTTAGTAGTTTCGTAAACTGGCATAACACTGCCATACCTTTTCTTCATCTCCTCAGCCACATCAAACGGTAGCCCCAGACCAATAGCCACATCCCTGGTAAGTTGATAGCCAGCTACCGGTAGAATAGAGGTGTGCCAGATACTACCATCTTTAAAAACGGCAATATCTGTAGTGCCACCGCCTATGTCGGCTAATATGACACCTATTTGCTTCTCATCTTCAGTCAATACCGCTTCACTGCTGGCTAAAGGTTCTAGGACAAGGTCTTCAATATCTATCCCAATGCTACGAATACACTTTACCAGATTCTGGACAGAAGTTACGGCAGCGGTGATAATATGTGTTTCCACATCCAGTCTGAAGCCATGCATTCCCACTGGGTTCTTGACTCCAGTTTGACCGTCAATAGCATAACCCCGAGGAATAACATGGAGCAGCTTCCTGTCTTTAGAAACTTTAACACTTTGGGCACTTTGTAGCACTCGCTTCAGGTCGTCGGAGCGTACTAGACGGTCATTACGAGTAATAGCTACTACCCCCCGATTATTCAGTGAGCTGATATGTCTTCCAGTCACACCAACATAAGCCGACTCTATCTCATAGTTGCTGGCTTGCTCCGCCAGTCTTACTGACTCGCGGATTGTCTCTTTGGCATCGTTGATGTTAACCACCAGACCTTTATGTAGCCCTCTAGATGGGGTAATACCTACTCCGGTAACCCGGATATCACCCCCATCATTTACCTCGGCTATAGCGGTGCATACCTTGGTGGTACCAACATCAATGGCAGCTAAAGTAGTCTGCTTCTTCATCTATCGCCTCCTTACTATCTAGATTTAACCGTTTTGTTTTATTAGCTTTCACATTTTCAGACCTCCCACCTGAATAAGTCCTAAAATTTCAGTTAGGGCGTTAAGAAAGCCTGCTGAAGTCTTTTCAACAATACTGGCTTTCTCCACCCGTTAGTTTTACCTTTCATTGACACGCACAGGTTTTCAAGGGTCGCATATTGCTCAGCGTGAGTAATAATACGTTCAGCTACCCTCAATTTGGCACTGCGGCTACGCGGGTTAAGTTGAACCTCAGATAAAGAAGGAGTAATAACCTTCTTTCTAATTAACCTCAGGCTGGCAGTATGTCCACAAACACAGGTTGGTGTCCCCGGTGGGCAAATACAATCTCTTGATTCCCGACGAATAAACTGTTTCACTATGCGGTCTTCCAGAGAGTGATAGCTAATGACCACCAGCCTACCTTCAAAGCCAAGGAGGTCAACTGCCTGTTTTAGGGCTGATTGCAGATGCTCAAGCTCTCGGTTAACCACAATTCGCAATGCCTGAAAGGTTTTGGTAGCCGGATGGATTTTACCTCGTCTACCTCCGATAGCCTGTTCAATAATCCGAACTAGCTGAAGGGTGGTCATTATGGGACGTTTCTGCACAATGTGATGGGCTATTTGATGACTATAGCGTTCTTCCCCATACGTTTTTATAAGGTGAGCAAGCTCAGTCTCAAGGAAAGTATTCACAATATCGGCGGCGGTGAGGTCTTGACTGGGATTCAAGCGCATATCTAAAGGGGCATCATGCTGGAAACTGAAACCACGACCACTACTATTAAGCTGGAGGGAGGAGAGTCCCAAGTCAAACAAGATACCATGCACCGGGTGGAAGTCATATTTAAGACAAATAGCCTGCAGATTAACAAAGTTGTCATTGATAAGAAGGGTTGAACCACTATAGGCTTCAAGTCTTGCTCTGGCTATTTTTACAGCTTCGGGGTCAGCATCAATGCCCAGCAGTTGCCCCCCAGGGGAGCTATGGTCTAAAATGGCAGTAGCATGCCCCCCTCCGCCAAGGGTGCCATCAATATAGCGACCCCCAGGCAGAACAGCAAGCGCCTCAATAGTCTCCTGAAGAAGAACTGGGATATGGACGGGTGGTGACATTTCCAGATTCATTACTGCCTCTCCAGGCTTTCGATGATTTGCCAGGCTTGTTCTTGGCTAATAACCTTTTCTGATTCCCACTGGGATTTATTCCATAACTCAAGATAAGTATTGACTCCGGCAACAACTACCTCATCCTCAATCCCGGCATACTGGCGCAAGGGAATAGGCAGAGCTACCCTGCCCTGTGTATCAACCTTGAGGCGAAAGGCGGTGGCAAAAATAGCTCGGTTTAGCTTCCTCATTTTACTGCGGGTAACCGAGTTACTAGTAAGGGTAGCCGCCATCTTTTCCCACTCAGATAGTGGGTAAGCATTAACGCACTTCTCTAGTCCGGGGGTTAAGACTATCCCACCCTGTAATTCATCTCTGAACTTGGGGGGAATAGGCACTCTACCCTTGCTATCAATCTTATACTCAAACTCCCCGAAAAACATCTTTAGCCCTTTAGTTATCCTCTTCTACCCCTTTCTACCACTTTTCCCTACTTTACCCCACATTTAAAACACATTTGCCACCATTTGTCAAGTCCTTTTAGCAAAAAACTTTAAATCCCCTGATTTTGCTATGTGCTATGTATGGGCTTGAGACGTATCTTGCAGAATGCTATAGTATGTAAAAATAAGCGCTATAAAGCTTGACCACGATTGGCTAGACTTAAACTACACCAGGAAAAGAAGCCCAAAAAGGAGTAAGAAAACTTGAATAGGTGTATGTAATTAACGGGAAGATAAAAGAAATGCCAGAAAAATTGAAGAAAAGATTACTCTTTATAGCAGGTACAGTCTCAACGGCCATAGGTATTCTTGGTATATTCGTCCCTATTTTGCCTACAACCCCATTTCTTCTGATTGCTGCAGCATGTTACGTTCGCAGCTCACAAAAGTTTTACAATCGACTTCTGAATAATAGATATTTTGGTGCGTACATTAAAAATTATATACAAGGCAAGGGAATGCCCCTGAAAGTAAAATGCTTTACAGTCATTTTGCTATGGATAACTATTGGACTGTCAATGTGGTTTGCTGCTCAAGATGTGGTAATCAGAGTAATCCTTATTTTAGTAGCTATTGGAGTTACTACACATATTATCCGAATAAAAACTTTTAAAGGAAAAAAAACAGAAATCTTTAAGGCAATTAGCTAGGGAACTAGGAGTCTTCGCTAGCTACCTATCTCAAGTCAAGAATGGCAAGCGTCCAGCCAGCCAAAGATGTTAAGTAAAGTGTTAAGCAGTGTGATAAAATATCTTCTGATTTTACCTCTGGGGGAGTGTCGGAACTGGCAGACGAGCATGATTTAGGATCATGTGCCGAAAGGCGTGGGGGTTCGAGTCCCCCCTTCCCCACCAACTGGATTGGAAAGCCTAGACATTGAATAAGAAGGTAATTATATTTCCGCCTTGAACTACAGAGTTTTTACCCTCCAGCCGGAGGAGTCTTCTTTTACGAGTCTCAGCTAGGCTACCGTACTTGATAAGGTCATCGTAGGTGATTACCTCTGCCCGGATGAACCCTCTTTCCATATCAGACTTTTGAACGTAACCCACACAATGTTGACAGCCACACGGCGAGCACGGTATAATATGCACCAGCAATTTTTTTCAACATTGGGAGGTGAGTAAGATGCTAGGGAATATGTTATGGGGGGTTCCACTATGGATTTGGGCGATGTTTTTGATAGTAAAAGTTTTGAAACTTACCATCGCAGGGGCCTTATGGATTCACTTCTATTCTAAGGTGATGTGGAATGATGAAATAGAGAAGAAATATTACGGAGATATGCTTAAGGATACACAGACAGAGAAAGTGGAGATGGAGGGAGTGGAAGCGGTGGCAGCGGTAAAAGCGGTGGCAGCGGAAAGCTAACTACCAATCTAAATAAGGGGATTAAGGGATGTCAAAACTGCTAGTAATACTCATCATAACAGTAGTCTATATGGCAGGCACAGCCGTTATTGGTATGTGGTTTACCCGCCGGCAGAAAGGCTTGGGTGAATATTTCTTAGCCGGAAAGGCAGTGCACCCGATTGCTCTGGGAATAGCTGCTGCCGCCGGAACTATGAGTGGATGGGCTTTTATTGGCAGTCCGGGTATGGCCTACGAGGTTGGGATTGGTTTTATGACAGTATCGGTATTTCTCCCCATGACCACTTTCTTTCCGTGGTTTTTCTTAGCCCGAAAACTCCGGACATTAGCTGATACCCATGATTGCATGACCATTCCTGATGTTGTACATGCCAGATTTAACAGTGAAACTCTGACACTGCTTTGCTCCATAGGGGCTCTATTTGGGCTAATAGCCTATACCGCTACGCAATTTATGGCGCTTGCTTACCTGACGGGAGTGGTTTTTGGTTTTTCCTTTGAAGCTTCGACACTTATTACCGTAGCTGTTATCGGTGCTTATTCTGTGCTCGGGGGGCAGCGAGGGATAATCTGGACCAATGTAATGCAAGGAGTGGTCATGTTAGTGGCTTCACTAGGCGGTTTCTTTTTTGCCTGGACTTTGATAGGCCCAGGAGCAGCCTATTCTGGGATGAAGAGCATTAGCCCCAAGCTGGTAAGCTTTTTCGGAAATATTGAAATTGGCTGGTGGATATCTCGCCTCATAATAAGTCTATTGGGTGCTAATGGGCGAATGGCATTTCTCCCCCGGTTTTTCATGATTAAAGACTTGAAAGGTCTAAAGTGGCCGCCGGTACTGACTCCTCTTTCCACCGCACTAATGGGGATGCTTACCTGGAGTGTTCCCTTTGTTTACCTGGGTTTGCAAGCCCAGGGGCTAGCCCCGATTCTTATCCGAACTGATGAATGTATGCCAGCCTTTTTGATGATGTTTGCTCCTAGTATACTGGCTGGGATACTGATAGCCGGCGCCCTGGCAGCTTCAATGTCTACAGCAGCTCTTTATATGAACTTAGGGGCAGCAACCCTAGTGAAAGATCTGGGAATGAGACACCTAAGATTAAACTTCAAGAACCCGGTAGCGGCAGCTAGAGTGGCTACCGTCATTTTTACCTTGGTATCGATGGTGCTGGCGATGACAGCCAGAGAATATGTTATGATGATGGGGGTCGCCGCCACCGCAATCTGGGGGGCAAGTATAAGCGCCGTGCTAACTATCGGCATGCTTTGGAAAGGGACGACAAAGCAAGGGGCGATAGCCGGGGTGATTCTAGGGTTAATCTTTTCAGTCGGGTTTCAAATACTGAGCGTATATGAGATTTATAAATTACCCTATGGCATTGTACCCGGTGCTGTTGGCATTGTATTAGCATTTTTGACAATACTTATCGTATCCCTTTGGACTGAAAGATCACCAATGGACGAGAAAATGGAAAAAGTCGTTAGCTTGCCATTAATAGCCAGGAGAAGATAAACTACCCGGTGGCTAATTTTACTGATATTTATTGGTGATAGACTTTTGTTCAGACATTAAACAGGAAGGTAATTATATCTCCGTCTTGGACTACAGAGTTTTTGCCCTCCAGCCGGAGGAGTCCTCTTTTACGAGCCTCAGCTAGACTACTGCATTTGACAAGGTCATCGTAGTTGATTACCTCTGCCCGGATGAACCCTCTTTCCATATCAGAGTGGATTTTACCGGCAGCTTTAAGAGCAGTGATACCAATGGGAACTGACCAAGCCCTAATTTCACTGGAGACAATAGTAAAAAATGAGATTAAACCTAATAGCTCGTAGGATAGTTTGATAGTGCGCTCAAGTCCGGCTTGGCTCATACCAAATCCGTTACGAATTTCTTCAGCAGCGTCATCGTCTAATTGAGTCAGTTCCATCTCCAACTTACCACACAGGGGAGTAACACCGCATTTCGGTCGTGAATAATGCGACTTCAGTTCCGATTCTAAAGAGGCTGCCTCAGCTAGCTGTTCTTCCCCAATATTGACCACTACTAACAGTGGCTTGGCAGTGAGGAACTGATAACCAGTAATAGTTCTGCTTTCATCAGTAGTTAATTTTTGTTCCCTGATGGGCACATCCTTTTCTAAACCAGCCTTAATCTTCAGCAGTACTGCTTTCTCATGAAGAAGCGCCTGACGTTCGTGCGGCTTAGCTCCCTTTAGAGAAGTTTCCATTCTTTCCAGTCTTCTCTCAATAATAGCTAAGTCAGAAAAGGCAAGCTCTAAATTCATAGTGGCAATATCCCGTTCCATATCCAGACTACCCTCGGCATGGGGCACGCTTTCATCAGTAAAGGCTCGGACTACATTAATTAAAGCATCTATATTGCTAAGTTGGGTAAGCAGTTGCCCACCTATACCCTTACCCTCAATTGGTGCCCCCACATCAATATATTTTGCCTCAGCCGGGATAACTCGCTTGGGGTGGAGCATATCAGCTAATCTTTGGAGACGGGGCTCTGGAACTTTAGCTATCCCAATATGTGGAGACGAATCTTCTGTAGCTGCTTTACCTTTAGTTAAAGCATTGAAAACAGTTGTCTTGCCACTTTTAGCCAGTCCAACGATGCCAATATCGATACTCATTCAGTGACCTGACTTTATTATTTCTCTGGCTTGCTTTATAGCAAGGTCTCTTTCTCTTTTAATTAGATGCTCATTGCCCACTAACTCTAGCAAAGCAAGAAGTGCTTCATGGCTACCAATGTGACCAATCAGTTTAATGGCTTGAATCCTCAACTCAGCAGAAAGTTCTAGGTCAGTGGCGATATTAACCAGCTTCTTTAATTCATCTAAGCGTTCTGGCATGATTTCTCCTCCTAACTAATGTTAGCTGGGCAAGGTATGACTTGTATTTATTTTACTCTTTGTGCCATCATTCTTCAATAGAGCCCAGTAAATCTCAAATCCTTCGCTGTGATAAAATGAGCATTAGGAGGGGCAACCTTGCTATATATACTGCTAGGACAGGATGATTTTTCTCTCCGTCAGTCACTTGAAGAAATAAAAGCGGGGATATGTGACCAGGCACTCCTTGAAGCTAATACCGTTACCCTCGATGGGCAAAAAACAACCGTAGACCAGTTAAGGACTGCCTGTGAGGCAGCTCCGTTTCTGGCTGAAAAACGTCTGGTCATTGTCAGTGGGCTACTAGAGCACTTTGAGTCCAGAAGCAAATCCAGCCACCAGAAGAAAACTAGAGATGACCAACAAAATGAGCATAAATTGTTAGCTGCCTGCGTCAGTGAGCTGCCCAGCAGCACAGTATTAGTTTTCATAGATAGCAACATAAAAAACAACAATCCTCTATTCAGGAAGCTCTCGTCCAAGGCTGAAGTAAGGTCTTTCCCACTATTAAGAGGTGCTAATCTGCGTCAGTGGGTTCAAAGACATGTGGCGAAAGCAGGCGGCAAAATATCCCGCCAGGCAGTAGATTTAATAGCCGAATTCGTGGGTAGCGACCTATGGATTATGGCAAATGAAATCAATAAACTGGTTCTATTCACCGCTGGTCGCCGTATTGAGGAAGAGGATGTCAAGGCGGTAGTAAGTCATAGCCAGCAGGCAACTGTTTTTACCATGATTGATGCTATCCTCAACTTCAGAGCCGGGGTCGCTGAACAGGCACTACAGCAGTTACTGCAAAGAGGAGCTCACCCAGCCTACTTTCTAGTTATGCTGTCCCGTCAGGTTCGGATACTCGTTCGAGCCAGGGAACTAAGAAGCCAAGGAAGACCCGAGGTAGAGATTCGGAACAGATTGGGTCTGACCTCAGAGTTTGCCCTGCGTAAAACATTGGAGCAAGCTGATAGGTATTCATTCGGGCGGCTTAAGGATATATATCATAAACTCCTGGAGACTGACCTGGCTATTAAGACTGGAAAATACGATGGCGAGCTTGCCCTCAATCTTCTGATTGCTGAACTATGCCAAAAGCGCCAGATACAAAGGGTATGATTAAATGGCTCCTATTGTAAGACCCCATTAACTTGGTTCAAACAACCACCTGAGACACCCACTTGAGAAAACGCTCCACATCATCTATCCCGTTCAGGGTGAAATCTATCTCAGTCATTAGTCTTTCGGGCGTTTCCTGGCTGGTGATACCAATAGCAAAACCATGAAAGCCCAAATCGCTGACGGCAGCGCGCATAGCTCTAAAGGCATCAATATCAGTCAGGTCATCACCCATATAGATTCCACCCTGCAATTTATACTCCCTTACTAAGTCCAAAGTAGCTGTGCCTTTGTTCATGTCCACTGGGGGGAGAAGGTCAATCGCCATCTTCTCTCGCATAATCCGCAGGTTTCTGGCGTGGGCTGAGTTCTTCACCGCACTCAGGATTTGTTTCTCAACCGAGTGGGGTTCACGGCAGAGACGATAATGAATAGTTGCCGTTATTCCCTTATTCTGAATACTAATACCCTTTATAGAAAGGAGCGGGGTTAGTTCCTCAACTGCAGCCTTAACTACCCTGGAATAATCCTGGACATCCTTTGGAAACTCAGAACGACCTTCAATCCACCGCTCCATCCCATGATTGCCAATATAGACCATCCCATCAATCCCTACCATATTTCTGACCTCAACAGCCGGTCTTCCTGAGATAGCAGCCACCAGAGCCAGATGCTGACAGAGGATAGAAAGATAATGGTGGCATAGAGGAGAAACCTTGGCTTGTTGTGGGGTGGAGGCAGTTTGACTTATAGTGCCATCAACATCGGTAATAAGTCCGAATGGGGAACACCTGATAGCTTCCTTAATTAAATCCAAGTGGTTAAAAGCATACGGCACGAACTAAATTTAACAGGGGACAGAGCTTCCCGTCAATCTCAAGCTTCACAAATTGGTCGAGATAGGATAAAATGACTTTCAGGATGCAGGAAATTAAAGAACGCGGGCTACCGGTCTTAGCCCTAGACCTGGGCGGCACCAAGATAATTACTGCTATCATCTCTGATAAAGGGGATATGATAGCTAAAGAATACTATCTAACCTTGGCTGATGAGGGACCACAATCAGTAATTAAACGGATGTTCTCGGCTGTAGACCATCTCCTTAGCCCCCAAAATATAGACTCATCTCAACTGGATAGCATAAGCCTTGCTGTCGCTGGAGCTATAGACCTTGACCAGGGTGTAATAACTTCATCACCAAACCTTCCCGGCTGGCATGACATTCCATTGCGAGATATTGTCAAGGAAAGATATGGGCTAGACGCTTTTTTAATCAATGATGCTAGTGCCGCTGCCTTAGGCGAGTATCACCTTGGTGCTGGGAAGGGGGTAAGCAATCTGATTTATATTACAGTGAGCACTGGCATTGGTGGCGGGATTATTATCAACGATAAATTATACCTCGGACGGTGTGGTAGTGCTGGAGAGATAGGGCATATGACTATTGATGTTAATGGACAAAGGTGTAATTGCGGTAATATCGGCTGTTTGGAGACACTAGCCTCTGGCACGGCAATGGCTAAAGAAGCGATAAGGCGCATCAGTCAAGGGGAAAAATCTTCTCTCACCGAGATTGCAGAGGGGAAGATAGAAAATATTACCGCAGAGAAGGTATCAATAGCTGCTCAGGGTGGAGATTCACTGGCTTTAGAGGTTATTTCTAAGGCAGCAACCTATCTGGGGGTAGGCATGGTAAACCTAATTAATATCTTCAATCCGGAGATGATTATCGTTGGCGGTGGAGTAGCCCAAATGGGAGACCTGTTACTTAATCCAGCGAGACAAGTAGTAAGAGAGAGGGCTTTCCAACTACCAGCTCAGGCGGTGCACATAGTTCCCGCTCAACTCGGTGAAGATTCTGGGTTGGTTGGTGCCGCTATCTTCGCTCACCAGCAAAAGTAGAGCTGAGAGGGTATCTACGCTAATTCCTGTAAATAGCCCATCATTGACAGCCAGTATGACTTAATCTAAAATCGTATGTAATTATGACTAGTGATGAAATTCGGTCGGTATTTTTGAGCTTCTTTGAGGAGAAGGGACATAAGATTATTCCCAGTTCCTCTCTGATACCTAAGGGCGACCCAACTCTACTGCTTACTACCGCTGGTATGGTGCAGTTTAAGCCCTACTTCCTGGGTGAGGAATCGCCAACTAACCCCCGCCTGGCATCATGCCAGAAGTGCTTTCGCACCACTGATATTGAAACAGTAGGTGACCCTACTCATCTTACTTTTTATGAGATGCTGGGTAATTTTAGTGTTGGCGACTATTTTAAGCAGGAAGCTATTAGCTGGGCTTGGGAATTTGTTACTCAGCGGTTGAGCCTTCCAACTGAGCATCTGTGGATAACTATCTTCGTTGATGATGACGAGTCATTCAATATCTGGCGGAAAATAGGTGTTGCTGAACAAAGAATACTGAGGTTTGGAGAAAAGGACAACTTCTGGGGACCAGCCGGCGATTCTGGCCCCTGCGGTCCCTGCAGTGAAATTCACTATGACTTCGGTGAGGAGTTTAGCTGTAAAAAGGCTTCTTGTGGCCCGAACTGTGATTGTGGTCGCTTTTCCGAAATTTGGAACCTGGTGTTTACTCAGTATAACCAGGGTAAAGACGGGAGCCGTACCTTATTACCAAAGCCTAACATCGATACCGGTATGGGATTGGAGAGAACCGCAACTGTAATGCAAGGTAAAACCTCTATCTATGAAATCGACCTCTTCGCCCCTTTATTAGAATGTATATCCAAGCTGACCAAAGTAAAATATGGTTCTGATGACGAGACTGATAATACTATGCGGATAGTAGCTGAGCATAGCCGGGGAATTGCTTTTCTCATTGCTGATGGAGTAATACCCAGCAATGAAGGGCGGGGCTATGTGTTACGTCGCCTGCTGCGCCGGGCTGCCCTCTTTGGCAGGAGATTAGGACTGGATGAACCATTCCTGGCTGAAACAGCTAAAATCACCATTAAACAGATGGGACATATTTACCCTGAATTAGAGCAAAGGCAGGACTTCATCAGTAAAGTAATTAAACTTGAGGAAGAAAGATTTAGCCAGACGCTCAGTACTGGTCTGGAATTATTAGACGGAATTATAGAGGAAGTAGCCAGCAAAGGGAGAAACAAAATCTCAGGTAAACAAGCTTTTAAGCTCTATGATACCTATGGCTTCCCAATTGAGCTAACTACGGAGATTGCGGGTGACCATGATTTTTCCATAGACCTAAATGGCTTTGAAAGGGAGATGGAGAAGCAGCGAGAGCAAGCTCGGAAGGGTTACAAAGTGAAGGTGAGCAAAGGTGGTGTGGTAGAAATTGTGGGGGTGCTTAAAATACCTACGAAAGCCAGTTTTGTTGGT
>SDBU01003355.1_pt1 | contig 20433 bp, 16 predicted proteins | sample 2277071 | NCBI WGS metagenome assembly SDBU01 (sample SAMN10397929, study PRJNA504765) | marine sediment metagenome | isolation source: marine sediment core GS08_GC12, 126 cmbsf | place: Arctic Ocean: Gakkel Ridge, Loki's castle | collected 2008
TGCCGCCGTGGGGGACGGACGTCGACCGAAACGCCGCGACCAACTCGGCCGACATCCTGACCCTGATCGACCTGCTCAACGGTGCGGGCCCGTGTTGGGGTCCGTGGAATGGTGAGATGCTTCCCTAGGATTGGGGCGGCGGGACGGGTCCGCTCCGCACTGGGTGCGGGCTGATCTGACAGACAGGTTTCAAACAGTGGCGTGGTCGTGGTTTTCGGCTACGCCGCTGTTCTATTTGCGCCGGCGAGCGGGCACGCCCCCGGCGTCACGAGGGCGGTCGGCGGCTCCGGTTCGAGCGTCCATTACCCGGGCTGCAGCCGGGCCGGGTCCACCGCCAACGCGGCGAAGAAGACCACCTTGACCAGCGTAACCCCCCGGCATCTGCCCGCAGACCCCGTTGCTCCGTCGCTCGAAATCGGTTAGCATCGATGGGTCGGGGCGTGCCGAGGCATATCAGAGGAGTCAGGCAAAAGGAGGCGAGCGATGAAAACCGCCACAAATCAGTCACTGGTAGCTTGTTGTGTTGCAGGTCTGTTCGTTGCGGGGGCTTATGCCCAGGACCCGACCTTTTCTTTGGTCGTAAGTGCTGTCAACGGAATCGATTTGCCGAAACCCCTGTCCAGCATCGACGCGGAGCGGGGGGACATTCTGCGCGTGCAGATACTCCTAAGAGACTGGTCTGCTCCGAGGGGTCAGGGCCTCCGCGGGTATCAGGCAACGATCGACTATGACGGTTATCTCAGCGGATGCGCCGGGAACGTCTATCCGGTTGATTTCGCGGAGACGACCGATCTGTACGGCCACTGCACCGAGGGCGGTCCTGTGGGCATCCCGAACCCCAATGCCTTCATCGACGAGTCCGCGGAGTGTTTCGTTTTCTTCGGGGGCTCGGGAGCAGGAGCGACGGGCACCTTGTCTTGCGACTACACCTTCACGGCTGGGGGCGGGGGGATACCCCAGAGCGACCCTGACGTATTGTACTGCTGCGGTACGCTCGACCTGGAGGTCTCGGCCGACGCTGCAGGCACCTTCACGTTGGGCTTTTTCGGGTTGGACCCCTGGGGGTGGACGTACCTGCGTGATGAACAATCAGAGCCGATCGAAGGGCTCGTCGGTGAGACCATCACCATCACGCTGCCGGTTGTACCCGAACCGGTGTCGAGTTATCCGCCGGACCGGGCGATCGACGCACGTCAGCCTTCGGATCTCGATTGCACCGAGTTCTTCGGCTGGGACGCGATCGAGATCACCTTCGACTGCGACACGGCGGGCGTACAAACCTCGGACTTCACCGTCACGGTCGACCCGGCTGACATAACCCCACCGGCCATTGTCGCCGTCGAGCCGGATGGCAACGCAGCGACGCTGCGGTTCGACGTGGCCATTCCGACCAGGCACTGGACGGTGGTCATGCACAAGCCTACCGGCTCAAGCACGCGGATCGGGTATCTACCGGCCGACGTCAACGGTAACGGAACTAGCGGCCCGGTGGACATCCTGGACCTGATCGATCACCTCAACCACGTCATCGAACTCCCGGAGTGGTCGACGGACGTCGACCGAACCGACGAGACCAATCCGGCCGACATCCTGACGCTGATCGACCTGCTCAACGGTGCGGGATGTTTCGATCCGTGGAACGGGGAGACGCTTCCAGAATAGCGAATAGCGAATGGTTGATCGTTGGCCCGACATTGGATAGGGTCGATGGGTCGGGGCGTGCAGAGACATATCAGAGGAGTCAGGCAAAAGGGGGCGAGCGATGAGAATCGCCACAAGTCAGTCGCTGGTAGCTTGTTGTGTTGCAGGTCTGTTCGTTGCGGGGGCGAATGCCCAGGGACCGACGTTCTCACTGGTTGTGGGTGCGGTCAACGGGGAGCGGTTGCCCGAGCCGGTGTCCAGCATCGACGCGGAGCGGGGCGACATCCTGCGGGTGTGGATACTCCTTAGGGACTGGTCTGAGCCGGAGGGTTACCCGGACGGTCCACGGCTCCGCGGGTATTCAGCAACGATCGATTACAACGGTTATCTGAGCGGATGCGCCGGGAACGTCTATCCGGTTGATTTCGATGAAACGACGGATTTGCACGGTTTCTGCACGTCTGGCGGTCCTCAGGGAGAGCTGAACCCTTCGAATGCCTTCATTGATGGGTGGCACGAGGATCCTGATTTCGTCTTCCGCGGGATGATCGATGGTAAGTCCACGGACAGCCGGTCGTGTAACTACCGGTTTATCGCCTCGGTGGCGTACCCTGCGTTTGCGCCCTATAGCGAGCTTGGTGTACGGTACTACTGCGGTACGCTCGACCTGGAGGTCTCGGCCGACGCTGCAGGCACCTTCACGTTAGGCTTCTTCGAGTTGGACCCCTGGGGGTGGACATTCCTGCGTGATGAAAAATCAGAGCCGATCGAAGGGCTCGTCGGTGAGCCCCTGACCATCACGCTGCCGGTCGCACCAAAGTCGAGTTTCCCGCCGGACGGGGCGATCGATGCCGCTATGCCTACGGACATTGATGACTGCGGCGTGGAGTACGGGTGGCGCGAGATCGCGATAGAGTTCACCGCTGACTCGTCCGGCGTGCCGTCATCGGCCTTCACCATCACGGTTGTTCCCCCCGATACGACCCCGCCTGCCATTGCCAGCTATAGCCCGGCGGGCAAAGTGGCCACGTTGGCGTTCGACATGATCATCCCCCTCCAGCACTGGACGGTGGTTACTTACGACCCCACCGGCTGGAGCACGCGGATCGGATATCTGCCCGCCGACGTCAACGGTGACGGGACGAGCAGCCCGTCTGACATTCTGGACCTGATCGACCACCTCAACGGGGTCATTACTCTGCCATCGTGGGGGACGGACGTCGACCGAAGCACCGAGACCAACTCGGCCGACATCCTGACGCTGATCGACCTGCTCAACGGTGCGGGCCCGTGTTGGGATCCGTGGAATGGTGAGACGCTTCCAGAATAGCGAAGGAAACGTCGAAACGTCGGAGGGTCAAGACCATTTCGTTTCGACGTTTCGCTCGCTATTCTGAATTCGCAATTCTGCAAGGAATCGCTGCACGGCCTCGGCGACCACCTCGTGGCCCTGGGGCGTCCAGTGTTGATCGTAGGTGAAGTAAACTTGTCTGCCCGCCAGGGCTGCAGCCCGCAGGGGCTTCGTCAGCGTGCAGTACGGAATGGAAGCCTCGGCGCACCACTCCCCAACCACCGCCTGCCGCGCCCCGGCTCCGTCCGTGACCATGGCTAACACTTCTTCCGCGCCGGGCAGGTTCTTGTATCGCAGGGCCACGAACGCCTTGACCTTCTTCGCATCCAGCTTATCGGCGGCCAGCGGCATGGTTACGTGGGCCTTGGTCGGGGCATAGACGACGACGAACCGTGCCCCGGCTTCCTTGCACAACCGGTCCATTTCCTCGAGGTGTCGCCGCGAGTTGAGCCAACGCCGGTCGGTGGCGAAGGAATCGTGATACTTGCACATGTCGCGAAGCTGTTTGGGGGCGAAGGCATAATACCTGGGCACGCAAAGAGAATCTTCGCCCTCCCGGCCCGGACCTTGCGGAATCGCCAGCGGCAGCCAGTCGAGAATCTCGACCCCTTTGACCGGTCCGTCGGAGTTGATCGGCCCGAACGTGTTGATGAGCAGGTTGTCCAGAGCGGTGACGATCGGCGACTGTTTGAAATATGTCCCGATCCGCTTGGAAAGTTTCGGAGTCATGCGCTTATGGTCGCTGCCGCCCGATCGAAAGTCGTTGCCTTCGTACAACAGGCAGAGCACGAATCGCGGCGCGAGCTTCAGGCCGAACTGCTTGAGCGACTCCCGGTAGTGCAGCGGGTCGTACCCGCTCATGCCCAGGTTGTATACGGTCATGCCGCTTCTGTGGGCCAGGCGCCCCGGCCAGGGATGCTCATCCGAGACGTGCGACCCCTCCGCAAACGAGTCGCCGAGCACGACGACGTCGCACCGCTTGGGCACAGCCGCGTTGCGAAATCCCCACGCATCGGTACTCAGTCGGCAGTCGATTGCGGGATAGCCCGGCGGGGCGTTTGGATAGGTCCGATGGGCCTCGGGTTGGTCCTTGATGACCGCTGGTTCACCACCGGGCGGAAACTCGCCGCCGGGCGGGCGATGGTAGGCCAGGGTGTCGCGTACGTAGTGCCCGTGCTGCGGTGATCTTAGCAGGAAGTCGACCACACCGACCACGGGTGTCAGGAAGAGCAGACTTGCCAGCACCGCAAACCATCGCTTTTTGTAGGTCCTGCCGGTGGACCAGTCGACGTAGAAGCTGATCAGGGAGATGATCAGGACCCCGACGATCCATGCGAAGTGGGTGCGCGAGTACCGACCCAGCATAGTGGGCCTGTCCCGGGCGATCTGCTCGACAACGTCGCTGGGAATGATCCAAAGTGTCAGGTTCGTGACAACAACGATTGCCAGCCAGATCTTTTGCCTTCGCAGGAGCTTCATGGTTCGCCACCGTTTGTCCCCCGAACCGCTAGACCGCTACGCCACAGGGCATCACGCCACGGCTTCTTGTCATCAGCAATCCTGCTTCTCCCGAAAGTGGGTGAGTGCATCGTTGAGCGCGCTCACGAACGCTGCTGGATCCTCGGGCGTAAAGAGGATGTGCCGTAGGGATCCTTCACGCTTGTCGACCACGACGTGCTCGACGAAGTTGGCCCAGTCGAGCTTCAACGCCGGCGCGTACCTGAGATGGAGGTCGCCCTTGAACAGCCCTTGGATCTCAGACTCAGATACCTCGGCCTTGTCAATGTCCTCGAAGGGAATCTCCATTTGTCCGAACAATGTGTCGAACTCCAGATGATCCTCATAAATCCGGTACTCCTGCCAAAAGCTTTTGACCGTGCTCTTCGACGTGTAGATCGGCGTGTTGCTCATTGCGTTCCTCTCTTTTGACATTTCCCGGTTATCAAACCTCGACCCGCCATCGTACCCGGGCGAGCCACCCTACTCAAGCGAAAACGAGCTATCTTGCCCCTGCCTTGCCCGTTCAAGGTTGTTTAGCGCTTCGAGTATTCGTAACCGTTCACGGGAAGGCGACCGTTCTCTCGTTGGCTTAGGCAATTCCCTGTCCCGTAGGGACTTCGTGATAATAGCCCGGCGTTTCAGCTCGACTTTTGCCCGACTGGGTTTTTGCAACACCCCGGCATCACGAAGCCTCTGCAAAACTATCCCGGCCTATAAGGGCCGTGCTGTTATACGCCCTCGCCCCCGCCGCCTAGCGACGGGACAAAGGGCAAAAGTCGAGCTTGGCGTTGTAGTACTAGACGCTCGTACAGATTCGGCTTGCCGGTTAGCAACACCGGGCGGCCCGTCTCGTCGTGCCGGTCCCGGATAGTCTCCAGCGCCTTGTAGTGCAGCCGCTCGGCTTCATCGAAGATCAGCATACGCTTGGTGCCGACTAACCGCTTGACCAGGCGGCGGAAGACCATATCGAAGGTACCGGGCGTGCTCAGCTCAAACTTGGTGCATATCGCCCGGCACAACGGCAACGGCCGTAGGATCGCTTCATCCACTCGGATCAGCGCCGGATGCGCTGAACGGTGTCCTGCCCTCTACTCTACCGATCTCTGGGCTGCTTTGAAAACAGGGCTGACGCCGTGCGAGACTGAGAAAACGCGATTTACATAGTTTCGGGTGCCCCCGGAGGCGGCATGACGGCTGCGGTGAGTATTTGCGTAACATGTTGTCGGAAACCGGCAGGTCTCCGGGAGCGTGCACGGTTACCAGTCTTCTTCATGCCGCACCCCCGCCGGCGAGTCGGCGCAAGCAGGGAGGTCGGGTCCCTCGGCCCGCAACCGCCTCGAATGCGGGCGACCGTCCAGGCTGGAGCAGCGTACGTTTTTGTGTAGCGGCCCCTACGCCAAGACGCAGAATGCTTTAACGCGCTTTGACGCACTGGATCTCCCAGCGGGCCTTGACGATCTTGGGGCCGCTGAGCATCTCGACCTCGGTTACATGATTGAGCGACGTGATGGTAAAGCGCGAGCCGAACAGCTCATCGATCTCGCTACGCGAAACGAAGTGCACCGTTCCCAGGCCGGCAAACGACCCTCTGGTGAAGTCGTCGTACTCGTTGCTGCCCCGGTGGGTTCCCCGGGCTTTGTCCGGATGGTCGTCGCTGTAGATCAGGCTCAGCAGCTTCCCGCCGGGTTTGAGCACACGCTGCACCTCTCCAAGCGCTCGGTCGATGACCTCCCTGGTCGTGTGGGCCAACGCCTGACGATCCAATGCCATGTCGAACGACTCCGCGGGCCAGGGAAGAGTGGCGAAATCGCCGACCCGCAGATCGCCGGTCAAACCTTCTTTTGAAAACCGCGTGCGGGCGTACCTGACCGCGGTGGGCGAGCCCTCGATGCCGGCTACGGTGAACCCCTCGCGGGCCGCAAACCAGAGGTTGTTTCCCGCCCCGAAGCCCAGCTCGAGGATGCGCACGGCAGAGCGGTCCTCGACCCGCCCGAAGGTGGACAAGACGGAACTGACGATCGTCTGATACGGATAGCGATTGAGCTGCCGGCCCTTGCCGTAGACGTTCTCTTCCCAGCACGGGTGCCAGCCCGGCAGATCACACGCCTTGGGAGCAGTGACGCTCATAGGTCGTTTCCTTTGTCGCGGTAAGAGCCTGTCGCCCAAGATAGTCGACAATTCTGGGGATGGAGGACAACTCCTGGACCGTTTCGGCGGTGAGCTCAAAACCGAACTCCGCTCCCAGGGCAAGGACGAGGGTGATGTGCCCGAGCGAGTCCCATCGCTCGTAATCGCCCAGGGCCGCGTCGTGGGGGATCGCATCCGCCTCAATGTCCCACGCCCCAGCGAGAACCCGCTTGACTCTGGCCAAGAGCTGTGAATCTACCATGGCGTTTCCCCTCCCAAGACTTCGTATTCCTTTGCGTCGTTGCACACCAGCTCCACGAGCAAGCCGCCGGTCGCCACCGGAGACAAGAAGGTAACCCGCTGCCCCGGCTTGGGGCCCAGATGAAACCTGCCGTCAAGCAGACCGTAGCCCTTTGCCTTGAAAAACTCGATAGCCTCGGACATGTTCGAGACGGTAAGGGCGATGTGATGCAGGGGCGCCGTGGAGTTGTGCCGGAGATGGCCGTCAACGCAACTGCCCTTGGCGACGGGGTTGACGAACTCGAGCTTGACCTCGAGACCGCTGAAGTATTCGCATCGAACGCCGAGCTCGTCGACCAGGCCTTCGTGCGACAGGTCGCAATTCAGCGAGCGCAGGAACTCGCGAATTCGGTCGGCGTACGGCGAGACGATCCCGATATGATCGATGCCGGTTACCGGCGTCCGCCCGCGCAAGAAAGGCTTGCGACAGGCCGGGTCGAGCACAACCAGGGGATCCTCCTTGAAGAGCGGTTCGGCAAAGGCGGCAAAGGCGTTCAGGTCAAACGCCCGAATCCTGCACAAGCCGACCGTGGTCACGCGGACGTGCCCGGCCTCTTCAAACGCCGCCCCCAGCGGGTCTGCATCCACCCGGACGTCGACGTCCCGCCGGCGGGCGTACATGAAGAACGCCCGGTGACGGGCCTCGCCGCCCACGATCACCTCGCCCTCGATCTTCTTCCAATACCGATAAGGAACCTCAGCGAGTTCCTCCAGCCAGTGCACGTGGGCGACGCCTTCGTTGAAGCCGCATCCGATCAGGAGGTGCTTGGCCTCGATGTCGCGTAAGTACTGAAAGATCGAATCACGTCCGAACGACGTGAGGGACTCGATCCCGACAATCTCCGCGGCGCGCGGCCCGACCGCGGTCACGGTGGAAAACGGCGGCGACGTCGATCGAACCGCACCTGCAATCGATCGAAACGCCTCGCTAAGTTGACCACACGCCGAGGGAGTCCGCTGCGGGTCGAACGGGTCGCCCCGGCAGAAGCCGAAATCGAAAGCCGGCATCACCAGCGTGCCTCCCTTACCCACCGCCCCGCGCAGGGCCCAGAGCGTGCCTTCGATCGGCTCGTCCATCAACCCCAACGCCGCCAGCGAAGAGGCCACGTACACCACGTCACCGCGCGCAATCCCCACGTACTGGAAGGCTTCGAGCAGCTCCTGCTTGGATGCGGTCAATGTGGTCATGCAACGCTCCGCGGTGTCCGATTCCTGGTGCCGTGTTCCGGGAGTCTCCCGACTATCTGAGCCGCGGGCTTCAGCCCGCGCGAACGTTCGCGCGGGCTGAAGCCCGCGGCTCAGACTCCAGCATTTCCTTGACGCCCGCCGGTAGGCGCTCCGGATCGAGCCCGTACTGGGCGAACACCGCCATGCACCAACGGTCGAGGCCAAACCCGAGGCAACAACTGTGGGCCGGTTCTCCGGTGGAACAGGTGATCTCGAACGCTCGCCCGAAGTGATCTTGATGATCGTTCACCGATCCGATCGCCAGAAAAACATCGTCATCGGGCAGGTAGGCCTGAGCCTCGTACTTCAGGTCGAAGCTCATCTGAAACAGGCGCTTTTTGTCGTAAGTGTTCAGGAAGAACGGATCCGATGCCGTCTGAAGGACGCTCTGCAGCTCGCTCAGCTCCAACATCCTCACCATGCAATCCATCAGCCTCTCGCGGGCGACCGCAACCTCGTCCGCCGCCCCGATGAAGATGATCTCGCGCATGGTGAATTCGCGTAGCCTGCGCAGACCGGTCGTGGGTTTGCCCTCGAAGCGAAAGCAGGGCGATACGGCCGTAGCCGCAAGCCCGCCCGCGGGCACGACCTGACCCTGATGTAAGTTGTAGAAGTGATAGCACACCGCCGGAGACATAGCGGCGCTCGGCGGGGCCATGGCGTCGTCCAGCGCGGTCGATTGCAGCCCGCCTTCGGAAAGGACACTCGCCTGGAACCGCTCGATCGCCTTCTGCTCCTCCGGCAAATGACAGAGAAAGTTCACTTGATGCGGGAAACTCCCCAGGTACCCCGCCCGTCTGAGTGTCTCAAGATCGACCAGGCTGGGGAACCGGTACTCCTCCGCTCCCAAGGCCAACCCCTGACGCCGAAACTCGGCGTCGAAGGCGTGGTAGAGGTCGCTCATCAAACCGGCGTAGACGTGGGCTCCTTTAGTGACCGGCTTCACCCAGCCCTTTCGCACGAGCTGCTCGTAGGGCGCCCGGGCGCCCGGCAAACTCCGCGGTGAACTGCGGTAGCGAACCTTGCACGGCACCTGGTGGATCGACCGGGCGAGGCGGTCGGCGACCTCCTTCAGGCGGGATGCGAGCTCGATCGGCTCCGAGTCGTCCCGATAGCGGAAGCGAATCGTCCGCTCATCGGCGGGATCGAACTCGACCCTCTCCACCCTCGCATCGACCCAGTAGAGATTCTTGACGATCTCCTCCTGGTCTGCGCGCCCCACCGCCCGATCGAGCTTCACTTGGCCCATCGCCATTGATTCCTAGCACCCGCTCCACATCTACCACACTGTCACCCGTGGATTGATGGGGTGGTGTGCCACTGCTCTTGAGCAGTGGTCTCTCCGGTTCCTAAGCCTATTCGCGAGGGATTCGCACTGCTCAAGAGCAGTGGCACACATCTGAGTCTCCACGCAACCCGTCGAATCACCGTTGGCGGAGCACCAGGAATCCCTCACCGCCTACATTACTATCAGGCGAAAAGGGCCAAAAACTTGATTGCGCCAACCGCGCCGCCTTTTCGAGCGCCGGGACGGAGCATCCCCCTGGTCCCGATCATTCAAACGGCAGAGAACGCAGAGAACGCAGAGTATCGTCGGGAAAAAAGTCAACGCAAAAAAACAGGGCGCATCCCGTTTCGACAGGGTGTAAATCCTCGCTCCCGGTGTAACGCTCTTAACTCACTTCCTCCTCTGCCCCTTCTCTGCGGTCTCTGCGTGCTCCGCGGTTTATCAGCCGGGCTGGCGGCCGAATGAATCCGGCTGATTGAAGCCGCGGCAAAGGCCGATAAAAGGGCTGAGAAGGGGTTTTCAAAAGGACAGTCACGGGGATCCAGCTTGAGCGGCCCGCCCGATGCAATCGATCACACAGAGGCACGCACCCTCGCGGACAGCCTGCTTCGCCGGCTGTTCCCCCTTTGTCGTAGTCTGACCGGTGAGGGTCTCTTGGAATCGCTCGCCATCCTGTCCGAGCATATCCCCCTTCAGATCACGGAGGTGCCTACCGGAACCAAGGTCTTCGACTGGGTGGTGCCCGAGGAGTGGCACATTCGCGACGCCTACGTGCGGGACCGCACCGGCCGGCGGGTCATTGATTTCCGCAAATCCAACCTCCACGTGGTGAGTTACAGCGTCCCGGTAAGAGCGAGGATGTCGCTGGATGCCCTCCGGCCGCACCTGCACACCCTGCCCGCCCAGCCGGATGCAATCCCCTACCTGACCAGCTACTACGAGCGATCGTGGGGGTTTTGCCTGACTCACAACCAGCTTGCCTCCCTCGACGATGGTGAATACGAGGTTTGCATCGATAGCGCGCTGAAGCCGGGGGCGTTGCGGCTGGGAGAGGCGGTGCTGCCCGGGACCGAGGACAGGGAGGTGCTGTTCTCGACCTACTGCTGTCACCCTTCGATGGCCAACAACGAACTCTCCGGCCCGATCCTCACGGCGCTACTGTACCGGTATCTCTCGTCGCTGCCGTCGCGTCGCTACACGTATCGTTTCTATTTCGGCCCGGAGACCATCGGGGCGCTGGCCTATCTTTCGTTGCGCGGCGAGCACCTCCAGCGGAAGCTGGCCGCAGGGCTGGTGGTGACCTGCTGCGGCGATGCCGGGCCGTTCACCTACAAGCGGCCCAGGAGCCCCAGCGATCTGCTGGATAAGGCCGTGTTGCACGCTCTTAAGCACAGCGGAATCGAGTTTTCGGTGGTGCCGTTCGTCCCGACCGGCAGCGACGAGCGGCAATACTGCTCGCCCGGCTTTGACCTGCCCGTGGGTTCGCTGATGCGTTCGATGTACGGCACCTATCCCGAGTACCACACTTCGCTGGACAACCTGGATTTCGTGTCGGCTGAGTCGCTCGTCGAGGCCCTTCGCGTGTACGCCAACGTGGTCTACGTCCTCGAGCACAATCGCCGGTTTCGCGGCACCAAGCCGTTTGGGGAGCCGCACCTGAGCAAGTACGGCCTCTATCCGACCACCGGGGGGCAGAAAGAGCAAAACGTTTGCACGGAACTGCTCCGCTATGTTCTGAATTACGCGGATGGGGTCCATGATCTGGTGGACATCGCCAACGGGGCCGGCGTCGCGGTGTGGCGGCTCGGCGGGGTTGTCGATGATCTGCTGCGGGTCGGCCTGATCGAGGCTGAGCCGAAGACGGCGCGGGACGATCACAAATGTGCGGAATTGCAGGTTACATCGGAAACGCTCCTGTAGACCCCGGGCGGATCGAGCCGACCCTGGATCTGATGAGAAACCGCGGCCCGGATCACCGCGATCATCTCATCATCGAGGATCGCGGTGTCCACCTTGCCCTGCTGCACACGCGTCTGAGCATTGTCGATCCGGACGCGAGGTCGAACCAGCCGCTGACCATCGACGGTAGCAGCCTGATCTTCAACGGTGAGATCTACAACTACATCGAGCTGCGCGGGGAGCTCCGGCAGCGCGGGGTCTGCTTCACTACCGAGTCGGACACGGAAGTTCTCCTGCAGTCCTATCTGACGCATGGCCCGTCTTGCGTCGATCACTTTGAGGGCATGTGGAGCTTCGCGATCTACGACCGCAGGCAGGGCTCGTTGTTTCTTTCGCGGGATCGATTCGGCGAGAAACCGCTGTACTACATGCAGACGCCAGACGGGATGTTCTTCGGCTCGGAGGCCAAGTTCATCCGGGCGCTGTCCGGCGAGTGTTTGCGGGTGAACATGGCCCAGGTGTTCCGCTACCTGGTGAACGGATACAAGTCGCTATACAAAAGCGGGGAGACTTTCTACACGAACGTGCAGGAGGTGCCCTATGCTTCCAACATTGCGATCGGCAGCTCGCTCCGGCCGCGCCTGACGCGGTACTGGACGCCGCGTTGGACGCCACGGGAGATGACCCTCACCGAGGCGGTCGAGGGATTTCGCCATCATCTTCAAGAGAGCATCAGGATCCGCCTTCGGGCGGACGTTCCGCTGGCGTTCTGCCTCAGCGGGGGAGTGGACTCAGCGGCCATCGCCTCGATCGCCGCCAAGGTCTTCGGCTACGACGTGGCCAGTTTCTCGATCAGCGACGATGACGAACGGTACAATGAGCTGGACAACATCCGGGCGACCATTGCGGATTTGGGTTGCCGGCACAGCATCCTGACCATCCCGCGAGAGGGCACACTGGCCCGGCTCGAACGCCTGGTGGCATATCACGATGCCCCGGTCTACAGCATCACGGATTGCCTTCATTCGTTTCTATCCGAGCTGATCTCGAAGCACGGTTACCGGGTGGCGGTGTCCGGCACGGCCGCGGACGAACTGGTCACCGGCTACTACGACCATTTCAACCTGCACCTGTATGAGATGCGCGATCGCCCCGAGTTCGCCCAGCGGCTGCAGGAGTGGCAGGACGGCCCGGGACGGTTCGTCCGCAACCCGCACCTCAAGAACCCCCGGCTGTACATCGAGGATCCCGGTTTTCGCGGCCACATCTACCTTAACAGTGATGTCTTCGCCGGTTTCCTGAAGGTCGATTTCGCGGAACCCTTCCGTGAGGAGCATTTCTGCGACTCGCTCCTGCGCAACCGGATGTTGAACGAACTGTTCCACGAGGCCACCCCGACCGCGCTGCATGAAGACGATCGCAACTCGATGGCCTGCAGCATCGAGAACCGTAGCCCGTATTTGGATTCCCGGCTGTTTCAGTTCGCCTATTCGATCCCCCCCGAGCACCTGATTCGCGACGGGTACGGCAAGTACGTCCTGCGCCGGGCGGTCGAGGGTGTGCTAAACGACAAGGTTCGGTTGGATCGGCGCAAGCGGGGCTTCAACGCGAGTTTTCATTCGCTGATCGACGTGAAGCAGCCGGAAAACCGGGCGTTCCTGCTGGACGAAGGACCGATCTTCGATTTCGTGGATCGAGACAAAATCGAGGCGTTGCTGGACGAGGAGGACCTGCCCAACAGTTACAGCAAGTTCCTGCTCAACTTCGTGAGCACGAAGATCTTTCTGAGTCAGCAGGCGGGCGACGACACGAGCCGCAGGCCTGAAGCCTGCGCGGACGTTCGCGCGGGCTGAAGCCCGCGGCTCAGGTAGGTGAGAAGCAGCAACGCTGCCAAACGCAGCGCGGTGGAGATAGGCCAAGCCATGGTATTCTGCAAACGGTGTGTGCTGCCCGATACGCGGCCGGGGCTGACCATCGGTCCCGACGGGGTATGCAATGCGTGCAAGGGGCACGCGGCAAAGAAGGCGATCGACTGGAAGCGACGCGGGGAGCGCCTCGAGGCGATCTTTGCCGAGGCCAAGAAACGCAGCCGCGGTTTTGACTGCATCGTGCCGGTCAGCGGAGGCAAGGACAGCACCTGGCAGGTGATCACGTGTTTGAACCACGGGTTGCGCGTCCTTGCGGTCACCTGGCGGACACCGGGGCGAACCCGGCTCGGCCAGCGGAACCTGGACAACCTGATCCGCCTGGGCGTCGACCATATCGACTACACCATCCATCCGGAGGTCGACAAGCTATTCACCCACAAAGCGCTGCTGCGGACCGGCAGTACGGGCGTGCCGATGCACATGGCCATGTTCGCCATCCCCCTGCGGCTCGCCCTGGCGCAGAACGTTCCGCTGGTCGTGTGGGGCGAGAGTGCCCACATGGAGTACGGCGGCACCGAGGAGGAACTCAAGAACGACCGGCTCGATCACGCGTGGCTTGGGCGGCACGGCATTTTGCAGGGTACGATGGCCGAGGACTGGATCGACGAGGAGCTGTCCCGAAAGGACCTGACCCCTTACCTCATGCCACCGGAAGAGGAGTTTCAAAGGAGAAACATATACTCCATCTTTCTGGGGTACTACCTGCCCTGGGATCCGGAGCAGACCCTGAAGGTCGCCACCGAGCACGGGTTTCAGGCGGACCCTCGCGGCCCCAAGATCGGCTTATACAACTATGCCGACATCGACTGCGATTTCATTTCGGTGCATCATCATTTCAAATGGCTCAAGTTCGGATTCACCCGGTTGTTCGATAATCTGGCGATCGAGATTCGCAACGACCGAATGTCGCGCGAGCGGGCGATTGACATCATCACCGAGCGCGGCGACCAGACACCCCACGAGGACATTCGCAAACTTTGTGATTATCTGGGGATCTCGCTCGAAGCGTTTCACGATATCGAAGAGCGATTTCGCAACAGGGACATCTGGTCACGCATAAACGGCCGATGGGTCATTAAGAGTTTCCTTATCAAAGATTGGAACTGGACGGGAGATTCGACAGTCGTGGACTGCTTGGGTGAGCGTTAAGGCAGTCATGGGAAACCGTGCGACATGCTGGCTGTGCGGCGCCGGCGAGGGACGCCTGGTGGCTGACCTGCGCCAAAAACCGCCGGGGGAGAGCGACTTCGGGATCGGCCCCATGCGGTATCGCCGTTGCATCTACCGCTGTCCACACTGCCGGGTCTACTTCAGTCTTCACGATCTTCTCGGCGACGATTTCTACACGGGAACCTATAATAAGGCCGTCTACCAAAGCGAATTCGCACAGCGCTACCGAACCATCATGGACCTTCCCCGGGAACGATCCGACAACAACCATCGCGTCCGGCGGATCGTGCGTTTCCTCACCGAAACACACGGCATCCGCGACTGCGGTCAGCCACTCGAGTCGATGCGGGTGCTCGATGTGGGGAGCGGTCTGTGCGTGTTTCTTGCCGAAATGAAGAAGCTCGGGGCTCGGGGCTACTGCGTGGATCCGGACCCGGTCGCGGTGCACCACGCTCTGCGGACCGCCGGCGTACGCGGCGGGCACGTCGGAACGCTTGAGGACTATCCTCCGGGGTCATCGTTCGATCTGATCACATTCAACAAGGTCTTGGAGCACGTCAAGCAACCGGTTCGCCTGCTTTCCAAAGCCGCAGAGCTGCTCGCCCCCGAGGGGATCGTGTACCTTGAATTGCCGGACGGCGATGCGGCCCTGCGTCACGGCGGGGTGAGCGAGCGCGAGGAGTTCGAGATCGAGCATTACACCGTGTTCAACCGCGATTCGCTGCGGCACCTCATCCTATCGGCGGGTCTGGCCTGCGCCCGGTGGGAGGCCATCCACGAGCCCAGCGACAAATACACGCTGTACGCATTCTGCCGCCGACCCGCCGCAACGCCTGTTGATCCGAGCCCCAAGCGCCAGCGCGGGGTGGAGAAACGCGTCCATGGAGCATAGCGATCGAGCTGGCTGGGTGGGGGACACGATGATCCGCAAGCTAGCCTCGGACCTCGTCGTATCATCGAGCCCCCACCTTCACAGAAGGTGGGGCACCCGCAAGCTCAGGACCGGCGTGGGGTTGACTCAACGCTGGGCGAGGTGCGCCAATGCGTTGAGCGACACCTGTCGCAGACCGTCCGGGGTCGGGCGATCACCATCCAGGACGACGAACCGCTGATCACGTCCGGAGTGATCGATTCGCTCGGACTGGCCGCCCTCATCCACGCCCTCGAGGACCGTTGTCGGGTGTCTTTTCCGCCCCAGGCCCTGGTGAATACGGGCGACATCGACACGCTGCGCCGCATGGCCGCCCATGTCGATCGCCTGAGGGACGGCGGGTTCACCGGGGAAGAACCGGATACCTTTCCGCGCTGCCGGGAGGACGTGCCCCTATCGATCGGCGAGCCGCGAACGCACCGGCGCGTGCGGGGGTTCTGGTCGCGGTACTACGGCTGGCTGTTGCGCCGCCGCGGCGTGCACGTCGGACGGGGATTGCGCGTGCTCGGGCGACTCATCCTGCGGTTCGACGGCGATCCTCGCAACATTCGCATCGGCAACAACGTCACCCTGATGCCGGGGGTTGATCTGAAGATCCGTGAAAACGGGAAGCTCATCCTCCACGACGGGGTCGTGCTGGACACCAACGTGCGTCTGGTGGCCGCCAACGATGCCCGGCTCGAACTCGGCACGGACGTCCAGGTGGGCATGGGCACGGTCATCAATGCCGGGGCGGACGTGATTATCGGCCGGCGGACTGCCATCGCAGGCATGTCGTTGATCGCCGCGTCGGAGCACAAGTACCTCGCCCGGACGCCCTTCATGGAGCAGGGTTATCGTCACGATCCGGTGTACCTCGGCGAGGACGTATGGGTGGCGTTCAACGTGTTCATCGGCCGGGGCAGCCGGATCGGCAACGGGACGGTGCTGGGCGTCAAATCTGTGGTGCGCGGCGACTTTCCAGCTTGTAGTGTGGTTATGGGGAACCCCGCCCGGGTCGTCCGATTCCGCGGCTAGAGCCTTTCCCGTTTCTGTGTTCCGAGCCGCGGGCTTGGGCCCGCGCGGTTTCTCGCTGTTCGTTGTGCCGCGAAAGGCGGGGGACCCGGAATACGAAAACGGGAAATGCTCTAACACCATTGCACAAAACGTAGCCGTTCACGGGGGAGCGACCGTTCTCTCGTTGGCTTTGGCAATTCCCTGTCCCCCAGCCGCGTAGAATCCACGCAGCCCAACAAGACTCTGAGCCATAACAGTGTAGGGACTTCGTGATAATAGCCCGGTCCCGGCGCGCCCGGGCTGGGAAACCGGGCCTAATGACGGCCCAAAAGTCCCGTAGATTACCTGCGACACGTTTATTCACAACCCGCACCGCCGAGTTACTCACAGCCGAGCCTCGCCGAGCTCCTGCGGGCTGCTCGGCTCGTCCATGACTAACCTCGGGGGTGGTATCAGGGACGGCTGAGTGCCGCCTTGTTTTCGGCCGTCCCTACGGGACTACTTGTAGGGACGCGTAAGGGCTTCCGGCCCCCAAGCAGTTCTTCTTTCGCGCGGAAGCACACTCCCCCCGTGAACGGTTACAGAGGATCCTTGCCCCACCGGGGAGAATCTTCGCCCTACCGGGATAGGCCCTGGGCGGCAACTCACGGCGAGTCCGTGACTGCTGTTCGCTCGATTATGGCCTTGAGGTTGCTCAGGGATTGGCGGCAGATCTTGGTGATCGCGTCGCGGCGCTCCGCCCGCGTCTGGGGCAGCTCGCAACGGTAGACGATCATGGTTTGGCCGTCGTTGATCTCCAGCTCATAGCTGATATGAAACAGGCTCTTGGTGCCGAAGCACAACCACTCGGGCGGCTCCCAACCGAAGATGCCGCACTCACAGTCGTAGCGCTTGCCCAAAAGGACACCCTTCTCGTTCCACCGAAACTCGGGGCCGAGCTCGGCGGCGTTGGTCTGGCGGGCTTCGGTGATCTCGTAGGCTGTATACTCGTGCTGGCGCAGCACATTGGACAGCACCTCCCATACCGCCTGTCGCGGAGCGTTCACCGTTTCGCTGAGCTCGATCGTCAACATGCGAGTTGCTCCCCGGAAAGTATACTCGATGACGCCTCACAGAGAAAATGACTTTTTTTGGCGGTGGCCACTCGCGAGCGGGGGCATACAATCCCGGTGGTCGGGACGGAAAGGGTACGGCAAATAATCTTTGCCCTCCTGTGCGGTCGCTTGGGGGGCTCGGTGACGGCCATGTCTATGCCCAAAAATGGCGTGTTTTTATGCGGGGTGTTCGTACTTTGCTGGCCCGGGGCATCAGCGCTTGGGGACCGATCGGACGGTGCGCGGGAACGGACTTCCGCGAAGAGCTGGTGCGAGATGGGATTCTCGCACCAGCCGGATTCCCGCGAAAAGTGGGTGCGAGAAGGGACTCGCGCATCAGCCGGATCTGACGGCAGCGGCGGACAGGCCCGCGACAACCGGGAGCAACCAACCGTGGCGACACAAACCGCCCACCGGCACACCAACCGGCTGATCCACGCGATCAGCCCGTACCTGCTGCAGCATGCCCATAACCCGGTGGACTGGTACGAGTGGGGCCCGGAGGCCCTGGAGAAGACCAAGCGGGAGGGCAAGTTGATCTTCCTGAGCATCGGCTACGCCGCGTGCCACTGGTGCCACGTCATGGAGCACGAGAGCTTCGAAACCCAGGAGGTGGCAGCCGCGCTCAACGCCGACTTCGTGAGCATCAAGGTCGACCGTGAGGAACGCCCGGACATCGACGAGATCTACATGGCCTTCACCCAGCGCGTGACCGGGCGCGGCGGTTGGCCGATGAGCGTGTGGCTAACACCGGAAGGAACCCCGTTCCACGCGGGCACGTACTTCCCCCAGGTGAGGTTCCTGCAGATCCTGGGCGAACTCGCCGAGAGGTGGTCCAACGACCCGGGGCGGATTCTGGAAGCCGCCGACGGGGCGGTGGCGTTTTTCTCCGAGTGGTCCGCCGGACCGGCCGCGGCTGAGGGCGTTGTCTCCCTCGCCCAGCTTGGGCAAACCGCGACGCGGATCGCGGGCTACTTCGATCGTTCTTACGGGGGCATGCGCAGCCGGGGGAACAAGTTTCCCCCGAGCCTGGCCATGGATCTGCTGCTCCGCGTCCACCGGCGCAGCGGCCGGTCCGACCTGCTGGACGTGGTCGAGATCACTCTGGATAACATGGCCCGGGGCGGCATCTACGACCACCTCGGCGGAGGAATCTGCCGGTACAGCACCGATCCGCAGTGGCTCGTGCCCCATTTCGAGAAGATGCTGTACGACCAGGCCCTGGTCAGCTCGATCTACCTGGACGCCCACCTGGCGATCGGTAAACCCTGGTATGGAAGCGTGGCCGCGGACATCTTCGACTACGTGATCGCTGATCTGCAAACCGCCGAGGGGGGCTTTTGCTCCAGCCGCGACGCCGACAGCGAAGGGCTCGAGGGGGCCTTCTATATCTGGACCGTCAAAGAAGTCACTCAGATCCTGGGGGAGGAGGAGGGGCGGCTCTTCTGCGCATACTACGACGTCACCGACACCGGCAACTGGTTTGAAAGTCGCGGGCACGCCCCAAAAGGGGCCAAGAACATCCTGCACGTCAGCAAAACGCCCGAGGTGTTCGCCAAGGTGCACGGGCTTAAGGTGGACGATCTCCACCGTCGGCTGGGTGAGTGGCGTCGCAAGCTGCTCGCGGTTCGCGGCAAGCGCGTTCCGCCGGCGCTCGATGACAAGATTCTGACCGGCTGGAACGGGTTGATGATCGCCGGCTTAGCCAAGGGGGCCCGCGTTTTGGATAAGCCCAAGTACGCGGAGGCCGCCGCCAAAGCCGCCGATTTCATCCTCGACAAGCTCCGCAGGGACGGGCGTCTTCTGCGCAGCTATCGCGGAGGCAAATCCCATTTGACCGGCTATCTGAGCGATTACGCGTTCTTCATCGAGGGGCTCTTGAACCTTTACGAAGCCACCTTCGACCGCAAGTGGCTCCACGCGGCCTTCGAGCTGAACGAGACCTGCATCAAGTATTACTACGACGCCGACGGCGGGGCCTTCTTCTTTACCGCTTCCGACGGCGAGAAGCTGCTGGCCCGCTCGAAGGACCCGTACGACAAGGCCGTTCCTTCCGGCAACTCCACTGCCGCCCTGAACCTGCTGCGGCTTTCCATCCTGTTTGACCGCAAGGATTACCGCGAAAAGGCGGAGTCGATCTTCCGCACGTTTGGGGCAAGCGCCACCCAATCGCCCGGCGCCTTCGAGCGGCTGCTGTGCGCGGTCGACTTCTACCACGACCGTGTCAAGGAGATCGCCATCATAGGCGACCCGGACTCGACGGAAACGAAGGCGTTGATTCGCACGGTCTTCGATCGCTACTTGCCCAACAAAGTCGTGGTACACTCCCCGGACAAAGTGGTCGACAAGGCCATCCCGCTTTTGACCGCCAAGACGCGGATGAACGGTCGATCTACCGCCTACGTGTGCGAGAACTTCACCTGCAAGCGTCCCGTGGCCGACCCCGAGACACTGGCCCGGCTTCTGGAGGCTAAATAGAGTAGGGTACGTTGTGACTGTTTGGCGGTTCGAGGGACAAACAACTACGAAAACTCGAAGCAGGAAACTCGAAGCACGAAACAAGCTCGAATGACCGAAAAAAGAAGCTCAAGACAGTGCCAGGTCCAAGCTGGAGGTGTTTTGGACATTTGACTCTGGAGCATTCTGATTTGTTTCGGATTTCGTACTTCGAGATTCGGATTTCTTACAACATGACCACCTTCCTTTGGTTCCGGCGATGCAGGCGTAGGGGGGATTTGCACGATCGGGCGCCGCGATTCAGATTCGCCCGGCGGGGACGAGTCCGCGGTAAGCGCGAGCCCGGCCTCGGAGCAGAAATCGGACCGGTTTCACAAGAATTCATGCCGCGCCGGTTGCACTTCGCAAGCCACCACCGATATTAACACTACAGCGCAAAGTTCTTGGGCCGCCATGTGCGTAACCGTAGGCTGCGCAAGGAGTTACGATTCGCGGGGGCGACGCCGGAAACGACACACAGGTTC
>SDBU01003356.1_pt1 | contig 20429 bp, 20 predicted proteins | sample 2277071 | NCBI WGS metagenome assembly SDBU01 (sample SAMN10397929, study PRJNA504765) | marine sediment metagenome | isolation source: marine sediment core GS08_GC12, 126 cmbsf | place: Arctic Ocean: Gakkel Ridge, Loki's castle | collected 2008
AGAGGTAGAAATAAATGGATGGTTTAGTAGCCGTTAAGGGAAGCGTTGGGACAATAACGGTCAAGGATGCCGACTTGCAGTAGAAAAGCTTGTCCGATACCATTATGGCGTACCTTTTGCTCCTGAACAGGGTGGCGGAGCAGATCGCCCCACATTTTCAACGGCTTTTGAAAGAGATAGACACGGAGGACGCGGCGGAAGGCTTAATGAAAAGATACGAAAAAACGCTGTCGGCGGAGGCGAAAAAGATTGTAGATCAGGTTTTGACCGACAGGACAAACACGCCGGCGCAGGTTGAAAGGCTGAGAATGCTGAAAGTCCGGCAGGAAAAGCTGTCGTCGGGCGAAGTTGTGAGCGGTCCGCCTCTTGAGCCTCTGCCTATATAGACATGAAAACAATTTTTTTCGAGGACGTCCGAAGAACGGTGGAGATCCCCAAATTCGCGGGTCTTAGGGGGGTAAGCAAAGAAACTTGCGGGTCTTTCGCTTTTCACCCGCATACGCGTAGTATTCCGACAGGTAGCCGTTTCCAGACGCCAAACTGGTTGCCGGGCAACCCTGTCCCTGAAGGCCGATCCGCGTCGGCCGTCCTTGAAGAAGCGAAAGGTTGTCGAAGGAGGCGACGGAGCCTTTGTTAGCATCAAGCAAAGGAAAGAGAAACGGCGGTATCCTCACCGCCGAGCATGAACACCTGGCGGTCCGCGGTCTTTTGTTCGGTGGATCGGCGTAGGTTCGAGGCCGGACAGTTTCTGCCGTATCCGTCACAGGACAAAAGAAGGTCGATGTCGGCAACCTTTCCGCGCGAATAGGAGGGCGGGCATGGAAAACGAAAAATTTGAAGATAAAGAAATAAAATGCGCTGAGTGCGGGGAAATTTTTAGGATGACCCCTTGAATTTTTAGATTTTCGTGAGCGCGTTTTTTTTGGGAGCATATATGAAAATGGGTATGAAAGATAAAGATGTTTATTCCTCGCGCGATTTAGGCGAATCCGCCTTTCTGTACGCGTCCGGCGTGAAAATATCAAAAATCAAACAAGAAACTGGCGGTGTAATATGGTTCGTATTCCATGATAGGAAGAAATGCCTGGAATTGACGGACTCTTTCTGGAAAAAGGATGTGTGTATCGACGCCCTAACCTTTAGCGAGGCTTTAAAAACCTTGAAAAGCATCATATTCAAAAAGAAGCGGGAACGGTGAGGGTATGAAAAAAGACACGGACAAAGAAGCTAAGGACGCCCTCAAGCGCGATAAAAGAAAGGGCAAGGGCAGGAAAGTCGGGGATTTTTTTATAATTCGCGATGCTTGGTGGAAGCGGATTTTGGAATTATGCGAAAAGTATAGCGAGATTGCGGTCGCCGCCTGCATTAAAGAGAGGGTTTACTTTAGAGGGAAACATCGAAACAGATATTTCTTCAACTTATCGGTTTTCGCCGAAGAGATTAAAATGGGCAAAAAGACTCTTTGGATGGCCTTAAAGCACCTGGACAAAAAAAAGATTATTAAGTATGAATCGAATAAAAACAATAGACGACCGTTAAACATGGTCGAAATCCTGGATGCTAAAACCAAGGGAAACCGTAGTCAAAATGACCACGGTTCAGGGCAAGAGGAGGGTAAGGGAAAGCATGGTCAAAATGACCACGGTCTTAACCAAAATGACCACGGTTTTGACGGAAATGACCACGGTTTGAATAGGAAACCGATCACAGAGATATATATTAGAGATATAGATGTGAGTGACACACATGATTTTGAGGACTTAAAAGGCTGGATAGAAAAGCTGCATAATAAAAAGACAAGTATTAAAAAACTCAAAGAATTATGCGAGGCGGGAAAATATGAAAGCATAACAGCCCTGGGAATCGCTATCATAAGGTGCCATGAGGATCTATCAAGTAAGGCACGGCAAATATGCGACAATCATAATGAGCCAGCAGATTTTTGGATGCGTGAGATCAAGCTCCGTGGACATTATGATAACGTAATGAGAGAAGTCCGCGAACAGCAGGAGCAGAAGCGCAGGCGGAAGGAAGATATTATATTAGCGCTAACGGCAAGGGCAACGGTTATTCTTGCGTCTCAAGACATGTGGAGGAAGGACAAGAACGGGCGATATCTGACACCACGTGAGCCGTCGCTTCCTTTGCAGAAGGAAGACGTTAAAGACGTTCATATTGAAATGCTACTCAAAAAATTCGAGAGCCTTAACAAGTATGCTCGGGAGAGAGGGGCATCGTCTCAGCAGATCGATGAGGCGATAGAGAAAAACAAAAAGCTCTTGAGGGAAAAGTTTGGCGATGAAATCACCGACAAGGTTTACAAAGGTCTCTATGCAAAGAATTAAAGGTATTCCATATGAGCAAAGTGTTATCCAATCTGGCTTCAAAAAAATGTGCTTAAAACTTTTAAAAAGGCTTAAATATGAAATATCATATATTATACTAATATATGATATTTCCTACAACACCAATGATAGTAATAAGTTGCGTAAGATATGGGGGGTATTTACGTTTTAAAGGTTTTTAATAAGTCAAGCCAGGGGAGGACCTCAACGCAAATTTTTTAACCGCCAAAACATCTATGTATATAAATATATATTATATAAGAATATAGTGGAGGAAAAAAACAAAATTTCATCGAATTCAAACGAATTTTAAGCGATTAACAACGAAAAAACAGGAAGAGGCATAATGGGGCAGATAAAAGGCGCCGCGCAATATGAAAAGTGGCGGGCGGGAAAGCGGTTAACTCGTAAAGAGGCCATGTTGGCGCAGTGCTACATATGCAACGGCGAAAAAGAGGGGGCGGAGGACTGCCTGGGGGAAAAGACCTGCCCCATGTATCAATACTTTCATTATCGGGGCAAATAGGGGGTTGAAAAGGTGCTTTTTCTCAACCCTCAAAAGGGTTTTAAGGCATGTTTAAGGTTTTAAGGCAAAGCAAATGAAAAAAAAGGATTGGAAGTTCGTAACGCACGAGACAAAACGCGCCAACAAGGACAAGAGGGACGATCTTGTCGATATAACGGCTTCCATTATCGCGAGAGAGCTTTTAAAAAGAAGAGAGGAATTTCTTGAAAATGAACCCCATATATGATATACTTTTTGCGTCATCGGGAAAATGGCAAAGGATATCGGTTTTTTGCTGTCCAAAACGGGCAACCGCTAAAGATGTTGGAGAAATCCGATATCCGCTATCTTTCCCGATGGCAAGCGGTTGTCCTTTAACTTATGGGGGTGCGATATGAAAAGAATTGCAGTAGGCTATTTGAGAAAATCTACCAATAAGCAAGAAACAAGCATAGAAGACCAGCGGAATGCTATCTTGAAGTACGCAAGTGATAATGATTTTAAAGTTGCGCACTGGTATATTGATGAAGGCATATCGGGAGTTGGCGTATACGGACGGAAACAATTTTTAAAGATGATTGAGGATTCAAAAAGCAAAACTTTTTGCGCTGTTTTAGTTTGGGACATACGCCGATTCTCAAGGGGTGACTGCGATGAGGCCGGTTATTTTAGGTATTTGTTGCGGCAAAACGGCGTTGACGTTGTTTACATTACCGAAAACTTGCGCGGCGACGACACCGACGATCTGGTTATAGGCACAAAGCAGTTTCTGGCCCGGCAAGAGTCCAAGGACAAGTCAAAGGATACCGCACGCGGTCATGTGGCAAAGATTTTGCAGGGGCACGGCAACAACGGCGTTCCATACGCATACGACCGCCTTCTTCTGGACAAGGACGGAAAAATAAAAGGCGTTTATAAAAAGGGCGACATGGCCGGACGGAAAGCGCCAAGCGATATATCAAAACTTGTTTTAGGCGATCCTGTTAGAGTCAAGGCCGTAAAAAGAATGTTTGACATGTATGTCAACCAGGGCTTGGGATTCAGGCGCGTCACACGAAAATTAAACGAGGAGGGGATACCGTCGCCGAGAGGCTGCGGAAAGTGGTCCGGAAAGTGGTCCATGTCCGTCGTTGAAAACATCATAAGGAATCCCCAATATACGGGAAAGTGCGTCTGGAACCGAAGGGGGCAGGGGAAATTTCATAGAATAATCAGAGAGAAAGACGGTTACAGGCTTGAAGAAAAAGGCAGAGGCGTCAAAAGAACGTTTGAGTATTACGAGGAAAAAAACTGGTACGTCTATGAGAACGCGCACAAGCCAATAATATCGCAGGAGCTTTTTGACAGGGCGCAGAGGGTAAGAAAAATGCGGACCCACGAAAAAAGCTTTTGGGGCAAGGGCGCGACTTCAACGTGTCTTTTGACAGGCATGATTAGATGCGCGCGCTGCGGCAGGACGCTAAGCAAATCGTCAACGCAGCAGCTAAACAAAAAATATTATTATTATGTTTGCGAGGGATGCAGAACAAACAAGGATCCCGTATCGCACAAGATACCTTTTGAAAAAATAGAGGGCCGCATACTGGATAGGCTTAACGGCGACTTATTCAGCGAGAAGGAAATTAAGAAAATAATAGCAAAAGTCGAAAATATCTTCCACGCGGAAGTCGAAGGCGATTTGTCGATCGCGGGAGGGATAGATAAGAAACTTAAAGAGAACGAGAATAAAATTGATATGTTACTGGATACCGTTGACGCGAGGCACAAGGATTTAATAAACAAAAAATTAGATGATCTATCCAAAGAACAAACAGATTTGAAGAAACAAAAAGAAAAACTATCGGCGAGTCCCAGCAAGATTGATGTAGACAAATTGGCGAGCGAAACGATGTCTTACGTGAAGAGTTTTAAAAAGACGCTGGACAGGGGCGTTATTAGCGAAAAAAAGGTCGTAATACGCTGTACCGTGCATGAGATAATATCTGACCCAATAAAGAAAGAAGCCCAAATTACCTATTACAGAATACCGCAGTGCCCCGACGCTGACGCCATGTTTGTATTAAGTCCCATAAGCACCTATTCTGGAACGAGCACCAAACGATTATTGACGTAAGAAGCAAACTCATGGTCCAGTTAAGGGAAGATATATTAAATGAAGTTACCCGCCTTTATTTTGAGAGAAGACGGCTTCAAATGGAACTCGCCAGCAACAAATCTATTACCACGACTCAAGCAATAGAAAAAGACCTTCGCCTGCAAGAACTCACCGCCTCAATCGACGCACTTACCGGCGGCACCTTTTCAGACGCCATAGAAACAGAGTAGCTAGTAGTTTGTCTCAGTGAAGATTATAAGAAAGAAAAACAGACCACCTTTGTGGCGAAAGGGCGCCCCAAACCATATACTACGTGGAATACAAAATATTTTTTCTTGACAATACTTCATTCATTGATACAATAATGGCACGATAATGATATTAAAAGATAAAGTTGCGGTTATAACAGGCGGAGCAAGGGGCATAGGTTTTGCTATTGCCCAAAAGTTTGCGGGCGAAGGCTCTAATATTGCTATATGCGATGTCAATGAAGAAAGCCTCGATGAAGCAAGCCAGAAGCTCCAACAAAGCGGAAGTCAGGTTATTACCGGCAAAGTCGACGTTACAAAATTCGACGAAGTCCAAACCTTTATCCAGAAAATTCTTGACAAATTTGGGAGAATCGATATACTTATCAACAACGCCGGCATTACTCGCGATAGCCTTGTAGTCAGAATGGGAGAGGCTGATTGGGATGCCGTATTAGATGTCAATCTAAAAGGTACTTTCAATTGCACTAAAGCTATTGCTAAGCCTATGATGAAGCAGCGAGGCGGAAGAATTATCAATATCGCCTCAATTATAGGTATAACAGGAAACGCAGGCCAGGCGAACTACGCCGCTTCGAAAGGTGGCATAATAGCTTTTACGAAGTCTGTAGCGAAAGAATTGGCATCAAGAAGCATTAATGTTAATGCAATTGCACCTGGTTTTATAGAGACAAATATGACTTTAAAATTATCCGAGGAAATAAGAAATAGCATACTTAAACTTATCCCTTTAGGGAAGTTTGGGCAGGCCGGCGATGTAGCAGATTCAGCTTTATTTTTGGTAAGCGATAATTCCGCTTATATAACCGGACAGGTGATCCAGGTTGATGGCGGAATGGTAACATAAAGATGGAGGAGGTAAATGACAGTAGATACCCAGAAGATTAAATCGATTATAGCAGAGCAGTTAGGGGTAAAAGCAGAAGAAGTTACTGACAATGCGAAGTTTGTCGAAGATTTAGGCGCAGATTCTCTGGATACCGTAGAATTGGTTATGGCCCTCGAAGAAGAATTCGGCATTGAGATACCTGATGAAGATGCCGAAAAGATGACCACCGTGGGCGAGGCAATGAAATATATCGAAGAGAAAGCCAGCTCGAAATAATTTTATTATATTATAATGGATAGAAAAAGGGTGGTTGTTACCGGTCTTGGGGTAATTTCACCGGTAGGAAACACTGTAGAAGAATTTTGGAAGTCACTTCTGGAGGGGCGAAGCGGGGTAAGGCGAATAACCTGTTTTGACCCTTCAAATTTTTCCTCACAAATAGCCGCAGAAGTTTTAGATTTTGATCCAACCCCGTATTTAAGCTCAAAAGAGATAAAGAAAACAGACCGTTTTGTTCAATTCGCGATAGCCGCTTCAAAATTGGCTATGGATGATAGCGGTTTAGGCCTTGAGAAAGAAGATTGTAACAGGATAGGGGTGATAATAGGTTCCGGCATAGGCGGCCTTCATACAGTTGAATCCGAACATGCAAAATATATCGAAAGAGGACCCGTAAAAGGGCCTGGAAAAATTTCTCCTTTTTTAATTCCTAAGTTAATTGTGAACATGGCCTCCGGATATATTTCAATATATTTTAAAGCAAAGGGCCCGAATACAGCAGTTGCTACTGCATGTGCATCGGGTAACCATGCGACAGGGGATGCGTTTCGGATTATCCAGCGCGATGAAGCAAGTTTGATGATAGCAGGCGGTTCAGAGGCAGCAATTACAATAATGGGATTCGGCGGTTTTTGTGCTTTAAGAGCGCTTTCTACCAGAAACGATGCCCCTGAGAAAGCGAGCCGCCCTTTTGATAAAGATAGAGACGGTTTTATCATGGGAGAAGGGGCGGGCATTGTTATTTTAGAGGAGTTGGAGCATGCATTAAGTCGAGGTGCAAAAATTTATTGCGAGTTAATAGGATATGGCATGACCGCGGATGCCTATCATATAACTGCACCTGACCCTGATGGAGAAGGCGCAGCAAGATGTATGAGTTTATCCCTTCAGGATGCACAGATTTCACCGGAGGAAGTTGATTATATAAATGCCCATGGAACATCCACGCAGCATAATGACAGAGTAGAGACATCAGCCATAAAAAAAACATTCGGCGAGCACGCTAAAAAGTTAATTATAAGTTCTACAAAATCTGTAACAGGACATCTTCTGGGTGCAGGCGGGGGAGTTGAGTTAATAGCCAGTGCACTTGCGATAAGGGATAATATAATCCCTCCGACCATAAATTATGAGACCCGAGACCCCGAATGTGATTTGGATTATGCGCCGAATAAACCCAAAAAAGCAAAAGTAGATATAGTAATGTCAAACTCTTTGGGATTCGGAGGGCATAACGCAACATTAGTTTTAAGGAGATATAAATAAATGGATTATCTTTTGACAGAAGAACAAAAGATGATAAAGGATCTTGCAAGAAAGATTGCACAGGAGAAGATAAAGCCTGTTGCTGCGGAATACGATGAGAAAGAAGAATTTCCTTGGCCTATTGTAAAGATTTTAGCCAAGTCGGATTTGTTCGGTATATTTGTCCCTGAGCAATATGGCGGTACGGGCGGCGGCGTTTTGGATTTGGCTATTGCCACAGAAGAGCTTTCATGGGGATGCGGGGGTATTGCACTGGCTTATGCGGCAACAGGGCTTGGCGCATTTCCAATTATGCTTTATGGCAATGAAGAGCAAAAGAAAAAGTATCTGCCCGAAATAGCAAGCGGCAAGAAGCTTGCTGCCTTTGCCCTGACAGAAGCAGAAGCAGGTTCTGATGCCGGCAGCATTCGCACTACCGCAAAAAAGGATGGGGATTATTATATTCTAAACGGGACAAAACAGTGGATTACAAATGCGGGAGAAGCAGAGATTTATACAGTAATTGCAATGACAGATAAATCAAAAGGGCCTAGAGGCGCGAGCGCGTTTATAGTAGAGAAGGGTACGCCCGGCATGGAGTTCGGAAAAAAAGAGAAAAAACTTGGCATAAGGGGTTCTGCTACAAGAGAAGTAATATTTACAGATTGCAAAGTTCATAAGGATAATTTGCTGTCCAGAGAAGGTATGGGATTTATTGTTGCTATGAAGACCTTTGACTATTCAAGGCCTGGTGTCGCGGCCCAATCTGTCGGAATAGCGCAAAGGGCGCTTGACGAAGCAACCCAATATGCCCACCAAAGACATCAATTCGGGCAGCCCATCTCCAGTTTTCAGGGAATACAATTTATGCTGGCCGATATGGCAACGCAGCTTGAAGCAGCGCGCGCCCTAATATATTCAGCAGCGCGAATGATTGATTCAGGCGCTAAAAATATCGCCAAGGTTTCAGCCATGTGTAAAATGTATGCCTCTGATGTCTGCATGAAAATTACTACAGATGCAGTCCAGATATTCGGCGGTTATGGCTATATGAGAGAATATCCTGTTGAGAAATTGATGCGGGACGCCAAAATTACTCAAGTTTACGAAGGTACTAATCAAATCCAGCGCAGCATAATCGCCTCACATCTAATAAAAGAACTTTCTAAGAAGAAGTAACCCCGCCTAGGAGTATATAAAATGAACATAATAATTTGTATAAAACAAGTCCCAAATACGACCGAAGTTAAGATAAATCCTGAAACAAACACCCTTATAAGAGAAGGTGTCGAAAGCATCATAAATCCCTTCGATACATATGCTATTGAAGAAGGTGTGCGTCTAAGAGAGAAATTCGGAGGCAAGGTAACAGTTATTAGCATGGGTCCTCCTCAAGCCGAAGAGAGCTTAAGAGAATCTATATCTTTAGGTTGCGATGAAGCCATACTGGTTACAGACAAGAGATTTGCAGGAAGCGATACCTGGGCTACCAGTTATACCCTTTCGCAGGCAATAAAAAAGATTAAGGATTACGACCTTATTATATGCGGCAAACAGGCCTCAGACGGAGATACAGCGCAGGTAGGCCCCGGCATATCTACACACTTAGGCATTCCTCAGGTTACTTATGTTAAGAAAATAGAGGAAATTAAGGAAGACATGGCCAAAGTTGAAAGAATGACAGAAGAGGGGTATGAAATCATAGAGGTGGACCTGCCGGCACTTTTTACCGTAGTAAAAGAGATAAATGAACCACGCCTACCATCATTGAAAGGAAAAATGAAAGCAAAAAAGCAAGATATAATCAGGTGGGATGCGGATATCATTAATTGTAATATCGATGAAATAGGGTTAGATGGGTCACCAACCAGGGTTATTAAAATATTTACTCCTCCCCCCAGAAAGAGCGGAGAAATTTTGAAGGGCGAACCACACGAAGTTGCAGAAAAACTGGTAAGTTCGTTAAGAAACGAGGTAATTTGATACAATGACTTCCAGAGAACGCGTAAAAAAAGTATTCAATTTTGAAGAGCCGGACAGGGTTCCTGTGTATGATTTAGTCGGACACGGCGTATATCCGGAGGATGATTTCGATATTGCACTTTTGGATCACACAGATACGGAAGAATCTCGGTCAAAAAATAAATTTAGGATGTTAGCTGCAATAGACCCATTTGAGGATCTGTCATGCACTTTTGGACTTGAGGGCCTCTTAGAAAAAATAGCAAAAGATCCTGTATCAGTTTTTAACGAATTTAAAAGAAGCACCCGCAAGACCCTCAAGCGATTGGAGGTTGCGTTAGGCAGGGGCAGTGATATCGACGGCATATGGCTTTGGTCAGACATGGCGTATAAAAAGGGTTTGTTTTTTTCAAGCGCTTTTTACGAAGACTTCCTTTTTCCTTTGCATAAAGAGATATGTTCTTTTTCCGCGTCCAAAGGTTTGCCGGTTATCATACACTCTGACGGTAATTTAAATAGCATAATTTCCCTTTTGATTGAGGCAGGCTTTAGTGGATTACACCCCGTAGAATCAAGCGCAGGCATGGATTTGGAGGAATTAAAAAATAAGTACAAAAACAAAATGGTCTTTTTGGGAAATTTTCAATTGGATTTATTAAGATACGATAATATTGAAGAGGTCCTTTCAACTTTTAAAAGAAAATTGGATATAGCGCGAGAAGGCAGTGGATATATTTTTGGTTTTGAATCCCCAATAGGTGAAGATATAGATATCAACAGGTACAAAACTCTATTAAATATAGTTAAAGAATATAAAGGCAACCTGAAACCAGTAACCAGTAACCAGTCATCAGAATATGCAAAAGATAAAAATTATATTGGATAAATGCACGGGCTGCACCCTTTGCGTAAAGGCGTGTCCATTTGGCGCCATAGAGATTATCCCGCTAAAGGCGGGATCCCGTAGAATTTCATCTGGAGAAACTTCATACGGGAAAGAGGAGAAGGCAGTCATTGATTATGATAAATGCACATTGTGTGGCGCGTGTGTAGATGCCTGTAAAATTGAGGCGATTGAAGTAGAGGCCGAAGCCCGCCCGCGTCATGACTTAAGCGCTTATAAAGATATCTGGGTATTTTGCGAGCAGAAGAAAGGAGTAATTCAATCGGTGTCATATGAATTACTCGGGGAGGGCAGGAAGCTGGCAACTAAATTAAAATCGCGTCTTTCGGCAGTTCTTTTAGGTAGCGAAATGGAAAATGAAGTTCAAGAACTCTATGCACGCGGAGCGGAAGTCGTTTATCTTGTCGATTCGCCCAAATTGAAACATTATCAGGACGAACCTTATACAGAAGTTCTTGTAAAACTTATAAATGAATATAAACCCGAGGTTTTTTTATGCGGCGCAACAACAATAGGAAGAAGCCTTGTGTCACGCGTGGCCGTTAGAATACACGCCGGCCTTACTGCCGATTGTACGGGCCTGGATATCGATGAAGAAAAAAGACTTCTTTTGCAGACAAGACCGGCATTTGGCGGTAACATAATGGCCACCATAATCACGCCGGATCATAGACCGCAGATGGCTACTGTCCGTCATAAGGTAATGAAGGAAGCTTTACCGGATAATGCTTTAAAGGGCAAGTTAATCAAGAAGGTCTATGAGGATGAGTTGCTCGCCTCAAGAAGCAGGTTATTGGATATAGTTGAAGAAATAGAAGAAACAGTAAATTTAGCTGAAGCTGATATAATCGTTTCCGGCGGCCGAGGCGTTGGCGGGCCGGAAAATTTCGAAATTATCAGAAATCTTGCAAAAGTTTTGAATGCTGCTGTAGGCGCCTCAAGGAGCGCAGTAGACGCCGGCTGGATTCCTTATTCGCATCAGGTCGGACAGACTGGAAAAACAGTTTGTCCGAAAATTTATATTGCATGCGGTATAAGCGGACAAATTCAACATTTGATCGGCATGCAGTCATCAAAAATAATTGTAGCTATTAATAAAGACCCCGATGCTCCTATCTTCAAGGTCGCCACCTATGGTATAGTAGGCGACCTTTTCCAGATAGTTCCCGCCTTAACGAAACGATTTCAAGAAGTTCTTAAGAAATAATATTTTTTTCTTCTTGACAAGTACAGCAATATTATATATACTTATATCCAGATATGCAAACATATACAAAGGACACCTTAATATGATAGAGGTATTATCTATCAAGAAAACATATAACGTTCAGGAAGTAGCGAATATCCTTGGTATTTACAAAGGCACCATAAAAAACTACGAAAGAAAAAAAATCTTTCCCAAACCAAAAAGAAATCCCATAAATCGATATAGATTTTACACAGAGGAGGATATTGCTGTATTAAAAAGGATACTAATTAAAGGGAAATAACGAAATGGGGGATGTATGTATTTTAAGAGATTGGAGCTAGCGGGATTTAAGTCATTTGCGAATAAAACAAGGCTTAAATTTGAGCAGGGGGTTACGGCAATTGTAGGGCCCAATGGCTGCGGTAAGAGTAATGTTGCCGATGCTATTAAATGGGTTTTGGGAGAACAGTCTGCTAAGGAACTCCGTGGTTCCCGCATGGAAGATGTCATATTTAACGGGACGTCGAATAAAGAGCCGACAAATATGGCCGAGGTATCTATAGTCCTTTCGAATAAAGATAGAGTATTGCCGATAGATTATGAAGAGATAATAATTACAAGGAGGCTTTTCAGGTCCGGCGAAAGCGAATACCTTATAAATAAAATGCCTGTTCGCCTTAAGGATATTAATGATCTTTTAGCCGGGACCGGCATAGGAACAAGCTCCTATTCTATAATAGAGCAGGGCCAGATTGGACAAATATTGAGTTCTAAACCGGAAGAGAGAAGATACATTTTTGAGGAGGCAAGCGGCATAACAAAGTTTAAGATTAAAAAGAATGAAGCATTGAGAAAACTTGAACATACAGAAAATAATCTTATAAGACTCAACGATATAATCAATGAAGTCCAAAGACAGATGAAATCTATAGAACGGCACGCAAAAAAAGCCGAAATTTACAGACAGGATTTTGATGTATTAAAGGATCTGGAGTTAAAAATTTCAAGTTTTCAGCTTAAATTTATAAATAATGAATTAAAGGCCGTTTCTTTAGAAAATCAGGATCTTAAAAAGACTGAAGAGGAGCTTTTAGAAAGCCATTCGGCTCTTTTAGAAAATGTCCGCCTTTCAAAAGATGCCATGTGGAAGGCAGGCGAAGATTTACAAAAAACACAAAGAGAAATCACCGAAATTGCCGCATCCATCGATAAAAACATACATACTGTTCGGCTGGACAAAGAGAGGATAGAAGAACTTAAAGCGTTTTCAGAAAGCTCGAAGGAAGAAATAAAAATATTAGAGGAAAAATTCGACATAAGAAAAAAAGACTTGGAAATTTATGAAAAAGGCCTCGTATCCACCTCTTCTCTTAAGAAAGATAAAGAAAACCAATTAAGGGAAAAAGAGAAAGAAATGCTCCTTATTACAAAAAAAATAGAATCCTGTCAAACCGGTATAAAGACAGCCAAAAATGACGTAGTGGATATCCTGGCTTTCCAGACAAAAACAAAAAATGAGTTAATAAAATTAGGGGCAGACATACAGAATAGAAAGACGCGTTTAAGACGTTTGAGAATAGAAAATGAAAACATACTAAAAGAAAAAGAATCCCTGCATATCAAAATCAAGGATATCGAAGTAAAATTTACTACTGCCGAAAAAGAATTCTTTTCGCTCAGGGAAAGATTAAATAATTTATTTGACTATAAAAGAAAGAAACAATCACTTAAACTTAAAATGGAGATGTTGAGAGAATCGGTCAATAAAGAGGAACGCTTTGACAGGAGTCTCGATTCTATAATAAAGGAGGCAAAAAAGTATATAGCAAGCGTTTCTAACTTAATAATTCTTAAGCCGAGTTTCTTAAGAGCTGCCGAATCGCTATTAAAAGAATTGACTAAAGTCATTGTGCTCGACAATGAAAGAATAAAAATAATAGAAGGGGAGGTCTCACTTCTAGCTTCACATCTGAAAGTCGAAACTTTAAAAGAAAAAGACGAAGATGCTTTGAGAAGCAAGGAGCAGGATTACGCCAAAATAAATGCAGAAAAACTTAGGCTTATGGATGAGATAAAAAGAATAGACGAAGAAATCACCGTAGTAAATGTGGAAATAGAGGATGTGGCGAGCTCTTTAAATGATTCAACCTCTCGAGGAGAGGAATTAAATCTCACGCTCAATAAGAAGGAGGAGGAGTCCACGCGCATCCAGGACTTAATTGCGAATTTCGAAAAAGAAATAAACGAAAATGCCGTCTTAAAGGAGGAGACGCTTTTAAAAATCGCCGGTTTAAAAGGAGAACTTTCAAGCATTAAAGTTTCCTATGATAATATTTCGTCAAATTTAAACATGAGACGACTTGAATATTTCGATATCGAAAAAGATATCGAATCCAAAAATAATAAGATAGGTTTATCTTTGAATAAAATAGAACATTTTTCAAATGAAATCGTACATTTTGATACTGAAAGAGGGGTATTGGAAGAGAATAAGAGATTTGCAGAATCGAAACTTCTGGATTCGACGGATAAAAAGAATACCCAAATAAAGACATTTAATAAAAAAGAGGCTGTTTTAAAAGAAAAAGGAAAAGAATTAGAAGTTTTGAGAAATAACATAAGAGACCTCCAGATAAAATTGACAGAAATAAATTATAAAAAGGCCTCCCTTATAGAAAGAATGCAGGAAACATACAGGGCGGATTTGAATGGACTGGATATAGAACCAGACGAAAAAACCGATTGGGGCGAGGTAAAAGAGAAAATAGGACAGTTGAAACAGAAGCTCGAGAAGATGGGGCCCGTAAATTTAGTGGCGATAGAAGAACACAAGGAACTCGAAGAGCGTTTCTCATTCTTGACGCGCCAGAGAGAAGACCTGGTGAATGCAAAAGAATCCCTTCACAAGGCTATTGCGAAAATAAACGTTACGACCAGAAAGCTTTTTATAGAAACATTTCAAAAAGTTCAGGTTGAATTCAGAAATTATTTCAGGATGCTTTTCGGCGGAGGGCATGCGGAGATTTTTCTTTTGGATGAGAGGGATATTTTGGAAAGCGGTATAGAAATAGTTGTAAGGCCGCCCGGCAAAAAATTACAGAATATACTGCTTCTTTCGGGAGGCGAAAGGGCTTTGACCGCTATAGCGCTTTTATTCGCAATTTTTAAGATAAATCCAAGCCCTTTCTGCGTGCTCGATGAGATAGATGCCCCTTTGGATGAATTAAACATTGATAGGTTTACAAGGGTATTACAAGAATTTCTCAAAATGTCACAATTTATATTAATTACACACAGCAAAAAAACGATACAAATGGCCGATATATTATATGGCATTACCATGGCCGAGAAGGGTATCTCAAAAATTGTTTCTGTGCGGCTCACTGATAAAAGTGAAGAAACTAACAGGGAAGAGGTTATGGTTTGAAACGGTCAAAGAACCTTCTCATCTCGCCTCTATAAAGACAGGTTTTGTTCTTGCCTGATTTCTTAGCTTCATAAAGTGCCTTATCCGCCTTATCTATTAGTGTATTTTTATCGCCCGCGTCTCCGGGAAAAGAGGCGATACCAAGACTTATTGTTAATCGAGGCGTCTTTCTTGCGCCGGGTTTTTCTAAAAAGAATTTTTCGACCTCAATTCTTAATCTTTCGGCAATCAATTTCGCATCTTCTTTATCCGTATATGTCATAATTATACTGAATTCTTCCCCTCCGTATCTTGCTGCTATGTCACCGCGCCTTGATTTTTGGTTCAAAATGCCGGCCACTTCTTTAAGTACCTCATCACCTTTTTGATGGCCTAAAGTATCATTATAAATTTTAAAATTATCCATATCTATCATGACCAGAGATAGCGGGATATCGTTTATTTTTGCCTTTTCAATAGCCATGGAAAGCCTTTTATGGAATTCCCCGGAATTCCATAATTTTGTGAGCCAGTCTGTTTTGGAAAGAAGAACTGTTTTTTCGTAGAGCCGTGAGTTTTCAATAGCCAGGCCGGCGTGATTGGCAAACATGGCCAAGACCCTTAAATCCGATTTTGTAATCGGTTTTTTTGTAAAGACATTATCAACGAGTATTGCCCCCAGCACTTTATCCTTGGACTTTAAGGGAATCGTAACAAAATACTCGGTTTTTAAAACTTTTTGTATATGTGCATTTACTTTTTTGCGCGCTTCATCAGTGGTAATTTCAAACGGCATACCTTCCAATATTGTCAGGCTTAAAATTCCCATTTTTTCATCAAGCGGTATCTTTATGCCTTTTACAACGGTATTTAATTTTGACTCAGGATCTCTTTTAAATTCCTCATAAGCGTTTATTATATCCTCCATAGTCATTTGCTGCTCTGCTATACCGCGCCAGATTCTATTTGCCTCTTCTCCCGAATGGGGGCCTACACCCATTGCGCCTTCAAGCATGTCTCCTTTCTCATCGACCAAAAAGAGCATAGCCCTGTTAAATCCGAGGCCTTCGCGTGATGTAAGAGCGGTCAAGATGATATAGAAGATTTGGTTCAGATTCAGGGTAGTCCTCATCACATTGGAGACCTCGTGCAGGATACTGAGTTCCCTTCTGATTTTTTCCGGATCTTCTTTTGGCGGCATTCCTAACATAACGCGGGATAGTGTAGCGCCAAAATGTGCATGTGTCAATAGTATTTACTACGAATGCCATCTATGGTAAAATATGCTCATTGTGGAAAGGGATGCGATTTTTATAAAGGGCGCGAAGGAGCACAACTTAAAGAATATCGATGTTACGATACCGAGGAACAAATTGTGCGTTATAACAGGCCTTTCCGGGTCAGGGAAGTCGTCGCTTGCTTTTGATACAATTTATGCCGAAGGGCAGCGAAGATACGTCGAAAGCCTATCCAGCTACGCCCGCCAATTCTTAGAACAACTTCAAAAACCGAATGTTGAATATATCGAAGGCCTATCACCTGCTATAAGCATTGAGCAGAGAAAGGCAGGCGCTAATCCTCGTTCTACCGTAGGGACTCAAACAGAGATTTACGACTATTTAAGGCTTTTATTTGCCAGGATTGGCATACCGCATTGTCCTAAATGCGGAAAGAAAATAGCCAAACAGAGCTCTCAGGAGATAACTCGGCAAATTTTAGATTTAGCTTCCGATAAGAACATAATGATATTGGCTCCGCTCATCAGGGGGCGAAAAGGGGAATATAGGGATCTTTTTACACAGATGAGAAAAGACGGATTTGTGCGTGCCAGAGTTGATGGAAAAATTATAGAATTAGAAGATGCTGATATAAAACTGCATAAATATAAAAAGCATAAAATAGAGGCGGTTGTTGACAGAATTCTTTTAAGGGAAACCGTCAAAAAAAGATTATCAGATTCCGTTGAAACAGCGCTTGGGATAGGCAAAGGAACTGTAATTGTAAGCATAAAAAGTGAGGACAATAAATTTAAAGACCATTTGTTCAGCGAGAAAAATGCCTGCGTTAAATGTGGCATAAATTTTGAAGAACTGGCACCGCGCGCCTTTTCTTTTAATAGCCCCTATGGCGCATGTCCTTCCTGTGACGGACTTGGAAATAAAATGAAAATTGACCCGGAACTTATGGTGCCCGATAAAAAGGCCCCGCTTATCACGGCAATTCAACCATGGCGAAGGGGCGGCAAGGGAATAGTATTATATTTTAGAAGGCAATTGCGTTCTCTTGCAAGAAAATATAATTTTGATGTCGAGACCCCCTTTAATAGATTGCCTAAAGATATAAGGAAAATTGTTCTTTACGGTGAGGGAGATAGTTGGGGAGATTTCGAGGGGGTTATACCAAATCTCCAAAGGCGCTTCAAGGAAACAGAGAGCGAATTTATAAGAGAAGAGATAAACAAATATATGTCTGTTTTGCCATGCCCGTCGTGTCACGGCAAAAGGTTAAGAGACGAAAGCCTCGCCGTAACAATAAATGAGAAAAGTATCTATGATGTCACAATGCTTTCCATAAAAGAGGCAAAAGATTTTTTTAATATTTTAAAGTTGAATGAAACCGAGAAAAAAATTGCTCACCAGATTCTGAAAGAAGTACGATCACGACTTACATTTATGACTAATGTCGGCCTGGATTATTTAACACTCGATAGACGTTCAAGCACGCTGTCAGGAGGCGAGGCCCAGCGTATTCGACTCGCAACACAGATTGGAGCAGGTTTAGTCGGCGTGTTGTATATTTTGGACGAACCCTCTATCGGGCTTCATCAAAAGGATAATTCAAAACTTTTAGATACCCTGGTTGCGCTTAGAGATTTGGGAAACACATTGGTTGTGGTTGAACACGATGAAGCGACAATAAGAAAAGCCGACCATATCGTGGACCTGGGCCCGGGAGCGGGAGACGAGGGCGGTTATGTAGTAGCACAGGGTGAGTTACCAGATATATTAAACGAATCCCGTTCATTGACGGGAAAATATCTCAAAAGAGAATTAGAGATACCTGTGCCAAGTGAAAGAAAAAATTACAGGAATAAAAAAGTTCTCAAAATCATCGGAGCAAAAGAGCATAATTTAAAAAGCATAGATGTAGAAATACCGCTCGGTGTTTTTGTATGCGTGACGGGCGTTTCCGGTTCCGGTAAAAGCACCTTAGTTGATGAAATACTTTATAGAGCACTTGCGAAGAAATTTTATAAATCCAAAGAAAAACCAGGCGCTCACAAAATGATTTTAGGGACAGAGCATATCGATAAGGTTATAGTAATAGATCAATCTCCTATCGGCAGAACCCCCAGGAGTAATCCGGCCACATATACAGGAGCATTCAGCCCGATAAGGACCCTTTTTTCAAGGCTTCCTGAATCAAGGATGAGGGGTTACAAACCCGGCAGATTCAGTTTTAATGTAAAAGGAGGCAGATGCGAGAGCTGTACGGGCGACGGAATGAAAAGAATAGAGATGCATTTTCTCCCGGATGTTTATGTTCAGTGCGAGGTGTGTAAAGGCGAGAGGTTTAATGAACAGACGCTCGCGGTTAACTTTAAGGGCAAGTCCATTTCAGATGTGCTTGAAATGAGTATAAATGAGGCATTTGAGTTATTTAAAAACATACCGGTGGTAAGGCAGAAATTAAAGACATTGAAGGATGTAGGATTGGGCTACATAAAATTGGGCCAGCCGGCAACTACGCTTTCAGGAGGCGAGGCCCAAAGGGTGAAATTATCAACCGAGCTTTCCAAGAGGGCAACGGGAAGAACCTTTTACATCCTGGATGAACCGACAACCGGCCTTCATTTTGCGGATGTCGATAAACTTCTGAACGTACTTAGAGAGTTGGTAAATAGCGGAAATACAGTTCTTGTCATAGAACACAATCTGGATGTAATAAAACAAGCGGATTACATAATAGACCTGGGGCCGGAAGGGGGGGACGCCGGCGGAAGAGTGGTTGCCAAAGGTTCACCCGAAGAGATTATGCGAATTAAGTCCTCCTATACGGGCCAGTTTCTTAAGCGTGTGCTGTAGTTGCCCAATTTATTGGGCTAGCGTCTTTTGCCTGATAATTCAGGCAACTACATTAATGAAATTACATTGACACACATAATTTTTACGTGATACAATAAAGCCTCTTTAAAAGGTAATCATGACACGATATAAGAAAATAGACGTAAGTGCGATAAAAACCACTTCTCTTAAAAAGAGGAAGTGCAAGGTCGCCATAAAAGATTTTAGCCGCATTATGTCTAAAAAAGATACATTTAGAAATTTTACGGATAGCTTGCCTAACGTCCTGAAAGCGGATGACTTAAGATATCTTGTCGATAAAATAATTCAGGCAAAAAAGAAAAAAAAGATGGTGATAATTATGATGGGCGCGCATGTTATAAAGTGCGGATTATCTCCTTTGATAATAGACCTGATGAAGAGGAGCGTTATAAAAGCAGTGGCTTTAAACGGGGCCGGCATAATACACGACTCGGAAGTCGCTATAATCGGAAGGACGAGCGAAGATGTTGGCATGGCTATCGAAAACGGTTCTTTTGGAATGGCAAAGGAAACAGCTTCTTTTATTAACGGCGCGATAAACGATGGTTTTAAAAAAGGTATCGGCATAGGCGAGGCATTGGGAGGAGCCATTTTAAAATCAAAATTTCCTTTTAAATCTTTAAGTTTATTAGCCGCCGGGTATAAAGAGAAAGTCCCGATTACCTGTCACGTTGCCATAGGTACGGATATAATACACCAGCATCCTTCAGCGAATGGCGAGGCGATCGGCGAAGGTTCGCTTGTCGATTTTAGAAATTTTATATATAGCGTCTCCAGGTTGGAAGGCGGAGTGGCAGTAAATTTCGGTTCTGCGGTAATTCTCCCCGAAGTATTTCTCAAGGCATTTACTGTTGCAAGAAACTTGGGACACAGGATGCGGAATTTTACGACAGCAAATTTTGATATGATACCGCATTACAGGCCTTATCAGAATATATTGACAAGGCCAACTTCACTCGGAGGAAGAGGAATAAATATTACCGGACATCATGAGATAATGATACCGCTTTTGTACCGGATGATAATAGATAGATTGTAGGGGCTTGATTTATCAAGCCCGAAGGAACGGGTTCGATAAATCAACCCCCTACACATTGTGCTTTGCCGCGACAAAAGGTAACCTATGAAAAGTCAAAGCTATACGAGATTAAAGAGCATTATAAGTGAGTATAAGAATAAGAGCATACTCGTAATAGGCGATCTTATACTCGATGAGTTTATATGGGGTAAGGTATCGCGGATTTCGCCGGAAGCGCCTGTTCCTGTTGTCTGGGTAGATAATGAGAGCTTTATGC
>SDBU01003357.1_pt1 | contig 20425 bp, 14 predicted proteins | sample 2277071 | NCBI WGS metagenome assembly SDBU01 (sample SAMN10397929, study PRJNA504765) | marine sediment metagenome | isolation source: marine sediment core GS08_GC12, 126 cmbsf | place: Arctic Ocean: Gakkel Ridge, Loki's castle | collected 2008
GCGGAATGGAAGGAGGTCGTCGAAGTGAAAGGAATTACGTTCGATTAGATAGACTAATTGAACTAGTTGGGAAAGAATGGCCAGCAGACTCAGGAAACATGGATGAGTTAATTCATGATTTTCTTATTCGATTTCCAGACACAATACATCATGATATCGTAGTTGGAGTGAATGATGTTTTGATGTTTCTAAAGCGATATCAAGATCTTCTTTTGGAAAGTGTAAATTGGGAAGAAGTACAAAAGAAGATTGGAGAAGCGAAGTATAATGCAGCCCGAGAAAATGATGTTAGGGTGCATAATACGCTTACGTGGGTACAACAGTTGATTAAAGACAATTCTATTAACGGACAACAATAAGGAAAACCAAAATGACCGAATCCCAACGAATCGAGACAACGGCTCTTAATTCACAGATTTTTGCGCTCAAGCGTATCATTTATTGTGTTGATAAACCGTTTCGTCAAGAGGCTTTTGATTCGTATCACAAATACGTTCAAAAGTATATCAATCAGAGACAAGCAAATCGATATTCTGAGTACGAATGGTGTCTTGCAAAACTCAAAGGAGTTCTTGCAGCACTTGATTATCGAGTAGCATGGGGCAAGACTGTTGGAACAAATGCTGGTGTTCTAATCAAAGACGGTATAATCGTTGGTCTTTCTAATTGGTCGGCACTTCGAACAACGAATCTACCAGGTACTTACGCGAATGCCGTTATCACACTTCCTGGAAGTAAAGATTATCTCCCGGTTGGACTACGTAATGTAGAATCAGTGTATGCAGATCCTAACGAACCGTTCAAGATTTTTCCGATTCCGGATGGACGACTTCCACGCGAATTAGCTGCAGACATTCTAGATCTTGATCCTGAAGATGATAACGAGGATCTTACTGCAATGACTCTCGTCATTACTGCTTCAGAAGTTCTGTCTCCTGCAGATCAGATAAAACTGTTCCAAGAGATTGATAGACTTCGCAAGTTGTTGCTGGAAGAAGAGGGATAAATCAATGACTGATTCAAATGATACCCATCCCTCAGATTTGGGGGATGGGGACATGAGAAACATTAAAGGCAAGCGGAAAGATGGTGGTGATTCATCTAGGGATAATCCAGAGAATCATTACAAATGCGTCTCATGCGGAGACATGGTTTACATGGGCAGTCTCGAAGAGGTGTTCTACCACGAAAAGATTAAGCATGAATCAAGAGAAAACCGGGCATAGATAGTTCAAGAGACTGACACTGGGGAATAAATTATGATTAAAGAAACGCCTTGGTTAGATGGACTTTCAAGAATTTGGCGAGTTCCATACGATCAAGATACAGCACCTGCAACAATTGGATTTTGGCTTATTCATGCTCCGTGGATGCATTTAGCATGGAGTTGGCATGTTGCTTCAATTGTACATTTGCGTCCAATAGATGGGGCTAAAGCGACTTTTCAATTTGAAGAAGCAACACATGAATTCATGGTTGTTGCTATCGATCCTAATCATGAGCCAACTTTAGACCACAAAAGCTTCAAATTTCTAAGACCTATTTCGATCTGTCAACAGTTCCTTGCACGGTCGGATGATAAAGCAGTACAAACTGTTGAAATTCAAATGGAAAATGTGGCAAAAGGTGGTTTGTCTCTTGACTCTGATTATCGAGGTGCATGGAGAAGACTTCTGTTATCCGAAAGAAGGCACAGGGAGATAAATGAAGAATAAAATGCGAGAAAAGCGTAAGGAAACAAAACACATTTCTCTAACTGTCCGAAAAGATCTAGGAGATTGGTTAGCTATTCATGCTATTCGACAAAATACAACTCAAACTAAGATTATAGAGGACTTTTTACAAAAAGCAAAAATAGAAGATGAACATGGGTAAGAAAACATATCCACCAATGGGTTTAGAAGACGTGTTTAAGTTTGGTAAACATAAAGGAGATCGTCTTTGGCAAGTATTACGCGATGATTATAGCTACATTGTATGGGCTGTCGAAAATATCGATTTTGAATTAGATGATGAAGCATACTCAGAATACATCAACAACTCCTAAAATGTCAATATTAAAGTGTCCTGACTGTAGTTGTGGAGTAAGACTTTCTGTAAGAAGACTTCCAGCAACAAGAACAAAGATTTACCAATGGGTATGCTCTGGCTGTTGGTTTAAATTACATTCGAAAGATGAGTTAGCCCTTTCTAAACTTGAATCTACTTTGGAACATGAAGAATTAGGAGCAAGATCGATGTATAGACACATTACCAAGGAGCCGGGAATTGTCCCACAAATTGGTGATGAAGAATGGAATATATTAGAATGGCTTAAATCTCACAAAGTAGGGGAGATAGAATGAACCATGAAAAGGCTATTCAAAATTCTGTTTCCAGATGCTAATCCTAACGCAGATAGTCGATGGTGTAAATTAGGATTACATTACTGGGATTCATATACGGGAATGTGTAGAGACTGTAAGTTCATCGACAGAATTTTAAGACCAGATGATTACCGCCGTTTTCGTGAAACACAAGAAAAAAATGAAACCAGCAGAAAAGAAACCACAGACCATTTTTAGGATCATAGATCGTAACACAGGAGAAGCGGTTGGTTCTTACAGTCGAGCATATTGTGATGAATATGATTTTGAGTCTGCTGATCAGGCTAGAAATGCTAACGTTCACGGCGTATTTAAAAACGTTATAAAGTATGCCGTAGCAAAGTATAGAGTTACGTACGAACTACTGGAAATGGACGTTTAAACAAATGATTACAGCAACTTCCATCAAACAAACACTTAAAGCTTGGCCTTCAGAATGGGAAGGAATAGGAATTAGTGGCCACTCTTTTTACATCCGATATAGACATGGTATTTTGACACTTCATAGTAGTAAAATTCCTTCAACTGATGTATGGGATGCCGTAGATGGCAAATGGATTGCTCAGATTGAAGTTACTAAGGAAAATGATGGAATTATGAGCACTGTTAAGATGCTACATCATTTACAACCTTATCTAAAACTTGCAAAAGGAGTTTCGTTGTGACGAATAAACGTATTAAAGCTATTCGTAAAATTTCAACTAATCTTAGAGAAAGTTACATTGCAGCAGATTCTGGTGGAATGATAGCTCTTGTTCCAGTTACTTTTCAAGATGTTTTAGATACTATAAATCATCTTAATGACTATGTAACTCTTTTAGAAAAAAATCAAACAAGCCATAGGGACTAAAATGAAGTACATCAAAAAACCAATCGTCATTGAAGCTATTCAATTTAATGGATTTCCAGAGGATATAGATCCTACGGATTTTCGATTCTCAGGAGCAATTCAACATGTTTTAGAACAATGCTTCGAGAATCCTCCAGACTGGTTAGTTGAGGCATTTAGCGATAAATCACTTAGCTTCTTCCACAGTACCGATGGTTGGACAGTCACAATGACTTCATCTGATGGAAATGAAGTTTCAGCATTAGCTACGCAATGGGTTATCAAAGAGCCAGTTGGAGTTGGTTTTTATCCTTGTGATGATAAAACTTTTCAACACATCTATGATCTTTACACTGAAGCTGATTGAATACTCATGGTAATATACTTTAGACTTTATCAAGATAAACAGAGGGAAGAACCCTACGAAAGATTTCGAATAGAGAAATGTACTTATGTTCCTCTTGTTGGAGATATTTACAAAGAACAATCTAATGATGAAGAAGCTTCTGAAATATCTTGGATTGTTATGTCTCGAAAGTTTTCTGTAAATCCCTACGGGTATCTTCACTACGTTCTAGATCTTGAACCTTTATAACAAATACCTTTAACCCTCATGAAAGTCGGAACGAAAAGTATCCTTTTTGGAGTTCACTGTTTTTTCATCCATCCGTGGATTGTAGCCATTGCCTGGTGGAAACTTTACGGATTTCCATATGACCTTCGATTATGGGTTGCATTCTTCATCCATGATCTTGGCTATTTAGGAAAGCCAAATATGGATGGAGAAGAAGGGGAACGTCATCCTGAACTGGGTGCTCGAATAATGGGATGGTTATTCGACAAAGAAGCACCTAGTGAAAAGCCTTTATTTTCAGAAAGAAATAATTGGGATATTTGGGCAATGGTCAAACATAATTATATACTTAGATATTCCGAACATGGCTTCTGGTATAGATTTGTTTATTATCACAGTCGATTCCTGTGTAAACAAAATGGACATCACTATACGCCTCTTTGTGTAGCAGATAAACTAGCTATTGTTATCGAACCTTCGTGGATGTATCTCCCAAGAGCTTGGTTATCAGGAGAACTTCATGAATACATAGCACAAGCTAAACAGAAACATCAAGATGTCGTAATTCTATCCAGAGAAGCAGAAGGTGTCGATTGGATTTTACCTTCTAGAATATGGCATAAAGGAGTGAAAAGATACTGTAGAAATTGGGTGCACGAACATCGCAATGGAAAGATCGATTCTAAAACTAAAGCTAGAAACCACACTAATACTGGAGAATAATAGTCTTCTCACGCTTCTTTCAACTATCTAAGGTCAGATGAGCGTGAAATGAAAGTCGCTGGACCTCTGAGGCGGCTTTCCAGAAGGGGAAGATTCCAGTTTTAGTGCTGGAATTGTGTTGGTTTTTCGCACCGTTGAGAAAAGCCAGCATCCCCCTTTTTTCGTCACTTTCTACGGAATAGGATAGGTAAATAATCAGGATCGGGATCGGGATAAGAACCGGGATTGAGATAAGCTTGTTTAATTTAAGATTTCCCGACCAAATATCTTACTCTCATCATCTACCTCAGTTGTCGCCTGATTATACAGACGATAAACTTGGTTTATATAAGGAACGTTTCTCGCAAATTTATCAACAGCATCTGTTCCACTGTATTCCGGATTAACAAGATACTCATGTCCAGCACTTAGCGCACTGTAAGCACTCCTTACTGCACTGTAAGCAGGAATTGGACTTGTTAGTACCTGTCCAAGTCCGTCTCCACCCATATAAAACATTAAATCCTGTTCTACCCGGTATATTTGAGTAAGGAGCATCCTGCCTCCCCACGTAGTCCACTCGTCGTCATCGTCTTCATCTGCTAGAGCTAACTTGACGAGGATACCTGCAACAACAAGAGCAAGTAAGATTTGAAGTTCTCTCAAGAGTGATTTGAAATTTGCTAAATCGAGAGCCGAAAGAGATTCTCCTTCGAATTCTATATCTTTTCCGAATTGAACGTTAAACAGAGCTTTAGGAATAGAGAATAGTCCGTGCTCTCTGGCGATATCCCAAGCTGTAATGTAGCGACCTTTTACATTTCGTCGCATTTGATCATCCCAACGTTCCTGCTGAAAACGCCAAGCAATTCCTTCAGCAACCCAGGAACGGAACATAAGAAGTGCTCTGCCTAAAAGATATTTCTTTGCAAGAATAGGAGAAGCAGGATCATAATTGCCATGAAGTTGCTTATTGACTTGGATAACTTTATCTCGAAATCGAGTGAAGTTATTCTCTGTATTTCCATCCAAGTGTAAAGAGTCCCAACCAGCGTTTTCCTCCGAACCAAATTCGGCTTCGTTCCACTTTCCATTTTCCAAGTAGGCATCATATAGAGTACGTTCAATTCCTTGTAAGTCAGTGACGGTTGTATTTAGCATTTGAGCAACCATAGACATTCCCTGAATAATAAACTCAGTTCGTCTCTGGATCTCGTATGGATTCTTTATATAAGAGAGCATTTTTAATCGTTGTCTCTCATTTTTCTTTCCATAGCCAATCTCTGTAACCTCAAACAATATATTATATCTCATTACAAGCTGTGCAAGTTTTGTGTCTTCTGCACTTCTTGTTTTCAGCCGTCCCTTCATGACCATACTCATCGCTTGGAAGAGCTGTTTGTCGTTGAAGTCTTGATTTGATGCTGCGTGAATAAAATTTGATAAAATGCCCCAACTAAGATTCGTCAGACCTGCTGTGACGTTGAATGCCATTCCTTTGAGTTGTGCGTAGGCTAAAATTCCTTCGAAAAAGGCACCGTATACTAGATTTTTTCCACCAAGTTCATGATACTCTTCTTCAAGAATGGCCATTTTATCACTGTATTCTTTCTGTATAATCCGTCCTTCCTCTAAGTCTAGTTCGAGTTTGTCTCTTTTTCGACGAATTGCTCTGGCTTTTCTCTTCTTATCTCTATTTTCGCTGAGATTAAGACTATAAATTGGGTTGCCACTTTCTCCTTCCTTAGCTAATCGTTTCTCTCCTTTAATTCCAGCTTCAATTCCATACCTTACACCTGATTTCAAATTAGGCAGTCCTTCTTTACTAGTAAGAAGTTTACTTGCTCTGTCGTAAAGAGGATTTCTTCCTTTTTCAACAATTCGACTAGCATCTTCAATAATAGCTTGTCCAAGTCTTACACGGTCTTCAATTTCTGACTTAACTTTATAGTTAAGAGCCATTGATGAAAATTGGTTTACGAGACGAACTAAATCAATACTGTTTTCAAAGTCACGACCTTTTGTGTAATGAACTGGAGGATCAATTTCTGGCTCAAGTTCTCGACCACTTGCAGGTGTCTCCGTAAGTTCAAGGGTTTCTTCTCCAGTCATTGCACGAAACATTGATGCTTTCATCTGTTTAGCTGCAGAGAATAGTCCACCTTCCTGAAATTCTTCAAGAAGCTTTTTTTGAATAAATGGAACGAAGTTTGGAGGGAGATAGTCTCGTACGTAACTAGGGAGATAATTCTTCATCTCCGTCATCGTATCTATAATATAATCAAGAAGTTTTCTTTCTGATGAAGTAAGTAGTTCGAAATTCTTATCATAATGGGTAGTTAAAGAACCATCCTGCTTTTTAACTCTTGGAATACGAAGAACATATCGCCAACCTTCTCGACTTTCATAAATAGATAATTTTCGAGCACTAAATTCTTTTAAATACTGTTGAGGACTATTCGCTAAGTCCCATTCTTTAAGCCGACGTTCAATATAATCTGCTGGTTTGTCTCCGTGCAGTTCTACTTCACCCCTAAGAGCTTCACCCTGAATTCGAAGACGAGCAATATCACGTTCCTTTTCGAAACGATCAGCTAGTACTTCTGCTTTTTCAATGTATTCTGCAGTTCGTTCTTTTCCAAACTGATTTTCAAGAAATGCTACATACTCTTTTTTGGATTTGTATTTACCAGCTTTATGTTTATCATCTAAAAAGAAACGAACGTCAATCGGAATTTCAACTCTAATTCGTTGCTTATAATAAGAACGATAGGCACGAGCAAGAATTGGTGCACTTTGAGCAGGAGCTAAACGACTTACTTCTTGAATCGCATCTGCAAGTTTACGACTAGCGTAATTTACTTTTGAGTGATAGATAGCTGAATATGGGCTAACAAGCGCATGAATCATTTCGCCTTTCTCATTTCTTTGGAAAAGCTTTTTAATATCAATTCCTTTCGACAGACTCTTTAATGTTGCATGAATTTCTGTCATCCTACCAGCAGGAGCACGTTCAGCACGTTTAATTGCAGAATCGATCTCTTGAGCTACTGGATTTCTGAAGTGGGACATATCATATCCGAACTGCGTAACTCTACTGATTTCACGCATCTTCGTCAAATCACCAGGATCCTCTCCACGACGTTCTGTAATACTTTCTCGAAAGTTCTTACGAACTATATTCAAGATCTGATTGTGAATTGCTTCTGCTGATCCAGATAGATCCTGAAACATTAGATTTGTAAGATTCTCTGAATCTAATTGAGACTGAGTTAGATAGTCCCGAGTTACATCGAAATACCAACTACGAGCAAGATCTGCTGCGTATTTGAGTTGTTGAAATGAAACGTATGGTTTGTTTGCTAAATTTCGTGCTAGAGTTAATTGACGACCAGCTACAGTAAGAATTGCATGTTGAGTTTGGACTTCAAGAAGATAGTTTTTCTCTCTAGTAAGTTCTTGGGCTTGTCCTTCGAAGAAATTTTTAAGATCTTCTTTCGTAGTAGAATCAGCCTTTCGTTGAGCTTCTATTATCTGTCTTTCTAACTCAATGACTCTCCCTTCTATTTCAATGGGAAGTTCTTCAGGTGCACCTTGACGATGTGCTGCGAATTCAGATCCAGGAGGAAGTGCGAATAGTACTGGCTCTTCTGCATAATAATGCGCTTTTAGATGATCGCTAATATCGAGATAATCTAAAACGTCAGAAAGTAATGGTTCTCCGTTAGTCTGCAGTGGAAAGTTTCTAAATCCTTCGCTTTCCAAACTCAGATATAATCTTAGAGCTTCATCTGCGTTGGATACAATACCGGAGATTTCCGAGTAAAGCTTAGAAACAGATCCATCAGGAGCTAGAACTTTAAGGACTTTACAATCCATAGGATCACTTACATTCTGTGAAAATACGCCTCTCTTTGCGCATACGACGGAATGTCTCGCGTTGTTCAGGATTACTATCTTTCAAGAAACTAGGTATATCACCTTCGAAGTTAGCAGTCGCCTCAGTTGGAAGAGAAAATACTAGGTCTGGATAAGAGCCATCCGGATCAAGATTTCTCTGACTGTGAATAACAAGCTTATGTGATGGACGGGAGACAGCGACATAAAAACTCTTGTTCTTCGTCCGATTAGAACCAGCATTAGTTGGTCCAAGAATGTTGTCTTCAAATACGTAGACATTCTTATACGTGGATCCTTGAGCTTTATGACTAGTAATCGCATATCCATAGTGGATGTTAGCAAAAGCTTCTCTTAAACGATAATAAAGAGCGCCTTTTGCCTTGGTCCGTAGATCGTCATTGAACTGTTTGAGACTTTTACTAGCTACCACAGGTACTGTTTTGCGCCAACCTCGTGCATTATCAACTGTTAAATCGATGGTCCAGTACGTCTCATCCAGATCTCCGTATTTAAAGTGGTGTGCTCTTACACGTTTCTCATAAGGTTCAGACTGTGAAATAACAGTTAAAGCTTCTGAATTTTCAAGTAGAATTCCACCAGCACGACCTGGTCTAACAAACGTATCGTAAGCAACAAGAATTTCTCCAGTATTAAATTGAATTTTATCATCATCTCCGTAAAGTAGACTACGAATCTTTTTATTCAGATGATATACGGACTGAGAACTCTTGAGATAGCGTTCATTATTAAAGACAATAGCCTTTGCATAGAGTGGATCCGATCCTCCTTCTCGAATGTCTGCTGTAAGTTGTTCAATCGTATCTTGTTCATCCTTAACAAAAATGACTCCACGACTAGTTTCCTCATCAAAACTAGTTTTACGATCTTTCATTGCTAAGATACGAGTAACGGTATCATCTGCCTCAATATTATTGGCAATGATATCCGTGACTTTAACAATTGGATTCTCTTCACCTTGACGAACACGCTCTGTAAGTTTAGCAAAGTTCTGCTTTTTAAATGCGCGAAAACTTGGACTTTCAATATCTCCTTCTCCAATCGGAGGAAGTTGAACGTTATCTCCCATGAAAATAACTTTCGTCCCTGATCGTTTCATCTTCATGATCTCGTTCAGAATTTTCTGACTGATCATAGAAGTTTCGTCAATAATGAGCAAATCGTAGTCTTTAATAGGAAGTCCACGCTCACGTAAGAACTGATTCGGCTCGAAGTTGCCAGTCGTTTCATTAAGCGTGATCCCAAGAAGTGCTGCAATGGTATGAACTTTGATGTCACCAATGTTATCTCCAAGAACATGTTTGGCAGCATGAGATAAAGCTGCTCCACCAATGTACGTTGAAGGCATCCCAGAGAGTCCGAGTACCTTACGAGTAAGCGTAGTTTTTCCAGTTCCCCCTCTTCCAACAAGAACAAAGGTCTCATCTTCGGATTTCATGAACCTCTCCATCTTGCTAATCGCTTCTCGTTGAGCTTCGTTAGCATAAACTCCTGGAAATAGCTCGTATTTGTTATCTATTGGAGCTGAATACACTTCCGCTAGTTCTTCCTCTAAGTTGACATCTTTTTCGTAGTCATAAATCCTGTTCTCCTTCCTATACTCATTGAGAATTCTAAATTCCAAACCAGTTCCTACATGTCCCTCGACTGAGACTGGAATTTTCTCACTTTGAGTGTATAGAACATTTATATTATACGAATTTTCTCTATAAGAAAATGGGATTGTCTGAAGAATTCCCTTACTCAGTTCAGATAATCTTTCGTCTAAATAGACATTTGGACCCTGAATTGCAACCAAATGAAGAACATCAGTTAGACTCTTTACAAGAATGCTATCCGGATTGATGTCAAAACCGAGATAATCTGCAAGAGTTTCTAGAATTTCTTGAATAAAACGTTTGGCTCGTTCAAGAATACTGATTTCCTCATCAGTTTTTATGTTATTCAATAGAGCTTGAAAGCCTGAATCGGTTAGAACTCCAGTCACATATTCATGGAGACTAGTGAAAGGATAGAGTACTTTTTCTTCATCGATAATTGAATCAACATCATCATTTTTAAGTTTGATGAGAAGATTTCTATAATGTAAAAAGTTGTCAGCATTATCGTAAATAACTTCTTTTCTTACTTTTTTAAAATCATCCTCTAAATGTTTAATAGTCTCCTCAACATTTGCAGGAAGTTCTCTATCAATTCTTTCAGAGAGAGGATCAATTCTCTGGTAACTGGATGCTTCATACCTGTTAATTAAACCGGAAGTAAGGGCATGAATATGTTCATGAATAAAAGTGGACTCGAAAAATTCAGGAGCAACGTCGGTATTTATACGAGTTTCTCCAGTTACATAGTTATAACGTCCGCCCCTTGGATACTGAGAAAGGCTAAGTGTATAATTGGGATGGAGATAATCTTGTGCTCCAAGAAGGAAGTATCCAAGAGACCGATGGTACTTATATTTAAGTTTTCCAACAACATGACCCATCAATTCTTTGGGAGTAAGACCTTGCCTGTTATAAGTTGTATAGGTTTCAGAATTAAAACCTGTTCTTGTAGGTAAGGAATATAAAGTTGTTCCTCCAATATTTTCAATCCCTCGTCTTGTCTTGTAAGTTGGACGATTAATGGGAACAACGCTTTCAGTTGTCGATGGATCGTATTCAGTCCAGCCTTTTCCACCCTTTATAGAGATACGAGCAAAGTGATAAGTTCCATCTGCTAATAAACCTCGATTTTCATAGAGTATATGTTGTCCGGTCTGAGTGTGCAGAAGAGATACGAATTGAGGATAAGTTACTTCACCACCTTCATCTATAGTTTGAAGACGAGTTACATCTACCTCTGGATCCCATACAAAATTAGTTGGGATAATTCCTTTTTTGGCCTTTGTTTCATTTCGACTAATTTCAGGAGCAAACATTGGGATGTGCTGAAAATGTTGCTTAACAAAGTCTCCTGAATTGAGTGTAGAAATGTCGTAATTACGTAAATGCTCATTAAATCCGATATATTCTAGATAACCTGTAGAGATATACTTAATGAAACTGTAGGCATCTTGAATCCCTCCTGTAAGAATACTCCAATCACCTATATCTTGCCCAAGTCGGCGTAAAGATGGATCCGCACTCAATAGTAGCTCTTCAAAGCCATTTGTAATTTCGTCAGAATCGAGTCTTTCTGTCTTTGAACCAAAGAAACGAATCGTAGACGCTTCATCAGTATTTCCAGACTGATTAACTTCTAGTCTATCTAATAAGAAATTCTTCTTTCCTTCCTCTGTCTCTTTCGCCTGTTTGACTCTCTCTACAAAGTCACCCATCAAAAGCTCTTCTCGAATATTTTGGACATTCTTCGACCACGGACCAGCCGAATCTGCGTAGATATAACTACGCATTCCTTTCCACATCTCCCTTTTCTCATTTTGAGTCATGGGACGACGGACAATCTTTTCGATTTGAATTACAGAATCATGAAACGCGATAGAATTGTAGTGGAAAAGTTGACCGAGTAAGTTCACAGCCAATTGAGAATTGGTCATGATAGAGTGACCAAGTGCTGTAGTAGCTTCAACAAACTGGTTATAAGCATTGAACTTCCCTACTAGATCTCCTGCACCTGCTATCAAAATTTCATTTGAAAGTTCGTCAGTTCTTTGTAAGTAATATTGAGCGGAGATAAGATCCTGACTAGGACCCTTCCGAATAGATTCCATTGAACCTTCTCGAACAGTCGTTAGACGGTCAGCAATCTTGTCAAGAAGTCTAAATCGACGAAGAACAGCAAGTTGCCCAATGATGTAGTTTCTAGAACTTGGTTCTGTCTTTTCTTTCTTGAGAAGGTTTAAGTAATAATTTGGTGAGTGTTTAACTCTGACAAGATCTTCCTCAACAATAGCTTTATACTTTGGATCATCTTTATGAAGCTCATCGTAACGATCTTTAAGCTTCTGTTCAACCTGATCCAACGAATTTTGTTTTACGTTTCGATAATACTCCGTGCTAAGTGCTCCACGATTATACTGGAACTGATGAACAAACATCCGGATTGATTCTTGAACGAACATCCGGTCGTAACTCACATCTAACCCGTTGTTATTTGTGTCCTGCAACATCGACAGGATAACCGATGATCCGGCAGTCAAAAGATTCAAATTGAGCGCACCAAGAATATTGTCAACGCCATTGTCGAGTGCTGCATTCTGCTTAATTGATATATTCTGTTGTTTGGTGCGCGTCTGACCATTGTATTGACTCGTTCCTGTGCCTGAAAGATGAGTTAATTCAAGTCTTTTACCAGCATTCGTATAGAATGGAATTTTAAGAAGTTCTCCATCCGAACGAACTAGTCGAAGATTATGATCTTCGATCATAGAATTTAACGTAGAAGCTAAGGAGAAGATTGAAATGAGAGACTTACCAGCAATCTGCTTTATATAATCGTCGATTTGACCATCTATATAAAGAGGACTAGTAATTTTCCCTTCTTCTCCCAATGCTTTTTGGATTATCTCTTTCTCTAATTTAAGATCAGAGATATCTAGCGGATTCATCACCCGAGGAATGGCATCTTTATGGGTAAGAACCGACCAGATTATATCGAAATAAGTTTGTTTTAATTCCTCCGTAGTCGCTTCGACGATTTCTTCTGTCTCCACGACTGGTACTGTCTCCTTCCCTGTTTGAACAACCAGTTCTTGTTCTCCCACGCCAAGTCTGCCGCCGCCTTCGCCGCCTTCTTCAATCTCCGTAGAAACTTTTTCATCAAACATCTCCGTTTGTTCCGGAGCGCCTTCGGTTAGTGCCCTCCGAATGATTTTAGATACACGTTCCTGAAGTCCCTTATTTCTGGACTGACGATTACCAGCTACATTAAGTGTCTTTACATCATGTTCTTTGAGAAACTTAACTAAATCCGATATATCGGCATCAATATTCTTTCCAGGTAATACTAAAAGTGGTTTACTTAACTCTTTAGCAATCTTAGCTGTTTCCCTTGAACCAGAACTATTTACGTTTCCGAAAATTACAGTAGCATCAGCATTTGCTACATTAGCCCGAGTACGAGGTCCATAAGCTTTACTCTTATGTTCTACAAGACCAAAGTCAAGAAGAGTTTCATCTCTTCCATCTTCTGTCCTTAAATCGTTTGGAGCTGTACCACCAGTTTCAAATCCAGCTTCTTTTGCCCCTTCTAGACCACCTTTATCAGCACCAGTCTGTCCTCCAGATATTATCTTAGTAACTGATGTGGGAGGACCAAGATCTTTTTTAGCCTCTTTAGGTTTTACTTCAGGGCCAAAATCAATCGTTTCACTTTCGTTTAAAATCTCAGCAAGTGCTCTAGCTTGAGAGACATCAGTTGCTGCAAATTTATCAGTAAGAACCTTCCCAGCAGCTTTAGTTCTAAGATCTTCAATTGCAGCAGTATTCTCTATTGCCCATTGATCCCAAAGTTTCTTGTATTCTGTATAGAGATCAACTGAGTCGTCTTTTGGTGGTTTTCCTTTGCCTTGCTTAACCGTTTCATAACCCTTAACTCCAATCTGGTAGGCTTCTTCAATAGTCCTGCCATCTGCTAAACGAGCATAAAGAGCACTGAATCGACGATCTCCAGCACTAGATACTTCATAGCTTTCTTTTCCTTCAGGAGCATATCTACTCCACTGGAAAGGTTCTGGACGCCTCTCAACAACCTTTTTCTGTTTTACTGGGATCTTTCGGGGTTCATAAGCTGGTTGAAGTTTCCGAATAGCTCCACCCGATTCAACTACGTATTGAGTTAGGTATGTATAAAGGATATCAAAGTCGAAATCTGTACCCATCTGACGTACGATTTCATCTGGCACAATTGCTCCTGCATCGAGCAACCGAGGATCGAAGAAACCGACGATTTCGAACGGAAGCTGTGAACTTGGCCCCTGATTTGGGATTCTAATGCCTATGAGACGCAAAACTTCTGGCGATATCGCATCTAGGTCCAACTTGCCGCTTCTCAGAGCATAATCTGACAGCCTCAAACGTCGTCCAGAGGGATGTAAAAAATGGAATGGAACTATAATCTGTGCAGGAAGGATATTTCCATCAGCGTCTTTTCGTAGAGATCTTAATCCTTCATTTGGATCATATCCTTCAACGAAAGTAACACCTGACATATTCTCCCCCATCCAACCAGCCGAAGAGATTTGGACATAAGCTCTACCTGGCATTAGTTGATGAGTAATCTCTCTCTTGATCATAGAGAAGAGAAGACTTTGAATCTGTTGTTCTGAGAGAGAAAATCCGAGCGGAACTATAAACTGAGTTCCATCTTCAGTAAGTTGAAGACGTTCAAGATCAGTTGTTGGCCAATTTCTACGTCCAGCTTCTGCAACTAACGAATCACGAACGAAGCTTAGATCGTTGAATGAATAGAGTCCTTCAAATTCATGTGCTCCAAGTCGGGTTAAAAGACGCCGTTGACCTCGATAAAATAGTTCAGAACGAACTCGTTCTTTGACACTCTCTAATTGGCGTCCATTCCAATCCTTCTTACCCATGAACTCAAAATCTTTTGCATCTCTTAAACCAATGAACAACAGAGAATCTAACTGAGAGACAGTCAGGATATCGAACTTCTTAATGGGAATCTCTTGCTGCAGTCCCATTTCAGACCGAAGAAGAGTTTGAGCATCGACAAAAACGATATCATCTCTAATACGACTGTCATCAGTATAGATCGTAGTTATCTTTACAGCTCCCATTTTGTCCGCACTTTCATGTGCAGCACGAGCAATGTGTTGAATCTCCATTGCCTTTCGAAGCTTGTCCAATTCAGTTCCCTTAATTAATTGGGGAATCAATGGGATAGATGAACTTTTTGTATATGTTCTGACAACCGTGTCGTATTGAGGATAAATTTGAGTAGAGAAGGCAATTGGTTTCTCTGGTTTAAACAGTGCTTTCTTTAGTGTATTGAGATCTGCTTCATTAACTACGTAATTTCCACCACGATTAGCATTAATTTTTCTCTTTAAACGATCATACAGATCTTTTGGAATTCGACCATAAGCATTGAGAAAATCAATCTCTTCCTCAACAGTGGTAAACTCCTGAGAATCTGTTGAATTGATTCTTGTAAAAGCCTCGAATCCAAGTTCTTCTTTGTAAAGCTTGGCTTCCTTCGAATCTACAAGTCTATCTCCAATCGTGACTTTTAGATATGATTCTCCACGACGCCAGCGTCCTAAATTAATAGGTGTAATATGGCCACTGTGACGTTTCTGATTATTTTCCTTTGTGGCTGATAAATCTGGATCTTTCCATGTATGAGCAGGATCACCACCAAAGAGACGAGCGTACTCCGCATTGAAGTATATATAGTTGACGAAGTAATCCGCGACAGCAGCAGCAATACGATCCTCAGTGGTATCCTTTTGGATGATATTACGCATGTACCACGGATCCATGAAAGCAGTTGTTTTTCCACCTTCTGTGCGGATAAGTCCCTGTTCTTTGAAGAGATCAATTAAACTGTTTATTTGTCCAATTGTCTCATAAGAAATAACCTTACGAAGAATTCCTTTTTCAGCAGTAATTCCATGTTCTATTTCGGAGGCAGCTTCCGCATTTAACATCAGCTTTCCATTAGACCATATCTTATTGAGTTCCGCCTTAGTAATAAGTCCTTCTTTATTTAACTTTTTTAAATTATCCTCATTTAGATAGGGGAGGAGATGGAAAAATTCGGCACCCTTCGCATACTGTTCAAGTAATCCATCTTCTTTGAGTTGTTCTTTAACTGTATTTTGAAAACGATAGATTCGAGTTGCTTCACTCCAAGCAACTCTGAGGATATCATTGACTGTTTCAACAGCCAAAGATGTTACGTAACCCTCATCTGTTGCAACATCTACACCACGTTTAAAGAAACTGAAGATGGGAGTACGGCTTTTGTCTCCAAGTGTGGGAGCCATAAAGATTGTATGGCGCTGACCTGCAAGAGTTTTCCATTGTTGTGGTCCCTGAAACAATCCAAGTGCCAATAAATGCTGATCGATACTTGACATGGTATCTCGTTTCTGTCCACGTCGAGCATTTCGAAGTTTCGTTCCGTCCAGATAATCAACTTCTAATAGGTCTGCGAATTGAGGATCTTTCTCAATGAGTTCAGCCCAAAAAGAATCACGACTAAATGACGTAGAAGTTATAAGAAAACGATAATTGGGATCCTCCTTGAACTTTCGAACAGATATAGAGAGATGGTTATGAGGTTGATATGCGTTGACTGTTCGTGATTCAATATTACGAAAACTATCGGGATATAAAATCTGTGAATACTCTGTTGTATATGCAGCAAGCTTGCGCATATATCCTTTCTTACGCAGTCCAATTAGAGGGTTATTCAATTCAAAACGTCCACCTTCTTCATCAGTACGTTCGAATGAATCAAGAGCTTGTCGAGCAAAACTCTTCTCTCTTTCCATCGAAATAAAGTTTGCCCATGACGAGTTGCCGACTCGTCCAGCATTATTTGGAAGATCCTTTAAAGCCTGTTCTGGAAGAGCAATTCCAATGTCTTGGAGCATTTTCCCAAACTGCTCTACGAACCATTGTCCTCGTAATCCACCCTGATTTTTAGCTTCCCTAATTGCACTCTCATAACGTTCTCGAATACCACGAACTTGGGAATCATTAATTCTCATCTCACCAGAAGTGAATGTAGTAAGTGGAGAATTTTTCTGATTTTCGATCCAACTCGCAATCATCGTATCAATGTGCGAAAGTCTGTCACTACGAATAGGATGTGTTCTGTACGAAACCACTTTCCCATTATAATACACTGGAGTCAAGAGAAGCAGACTCATGCGGATTCGGGTTTGGTTCATCATAGCGACGAACTCAGATTGCTCCTCATAAGAGACTGACTCTAACTTATTGGCAATTACAGTATAGAGAGCATTGGGTTGGCTTTTAAGGAATATGAGATATTCATCGAAGTCTCCTTCACGATCAGAGAGTAGACTTTTGAGTTGACTCCAAACGGTGTCGAAGTTTACATAGGTAGGTGTTCCCACATAACTCATACGAGCAACAGGAATTCTACCTTCAGCGAATTCAGGTTCTACATCGACTATTAAGGACAAAGTGTTTTTAAGTCTCGCAGGTGCTTTATCCCGAGTATTTTGATAGAAGTAAGCTTCATCGTCGTAACGAGTCTTTTCAAAATTAGAATCTTCACCTTCAATAACTTCTTCTCCTTCTTCTGTTTTGTAATCGTCCTCGCTAATCACATTGGAGACTCGATACCCTAGAATACGAAGACTGTCAAAAGTTAGACTAACAAAAGCTGGCCAATTCGAGATAACTTTATCCCATTCTCCTACAACAAAGGTTTTACCTTCTTCTAATGCTTCGTTTCGGAATCTCTTAACTATGGCTAAAGTTCGCTCGAATGCTTCTCCACGAGTAGTTTCTTCTAGATTGATTTGCGTTAAAACCCATCGAAGTGAATCTACCATTGACTTCTGCTGCGAAGGAGAGAAGCCTGGAACAACACGAGTCCGAAGATAACTTTCTAATGGACGTTGTTCGGGAAGTGATTGAAGTTCTTCTCCTTCTTCTGAGATAGATCGGATTCTAGGCTCCCATCCTCTAGCATGTCTATCAGTAATAACTTCGTATTCATTTTCGAGCCAAATACGAATTGCTTCGTCAAGATTTCCAGTTTGACGAAAGTAATTATTGAATCGCGCACGATCTTCATCGTTTGCAAATTCTAATCCTTCAATGCCGAATTTACAACGCGGCATGATTAACTCGTTTTACAGGTGATATTAACTCGCTCATCCTTGATGTATTGATCTAGCAAATTTAACGATGCTTCATGAGAAACGCGTGGGGGAAGTGAATGTAACATCCCCCCAGTATCACTTTCAAGATCTATATCATCATCTTTCAAAGGAGGTTTTTTTTCTACTTTCTCAATTTCTTTTTCCAATTCTTCAATGTCTTCTCTTACTTCTTTAATCGCCTTTGTATAGGCAGTATCGGGGGGAGAGTCCGGAGGAGTCTTAGGTGGTGTTTGAGATTCAGGATCAGTGACATCAGGGGGAGAGGGACGATCAACTCTAAAATCCATGTCAAACACGATTGGTCCATGAACGGAGTAAACATGTTCAACTGTCCCATCTTCATGTTCGATTGTATTAGTCCCATTAACATCAGTCATTAAATGCTTACGCAAGAAGTTTTTATATCCAAGCTCTGATGATGCTGGTCCATCTACATGAAAATAAATATCATTAATAGGCGTACTTTCATTTAGTCCTAGAGTATAAGCAGGTAGTAGACCTTGTGAAAATAATCTTCGAACGTCTTCTTCATAAGTATAAGAGCCATCTAAATTTCGCTCGAACATATATCGATAATTCTTTTCTCCACGTTTTCGAGTGTCCGTCGTATATATAATAGCATCTCCGTGACGGGCAATCTGAAAGTGACCACTATCTGTTCCAATATGAGTATAAATTCGACTTAGCGACTGCTGACTATTATCGAAGACACTTGGATTAAATGAAGATGATCGAACATAGGGTTTAAGTAATTCAGATAGAGAGATTTTTCGAATTGATTTATCAAACGTTACACCAGTCATTTCAGTAACTTGTTGAGCTGCTTCAGGATTTTCCCAAAAAGCTTCAACGAGATTCCATACAGTATTAACTTGAGCCTCATTAAGTGTAGGAATCCAAATTGGAAGTGCTAAATACGAAATATCCCCTTTTTCGTCAACTGAAATTGGAATGATTATTCCAACTTGACCATCTCGTCTAGTTTCTTGAGCCTTCTCAGATTGAACAAGCTTCTTAGTAACTGGTCGAGAAGCTCCAGTATAGAGAATTCCTCCTTGGTTTACATAAAATTCTATACTGGGATCTGTAATTAAACTTTCAATCGTATCATATTTGAACTTTCCAGTCGGCTTTCCTTCTTTGTTAAACTCTACATTACGAAATAGAGTCCCTGGTGCTCGTGCAGTTACTTTTGTAGTGATACGTTGACCCTTCCAAATTTTTTGACGAATTTGTCTAACTAAAGATTGTTGAAGTCTCCAATTTCCAGTATCGATTAAGTCATCTTCTTTAGTTGTATAGTTTGCTACATTCTTTGGTTCTCCACCTTCTTCTTGATCAACCCACATTGCTGTGCGGATATATCCGAATGTTTGTTCTCTACCATTAATGATAGCGGAGACCTTCATTGGTGCAACAAACTCTGGAGGATACTTTTCGTTGCCCTCGTACTTTTTTATAATCTCAGCATAGGTGATATTTTCAATGAGTTTTCCATACTCATCATAGATTGGACCTTCATATTCTGTGTCTAAAGTAATCCAAATCGGAGTATTTGGTCGAATGTATTTAAACGATTCAGCAAGAACGGCAGCTCGCTCTGAAAGTGTATTTGAAGAAGACAGTTTTATATGAATGTCTTCTCCTTCTCTTTCACCAACAACTATTTCAACAAAATCTCTGGAACGACGTGCTACAGTAGATGCGGCAGGAACGATAAGTCGGTTAAGGAAAAGAAGTTCAGAATCAATGAAGACTTCTCCTTCTTCATTTTCTTGAAGACTAAGAAGTTCTTCGGATAAATTATCGGGTGAAGAATAGGTATTGCGAGTAGGTTCAGATTGAGGTGCTTTTGCTTCATCAGCTTTATCAGCTAGATCCTCTTCGGCTTTGTTCTCCCCACTCCTAAGAGATTCTAAATGTTTTTGAATAATATTAACAAACTCTGTATCTAAAGAAACATTCTCTACCAAAAAGTCAAACAGATCAAGTGCTTCATTATAGTCAGTTTGATTGAGGAAATTTTCTAAAAATCTAATTCGATCCTCTTTTGAAAGTGGTTGTTTTGTAACCTGCTCTTTTAGTTCGGGATCGGGTTCAAGAACCTCATCTGGAATACGAGTTTCCTGTCCTTCTCTGAGTATAGGTTCATCTATTGCAGGTCTTTTAGCTCGCTCGTTAGCTGCATCTGCTTTTTTTTGTTGAACAGC
>SDBU01003358.1_pt1 | contig 20408 bp, 23 predicted proteins | sample 2277071 | NCBI WGS metagenome assembly SDBU01 (sample SAMN10397929, study PRJNA504765) | marine sediment metagenome | isolation source: marine sediment core GS08_GC12, 126 cmbsf | place: Arctic Ocean: Gakkel Ridge, Loki's castle | collected 2008
CTAGATAAGTATTCTTTGTTGGAGACAATGAGTGAATGGTGAATCCAATGATAGATATTCTTTTCAGATCAAATGATGTCTTTGATGCTGTGTCTTCAGCGTGTCATTTTTGCGAACGAGGTCTTGACAAAACGTGTCCCCATTAGTTGTACCACTCTCTATGTTAGTGCAAGTTGATATTATGAAAATCAAATTCAAAAACACGTATAAAAAATTACCCGCATATTTTCAATTTATTTAAGTACCGCATCCAGGAGGGAAAGATGTCAGAAATCCAATTTGGGGTTTGGAACATTGAGTGGATGAATTCGCTTTTTGAAGGAGATCCGCCGCAATTCAAAACGGGGGACACAAAGGTTCGGGGACCCAGAAAGAATAACACTGTCGATGACAGGATTAAAGATGTCTCCGGAGTGATCAACGAAATGGACCTCCAGACGCTGGTAGTGGTAGAGGGGCCCAATAGGGTAGAAGAGCTGCAGCTTTTCTTTGACAGGCCCGAAATCAATGGGGATTGGAAGTGTGCAGTACAGCAATCCGGAGCCCAGAGCGTTGGTCTGGCTGCCAGAACTGATACTGGTGTTTTCCAGGATCCTCCGTTTTCTCAGTTTGATTCGTCACTGGCCGATCAAGCACCTTTATTAAAGGAAGTCACTGATCCTTTCCTTATGGATACAGACAGAGACGATCTGGATGAACTGCATAAATTTGAGCGGCGTCCTCTCTACACTGAAGTGCAACTTGCTAACGGAAAGTCTTTCCGGATCCTGGGCGTTCATCTGAAAAGTAAGGGGATATTCAGTGCCCTGGAGTGGGCTGCCTGGTGGGCAAAGGCAGAAGGCAATCGGAAAAAGTTGCTGGCCCAGTGCTTCCAGCTGCGCAATAAATTCCTGGATGTGTATCTAACCGAGAATACCACTAAAGACATGCCTTTAATTGTCTGCGGTGATATCAATGATGGTCCCGGGTTTGACGCCAGTGAAATGAAGCTCGCAGCAAGCGGGGTGGAGACACTAATGGGATCTATCTGGAAACCGGCGCTAACTATGGGAAATGTTCTCTACGATGAGTTGTCAGAAAAGGATCAAAACTCCCTGGACTTTGAAGATTTGTACACAGCAAGTTTTCGGGATCCCATCATCGATGGTTCATACATGCGAGTCTGGATTGACCATATCCTCTACAGCCGCAACCAGGCAGAGTGGGTGAGTGACGGAAAGATCTGGAGAGAAATGCCTGGTGGTGAGCGGATCTATCATAAGTATCCAGCTGGGTCGGACCATTTTCCAGTAACATGTAAAATTGTTCTGGATTAAAAGCTGTCTAAGGTGAGCAGGTGTCATCCCGTATGTTCGTGATTAGTATATACAACGACAAACTTTGGCGAAACATGTGGCACTAGACACGACATTGTATGTGCTGTATAATGTGACATAGATAGTGTCATATATTACAGGAGGACTAAATGACCGTTTCCATCAAATACCTAGAAATGCAGGCTGCAGAAAATGCGATCGAGATGGTTGGTGATGAGCTAGGATTGAATCTCAACGATGTTGCCGCAGCCCTCGGCGTTAACCGCCGGACTGTTTATCGGTATAAAAATCATGAGAGCGCGCCATCACCTGATGTCCGCGATAGATTAGGTAAACTTCGTGAGATCTCCCAACTTCTGACAGAAGTGTTCGTTGATAAAGATGCTCAGCTAGCTTGGTTATACGGCTCTGTGTCTATGCTGCGGGGGCAGCGGCCTATTGACAAAATTCGAAAGGGAGGGCTTGACGAAGTTATATCAGTCTTGGCTGGCATCCACTCAGGAGCTTTTGCGTGAGGTTTCAGGGGGAAGTGTGGAGGCATATTCCTGCAGGAATTCCCAGACTTCATGTATAATCGCTGCACAGGATTGTTTTTTCATAGAATCATTTAGGCATGTTGAGACTACTTATGGACAAGAAAATAGCGGACCGCGAAGAAATTCGCAAGAACATTCAAAACATACAAGGAAAATTAAGGTTATTAGGCGTAAAGTCTCTTGCCCTTTTTGGCTCTGCGTCACGTAACGAGGCATCCTCAGGAAGCGACATCGATTTTTTGGTAGATTTTGAACGCCCGTATACTTTTGACCGTTATATGGATGTTAAGCTGCTGTTAGAAGATTTATTTCACTGCGACGTTGATTTAGTCACACCTGATGCTGTGCGCCCGGAACTGAAAGACAACGTTAATAAGGATCTCTTCCGTGTCGCGTGATTACAAGTTATTTGTCGAAGACATTCAAAAGGCATCGCAGAAAATCCTGCGCTTCACAAAAGGGATGAACTTCGATGATTTCCTGGAAAACGAATTGGTGCGGGACGCTGTCCTGCGAAACATTGAAATCATTGGTGAAGCTGCAAAAAATCTACCAGAAAGCGTCAGGCGGACATATCCTGATATTGAGTGGCGGAAAATAGCAGGCATGAGGGACATTGTCGCCCATGAATATTTTGGTGTTAGTAATGAAATCGCCTGGAATGTAGTAACAGAAAATATACCTGATCTGTTGGGCAAAATTCGTAAGCGAAAGCATGATTAAGAACCTGGAGAAGCAAACCCAACAAAGATTTTTCTTTAACTTATAATACTTACGTAAATGGGAATATACGCAAGTATTAGAGAGGGTGAAAAAGAGTGTTTTTTGGACCAAAAATGAGCCTTAATAACGATCAGAATTCATCAGAAATCATATCATTCCAACTCCTGGATCCCGGGGCTTTCGCCATCCAGGCTATCCGAAACGACCCCACGCTGCAGCCGTCCACCAAGCACCAGTACATCAAAGCGTTAAAGAACTACCTGGCCACTGGGGAGAAATTGACGGACCCAATCGCCCTGACCGAATATGCCCTGACCGTGGGCGGCTCCACGCCGGACAACATCAGCATCATCCAGGCGGCCGTCTTCCGGGCCCAGGCGCTGCAGAACGTCATCAAAACCACACAGCCCCAGGGAGAACGCGCTCACACCTGGTTAACCTGGTTTGAAGCTGAACAGTTACTGGATGCCTGTCACCGAAGAGTTAGCGGCAAGGCGGAAATGAGAATCTTCGCCCAGCGGGACCGGCTGGCGATTGGCCTGATGATGGCAGCCGGACTCCGGCGAGAAGAAGCCGCCAGCCTGCAGTTTACCGATATAGTTAAACAAAACGAGCGCTACGTGCTGAACGTGGAAGGTAAAGGCGCCAAGGACCGCGTTGTTCCTATCAACGAGCGTCTGGCGGAAGCCATTATTGATTGGCAATTCCACGTGGGCGTAGAGGGTTTAATATTGCGGAGTTTAGGGAGAAATAAGGTGCCCGGGGCAAGCATCAGTACCACGGGCCTGTATAACATCGTTCAAAAACGCGGCGCTATGATCGGGAAACCCGAGCTGCAGCCGCATGATCTTAGAAGAACCTATGCCGAACTTGGCAGGCGCGCTGGTGTGCCGATATCCCAGATCAGCAAACTGCTGGGGCATGCCAGTATTGAAACCACCCAGGATTACCTCAATATAGAGCTTGATCTTGAAACAACCATTAGTGATTTCGTGCCATTTTGATCTTGCAGCAGTATTGTTGGTATCAGGGCATATCTGGTATGGCCACTATCTCTTAGAAGCTTTCTCTTCGTGTAACGAGAGTTTTTTATTGAGGTCAAACATTATTATAATGGCCACAAAAGCATAAAACGGGCGCCGAGTTGGCTTCTGTTTATATTAGCTCTACATTTTGCTCGATAGGATTACCATCGAGTCCAGGGGTATCGCTCAATGGAAAATATTCTGCAAGAGATCCACGGCTGCCGAAAGTGTCTTGACGCCGGTTACGAATCAGTCCACCCTCCTCCTATCTTCGAAGGTAGCATAGATGCTCCCATCCTGATTATCGGGCAGGCACCAGGAATAGAAGAGTTCAACCAAAAACAACCCTTTGTAGGATCCGGTGAGAAACGACTCTTCTCCTGGCTCAAACAAGCTGGGCTCAAGGAAGCCTGGATCAGAGAGCACGCTTTTATCTTTCAACGCTATCTTTGTTACCCTGGAAAACAGCCTGATGGAAGCGACGATCGCAGCCCTTCATCAACACAGCTCGATCTTTGCCAACCTCATCTATCCAGGGTTCTCTCTTTGATGACTGGTTTGAACCTGAGACTGATCATACCTGTTGGTAGATTGGCAATCGACGCGTTTTTCCCTGCTTCAAAGGCTCTGGAGAAAATCATTGGACAGCGGTTGAAGTATTCCCGCGCTCTTGTTGTGCCCCTTCCCCACCCCAGCGCCCTTTCTCGCTGGTATCAAAATCAAGAACATCGAGCTTTAATTTATCACGCGCTGGAAATGATCAGGGATCTAAATCTGACATCTGCCCCCCTACCCCTTTGATGCCCCAACGTTGATGCTTGTTTAATGGATGAGCCCTGCGGCTCGATCCCCAGATTCCGCTGCAGTGGGGATTACTTGAATTTAGTTGTGATGGGTTACAAACTGTCAACAATATCTAATTGCCAACAAAAAATTACTTCGAATTTACTGAAAGTAAACTAATATATGGAACATAATAAAACAAAATAATCCCGATTTGTACTAAACTGGGCCCATTTTTAATCTGGTTTATGGGCCCTGTAGGATTCGCACTTGTTGGCGGAGGAGAATGATTTCCAGATCTTTATCAATATTTGCAATACCCAAAGAGGCAAAAAGATCAAGAAATAATGAAAGTACGTGTATGAGCAGCCAATATGTAATTGAAATTTGAAAGTGGAGACTCATTATTGAGTTATTGATTATTTGGACTAAATAGCTATTGAAAGAACTCGGATGGCATATTTGCACCATACACCCAAGGGGCTGTCGGGTTTCAACTATCCGTTCTTTCTTCCTCTATTTCCACCCTTTCCCCAGTCTTAAGGACAATATTGTCAAAATTATGAGGATGCTTGGCTGTAATTCCGCTGTAGAATTGACGAATTATTTTCATATCTTCTTCAATGTCGCCTGTCGGATTCATTGTGGGACCGAGACCGCCTACCTTTCGATCATAATCCAGGAAAGCGAAAACAATCGGTATCCGAGCTTGGCATGCAATATAGTAAAATCCTGTCTTCCAATATTTTGTATTGCTGCGAGTTCCCTCGGGGGTGATGCCTACAATAATTTGCTCATGAGAATTAATTATTTCTACGGTTTGCTGAACCATATTCTGCCGTAAACCGCGATTGATAGGAATCCCACCCAGCCATTTAAAAAAGCCTCCCACTGGCCAACGAAAAAAACCTATATTCCCAAACCAGCAGAATTTAACACCTAATGCATACAAAATTGCCAATATAATAAACAAATCCCAATTGGAGGTATGTGGCGCAAGGAGCATGACAAATTTTGGTATATCAGGTACATTCCCAACCGCTTCCCACCCAACCATTTTTAGGAAACTTAAGCCAAGTAATCCTTGAAATTTGTTCGGTATCGGGGGACTAAGCAATGATTTTTTCATATTTCGTTTTTTTTTCCGAAAATTCATAATTAACGAAAAAATTAAACAAAAAAATCCCTTCACTCACCCAACCCATTGATTGCGGCTGTATAGGATGTAGTCAATCCGGACCCGGAGATAGGACCCATCAATGATTGGATCTTGAAAACTTGCCGCGTTTAGATTCTCAAAGTCCAGGGAATTCTGATCCTTTTCTGGCAACCCGTCGTAGAGAACATTTCCCATGGTAAGTTCCGGCTTCCAAATTGATCCCATTAATGTCTCCACTCCACTAGCCATGAGCTTCATTTCACTGGCGTCAAACTCTGGTCCATCATTACTTTAGATTGACTTTCCTTATAAGTATCTGAACACAGTTCCTGTGTGAGCGGCTTTTTAAGGCAAATTTTGCTGTTAGGGAGCGCGGATTTGTTATCAGCGGCTTCCTCTCAGGGTCCAGCACCCTTCATTAATATACTGCTATGTTATTACCTAGTATGAAGGCCCTTTTTGTCTCAATCCTTAAAAGACAATATTAAGCTGATTTTTTCCAGCACTTCAGTGATGGTGCTTCTGGACAGCCGACAGATTAACTAGGCATCCCGGATCTCCCAATCTAAATTCTTAACCTGGTCGGCCAGAATCACTCCCTCAACTGGCAAGCCAAGCGGTATTCATACCTCAAAGGGATAGCCCTTGATCTGATTTGTAATCGGACAGAGGATGGACAAACCTACTTTACTATTATATGACTGCACTGCAAAAACGGCTGGAAAAAACTTGTCCTAATTATACTCTCTTCAAATGGCCAAAAATTTAATATAATGGAGCTATCCTAAACAAAAGGCAAATCAAATGTTCCGTACAAATAAACGCCACTTCCAATTACCCCTGACCAACAATGTAGAGGAATTGCCCCCAAAGTTGCGCGGACGGCTGGATACCTCCTGGTCAGGAGTCTTCTATCGGGAATTCTTCTCCCGGCTGGACGAAACTCCCTTCGCAGTACTATATGCGGACTGCCCCTCCCGACCGAACTTTTTCTTTTCAAGTGTTCGATCTTTTGTCCGAAGGTAAGGGTTAACCCTTGACAAGAACCTCAATCCCCATACAATATAGATCATGAAATTTCACTTACCTAGAGAACGATGTATGTTTATTTGTCTGTGTCTGAGGCGGGGATCGTAATACCGCCTCTTCAGAAAAAATAAACGCCCAACTGGCTGAAAGACGGTAGACGACCCCGCATGCAATTTTTGATCTGCATGGCGCTCGTAGGCCGTCTTTTTTGTTTGTCAGTTGGGCGTATTGATTCAAAAGGAATACTGAAATGAATATCGCTAGTAATATCACTGTACTTGTTGGAAACACCCCTCTTGTCCGACTAAACCGAATTAGTGAGGGTACTGAATCTGAAATTGTTGCTAAGCTTGAGTTTTTCAATCCGTCCCACAGCGTAAAGGATCGCATCGGCGTTGCAATGATAGATGCAGCCGAAAGAGCCGGTTTAATCCAATCCGATACCATCGTCCTCGAACCCACCAGCGGCAATACCGGGATCGCGTTGGCCATGGTTTGCGCAGCTCGCGGGTATCGCTGCGCCTTGGTCATGCCTGATACGATGAGCCAGGAACGCCGGATGCTGTTACGTGCCTATGGGGCTGAATTAATTCTCACTCCCGGCAGTGAAGGTATGGGAGGTGCCATCCGCACAGCTGAGGAATTGGCCGCGGTTGATTCGCGTTACTTCATTCCACAGCAATTTCAAAATCCGGCCAATCCTGAAATTCACCGTCGGACCACGGCTGAAGAGATCTGGCGGGATACGGACGGGCAGGCCGATATCTTGGTGGCCGGAATTGGTACTGGGGGGACGATCACCGGGATTGGCGAGGTACTAAAAGCCCTCAAACCAACCTTCAAAGTGGTCGCTGTCGAACCAAATGGATCGCCAGTCCTCTCTGGTGGGCAGAAAGGTCCCCATGGTATTCAGGGAATCGGGGCGGGGTTTGTCCCCGGGGTGCTCAATACTCAGGTCTTCGACGAAGTGATCCGCGTCAAAGATGAGGATGCTATGAAGACTGCTCGAGAGATGGCAGTTCAGGAGGGGCTATTGGTCGGCATCTCGTCTGGAGCGGCGACCTGGGCCGCACTTCAGGTAGCGCGCCGCCCTGAAAATGCCGGGGATTTGATCGTCGTCATCATTCCTTCATTTGGTGAGCGTTATCTTAGTACTCCGCTCTTTCAGGATTTAGCCGAATAACTAAGGAATTTAAAATGACTGCTAAAAAGCTACACCGGAGTTTACGAATCTATCCGATCAAGTCTGTGGCAGCTGCTTTTTTCACAATCCGCGGGGATATTGCGTCCATTTTTGAGCGAGACCCGGCGGCGCGCAACGTCCTAGAAGCGTTGCTCTGTTATCCCGGCCTTCACGCAGTGTGGGGCCATCGATTGGCGCATTGGTTTTGGATCCACAACCTCAAACTGTTGGGACGTTGGATATCCCAAATCGTCCGAAGCCTGACTGGCATCGAAATCCATCCCGGTGCTATCCTCGGTCCTGATCTATTCATCGACCATGGCATGGGGGTGGTCATCGGTGAGACTGCTGAAATAGGGGAAAGTGTAACCCTGTATCACGGGGTCACGCTGGGTGGAACAAGTAATATTAAGAAGAAACGCCACCCGACAGTTGGAGATCGAGTTGTGATTGGCGCAGGTGCTAAAGTTTTAGGTGCCATCACCATTGGGGATGACAGCCGCATTGGGGTGAATGCCGTAGTGGTGAAATCAGTGCCCGCAAATTCGGTAGTCGTGGGCGTGCCAGGACAAAACGTCACGTGCACCAAATCCCCTCGGTTGAGATCGGTACCTGATCTCAACCACACCAAACTCCCTGATGTCATTGGCATCACACTGAAACAATTGGTTGAGCGGGTTGACTCGCTTGAAAACCAAATTAGTGGAAATGAAACTATCAAACCTGCCACCCTGATTTCAAAAAATGGCACCTGGCAAGTTGAAGACTTTTCGATATAAGCTTAATGCATTCCATATCTTCAGGTGTGGAATGCATTCAATCTTTCATCTCTAAAAACTCTATCTACCTGTTGGAGAGCGATTAAAGCCCATTTGATAGTTCAGTCAATACTTTCCCTATAACCGTCACCTTGATACAGTTTCAGACGAAGAATTGATCCTGATTATGAACAAACATAACCATCACCCAAGAAAATGACTAGATTTCAAGACTCCTTATGAGGTATTCATTGGACATGATGCTGCTGCATTTACTATTTGAATCCAAGATATAAAAAAACCGACCCCGACTGGGAAAATGCCGGCCGGGATATTTAAGCCCCTTTCTACGAAAAGCTATTGGAAAATGCCCTGTATCTCAATATTCTGCTTGGTAAGCACCTCTTGGACAGAGGGCTTGTCAAATGTCCTGACCCTTATACAGACCCCACAATCTGAGCTGATGTGCCGGGGAACGGGAACCATCTTTAATTGGATTCCTTTCTCATTCAACAGTTTTTCAATCTTGACCGCATGGCTGGTTGAATATACCACCACATAGCTGTATTCTGTCCCGCTCACCGGGCATCCTCCGCTAGATCAGCTACGGCCCGCAAAGCTGTTTCAACCTCTGCTGCAGTGTTAAAAATACCCAGACCGAAGCGGACAGTCCCAGAAGGAAAAGTCCCCAGCGTCCTGTGGGCGGTTGGGGCGCAGTGCAACCCCACCCGGCAGAGAATCCCGTAGTCCTCATCCAGGCGCAGCCCGACTTCTGAAGGCGGCATCCTGGAAATATTGAAAGAGACTGTGGCTGTTTGTTCTTCAGCATCCCGGAGACCATAAACCACCACACCCAGGATGGATGCCAGCCCCTGGATAAGCTGATTTGTCAGGGAAACTTCAAGGCTTCGAACCGCTTCAATACGCCGGAAAAGCAGCCAGCGCAGGGATGCTCCCAGGCCCGCAATCCCCACCGTATTGGCCGTGCCGCTCTCATACTTATCCGGCAGAAAGTCTGGCTGTTCTTCTTGTTCAGACCGACTGCCGGTGCCACCCCGCATTAACGGCTGTAAGCGCTCCAGATCAACCCGTTCATTGATCACCAGTCCGCCAGTCCCCATGGGGCCGTAGAGTGCTTTATGACCGGTAAATGCCAGCAGGTCGATGGATTCAGCCTGCAAGTTGATCGGGTACGCCCCGGCTGTCTGGGCTGCATCCACCAGGAGCAGTAAATTGTGTTGGCGTGCGATCTCTCCTGCTTCAGTTATCGGCAGCAGTGTTCCGGACACATTGGAGGCGTGGTTCAAAGCTAACATGACTGTGTTAGGCTGGACAGCCGCTGCAATACTGTCCGGGTTCAATCTCCCTTCCGGTGAACAGGGCAGCACACTTAACACCACGCCCCGACGTGCTAAATCGTGCAGAGGCCGCATCATGGCATTGTGTTCCATGCCGCTGGTAATAACATGATCGCCTGGACGCAGGTAGCCGTACAACACCAGATTAAGCGCTTCGGTTACATTATGGGTAAAGACCACCCGCAGTGGATCAGGGACGTTGAACAACTCAGCCACTGCCTCGCGGGCGCTGTAGACAATCCGGGCAGCTTCCACAGACTGTCTGTGGCCGGAGCGGCCGGGATTTGCCCCCACTTCACTTAAAAACGATGTCATAGCTTCGGCGACTCCTGGCGGTTTAGGCCAGGAGGTCGCCGCGTTATCAAAGTAGATCATGATTCACTTGGTCAGAATGAGCTTGTACTCATCCTCGCCGGTTTCAATAATTTCCACTTGAAGTTTAAGCATTTGCGCTGCCCGGCGGACATTTTCCCGCGAGGTAACGGTTTCCACCAGAACTTCAACCGGAAATTCCCCTGCTTTTACTGCAACCCGCATCTGCATCACCGGTTCCGGGCAGGAAAAACCACGTGCATCAACTACAATCACCATTCTCCACCTCCTTCAGGATAATTTTTCGCGCATCGAAAATCCGATCAATAAGCAGATCCCAATCCCAAGGATCACCCCCCACATCCCGTACGGGGTCAATCCGCCAACGGCGAGTACACCATCGCTCAGGGCATCCGGTTTGCCGACCAGGGAAAAATTATGAGCAATTCCCGCGCCTACGATCATACCCAGGACAAACACACCAGCATCGCTATCACCTTCCCCGGAGAGGAACAGCTGTCTGCCGGGGCAGCCGCCTGCCAGTGCAAATGCCAGACCTGCCAACAGCATACCCAGGAAATTCCAGATATGGCTGCTGTGGGCAACCGGCTGGGTAGCAAAACCAACATTGACCTGTCCAAACACTAGGTTGGTGAGAAAGGCAAATACAACCAGAGCACCCAAACCGCTGATCAAATGGGTATCCCCCATCAAGATCACGTCGCGGATTGATCCCATCGTGCAGAAGCGCGTCCGCTGAGCCAGGAAACCGATCAGCAGGCCCACTCCCAACGAGATCAGGAGAGGCGCATGCATTGAACCCGGACCTGACTGGCTGAAGATAACTGCACCATCCTCACTGAACTGCGGCTGGAAAATCGCTAATAACAGCAGACCAATCATCAGGACAGGCATGATCCAGGCCACAATCGCGTGAGTTTTATTCGAGCGTCCCAGACTGTAACCGGATTTGAGGAACTGCACACCAATGGCGACCCCAACCGATAATCCGGACAATCCGAGAATGGCATTTAAATCCCCACCGGAAAGGCGCAATAATGCCCGCCAGGGACAGCCCAGGAAAACCAGAGCACCAATCATGGCAAACATACCCAGGATGAACCGCACGATCGGAGCTGAACCGGCCCGAGCTTTGAACTCCCGGAAGAGCAGAGCCGCCAGGGTTGCTCCAAGGACAAACCCAATGATCTCCGGTCGAATGTAGCGCACCACCCCCGCGCGGTGCAGCCCCAGAGCGCCAGCGATATCACGCTCAAAGCAAGCCACGCAAATCCCCATATTGGGGGGATTGCCCAGTTTCTGCAGAACGGGGGCCAGAATCCCAATCACGGCTCCAGTTAGCACAATGGCCCAGCGAGAGGCAAAAAATCTGGTGAGTTTTTCAGACATACAATGCACCTCCTGACAGATTAAGTACGCAGTTTTCCCTGCGTTAAATAGAAACACCGCCGTTACTGCACATCAGCGGCGGTGGGAGGAGGCACATTCCGATTAATCAGGGGGCGGAGGTCATTCCACCACGCCCAGATGCGCATGCTGGGGACGATGAGCACCGACCGGCACTCTGTACCCAGGCTCAATGGTAGCGGTGGATGACCAACATTTTCTTTCCTTCTCTAGATTAGTAATCTTATTTGTTTATATTATAGAACATACAACCAAATAGTGGCATTTATCCATAAATCTTTATTATATCTTCTGAAACCTACCTATGCAATTTTTTCAGAAGGTATGACTTTTATCAAAAAATAAAGCTGTTCGAGTCCAATACACCCACACTGATATCGCTCTTCAAACCCAAGAACGATTTTATTATGTCATTTCTGTTCGGTTTCCACCCAGGATGCCCTTCACCGATCAATCTCTTGGCAGATGGGGGGAAAAAGGGTTTTTCCAGGCAGGGAAGACTGGCACACAGACAGATCGTCTGGTATAGTATCACCCTAAATAACTAAACTATGTAGTAATAACTCATTCATTGAAAACTATGACAGACACTTTACTGGATGTTTTAGAACGACCTTTAATGGACCTCCGGATCTCAGTCACGGATCGCTGCAATTTTCGATGTCAATATTGCATGCCGAAGGATATCTTCGGGACTGATCACAGTTTTTTACCCCATGAGGAGCTGTTAACCTTCGAGGAAATCACCCGTTTTGTCAAAAGCATAGCCCCCTTTGGACTCCACAAGATCCGCATAACGGGTGGAGAACCGCTGGTCAGAAAAGACGTCGAGGATCTGATCGGCATGCTGCGTCGGGCCCACCCCGATCTTGAGATTGCCATGACCACCAACGGCTCCCTCTTGCCTCACAAAGCCAAAAAACTGAAAGAAAAGGGGCTGGACCGGGTGACGGTCAGTCTTGATGCCCTTGATGACGCGACCTTTATGGCCATGAACGATGTCAGCTTTCCGGTGGAAAAGGTACTGGATGGGATCCGGGCAGCCGAAAAGTACGACCTGCACCCGATCAAGATCAATATGGTTGTCAAGCGGGGCGTCAACGGGCAAAGCCTCCTGCCCATGGCTGAACATTTCCGGGAACGGGGTCACACTTTGAGATTCATCGAATATATGGACGTTGGGTCCACCAATAGCTGGAATATGGCTGATGTTATCCCGGCAAAGGAGATTCTGGAGCGGATCGACGCCGTTTATCCACTCGAACCTATTAATCCCGATCTGCCCGGTGACGTGGCCCAACGCTGGAGATATAAAGACGGCCAAGGCGAGATCGGTTTGATCGCCTCTGTGACCGTCCCCTTCTGCGGAGATTGCACCCGGCTGCGTTTATCTGCCCCGGGAGAACTTTACACCTGCTTGTTTTCCAATCAAGGACATGACATCAAATCCTTGATCCGGGGAGGCGCATCAGATCAGGATCTGGTAGATTTTGTTGCATCCCTTTGGAGCGGGCGGACCGATAATTATTCCGAAGTTCGCAACCGGGAAGGTTCCAGCGGTAAGGATAAAGTTGAGATGTCCTATATCGGAGGATGATGATCTCAGTTCCTGAGAAACCCCCCGTTCTACAACGAATTTTATTGATCTCTCTCCTCCTGCTACTGGCAAGTTGCGGAACGGCAAAAAACAACCCCGCTGCCGAAGATCTGGGTGAAACATTGATCATTTTCCATGCTGGCAGCTTGACAGTTCCACTGCATGAATTAACCGCCGAATTCCAGCAACTCTACCCTGAGATCGAGATCCAGACCGAAGCAGCCGGCAGCCGCACCACCGCCCGCAAGGTCAGCGAGCTGAATCGGGAGGCGGACCTGGTCATGTCTGCTGATTATCAAGTCATCAACACTTTGCTGATCTCTAACCACGCGGCCTGGAATGTGCTTTTTGCCCGGAATGCCATGGTGGTCAGCTACACGGAAAACTCTGCCTACGCTGACGAGATCACCGCTGAGAACTGGTACCAGATCCTGCTCCGGGATGACACCATTGTCGGACGCTCCAACCCCCAGGCAGATCCCAACGGTTACAGAACCCTGATGGTCTGGCAGCTGGCGGAAAGATTCTATAACTCTCCCGGGTTAGCGGAGGAGCTGGAACAGGCCTCTCCCCTGGAAAATATCCGCCCCAAAGAAACCGACCTGATCCCCCTGCTTCAAACTGGCGATCTGGATTATGCTTTCAATTACCTGTCAGTAGCAGTCCAGCATGATCTGAAATATATCGATCTTCCTGATCAGATCAATTTGAGCAATCCGGCTTACCTGGATCAATACCAGGCTGCGGTCGTTCAGCTGGATGGCGAGGAGCCTGGAGATAGAATCACCCGTCAGGGCGAACTGATCATCTATAGTGTAACCATTCCGAACTCTGCCCCCAGTCCCATCCTGGCAGAATTGTTCTTATCCTTTCTTTTCAGCCCCCGGGGCAGGCATATTCTGGAAGAACAGGGGCAGATTCCTCTGGACCTGCCTTTATCCTCCCAATGGGACCTGCTTCCTGAGAGTCTGAAGCAATTAGTTGGTCCGCTTGATTTTAATTAATATGTACCGCAATCGCTCCTTTAACACAGTTTTTATCCTGCTGGCGATAATTCTGGTCGTCTTCATTGGATATCCCATCATCCTCACCTTGACCGGATCACCTCCCCAAGTATCCTGGACGACCAGGTTCGGCAATCAATCCTGTTTACATTCTCAAGTTCTCTCATCGCCACTGGGATCGGTCTGCTGACAGGAATCCCCCTGGCATACCTGCTGGCAAGAAATGATTTTCCCGGGAAACGATTGATCGAGGGGATCATCGACCTGCCGATCGTTATCCCCCATTCAGCGGCCGGCATTGCTTTACTACTGGCCTTGGGAAGGGGATCAGTCCTGGGACAGGGATTTGGGGTTCTGGGATTACGGTTTGTATCTGCGACACCCGGTGTGGTTGCCGCCATGCTTTTTGTAAGCGTTCCCTTCCTGGTCGATTCCGCCCGGGAGGGTTTTGAATCTGTAGATCCCCAGCTGGAATATGTCGCACGGACCTTAGGGTCTTCTTCCTGGAATGCCTTCTGGAGAGTGTCATTTCCATTGGCCTGGCGGAGTATTATCTCGGGATTGATCATGATGTGGGCCCGAGGTATCAGCGAATTTGGCGCAGTGGTCATCCTGACTTATCACCCCATGATCGCACCGGTACTGCTTTACGAACGTTTCCAGTCCTTCGGCTTGGATTATGCCCTGCCGGTGGCTGGCCTGGTGATCCTGATCAGCATGATCATCTTCTTGATCCTGCGCAGCCTGAACCAGGCCAAGGAGATCTCATGAAGTCTCCTGCCCGCCTTGAGATCAGGGATCTTTCGCTTCAGCTGGATAAATTTACCCTGACAAAATTGGATCTGGAAGTCCAGAAGGGGGAATATTTTGTTTTATTGGGTCCCACAGGAGCTGGAAAGACAGTTCTGTTGGAAACTATCGCGGGCATCATCCCGCCTGATTCCGGAACCATCCACCTGGATGGCATAGACATCACCCAGAGCCCTCCCGAAGTGAGAAAGGTTGGTTTTGTTTATCAAGATTATGCCCTCTTTCCCCACCTGACGGTTGAAAAGAATATTGCCTTTGGCCTTTTGAACAAGAAGCGAGATGAAAGATCTTTTGATACTGGAACTGATCAATTAGATCACGGTCACCTGAAACAGCTGCCTTTCCTCAGCAAAAGAACCGCTAAACGAGCTGCCATCCAGAATAGGGTCGGGGAGATCAGTACCTTGCTCAAGGTGTCCCATCTGCTGGATCGAAAACCGGATACCTTAAGCGGAGGTGAGAAACAACGTGTTGCCATGGCCAGGGCTGTGGTCACTGATCCTAGGATTTTGCTGCTTGATGAACCTCTCAGCTCGCTGGACCCGGAAACTCGCGAGAACATCCAGTATGAGCTCCGGTGTATCCACCAGCAGTTGGGAACCACCACTCTCCACATCACCCATGATTTTGAGGTCGCTGTTGCCTTGGCAGACCGCATTGGCATCATCATGGATGGAAAGATCATTCAGATCGGAACTCCCCGGGAGATCTTCCGCCAGCCAACTAATGAACAGGTCGCTCGTTTTGTGGGGGTCCGCAATATATTTCGCGGCCAGCATTTTGTCGGCAATGACGGCCGTGGCTACTTGCAATTGAATGGATTTGATTTTGAATCGATCAGCAATCTTGAAGGAAATGTCGGGGCTTCCATCCGCCCGGAGGATATTCTGCTTTCCAAACAACCCTTGCATTCCAGTGCCCGGAATAACTTCAAGGGTAAAGTCATTCACATTTCGGACCGGGGGTCATTCAGTTATATCACTGTCCAGCTCCCCGCTCTGGATAAGAACGCCAAAAACCCGGATCTGGTAGTCCTGATCACCCGGAGTTCAGCTGATGAGCTCTCCCTGGTTCCTGAGATGGAAGTGCATCTCGCCTTTAAGGCTTCTGCTCTGCACATATTTTAACCAAACATGCTTAGGACTTGGACACTCAGAACACCAGGCATCTTTTACTAATATTTGTCTATACAGGTGGTGTTACCTTGATATTCAATGTGCAATTATTTTCCACCCTGAAAGCCAGTACGGGCTTATCAAGTGTTAAAGTAGAACTTACTGAATCGGCTACAGTTGCAGATCTGATGAATTGTTTGGCGGAACAATTCCCATCAATCAGTCCATTGCTTGCGAGCACTTTGGTAGCTGTAAATCATAAGTTTGCAGCTGCTGATCAGTTTCTCTCACCCGGAGATGAAATAGCACTCTTTCCTGCAGTAAGTGGGGGAAAGATCTCAATCAATTGGTAGGGGTTTGTCTTTATATCTGGTGAGAATAAATCTTCATTATCTGAAAGATCCGATCGGACGGCCAACTACTGGTTTTTGGATTTCCCTGACAGATCGCTTTAATCTGCGTTGAATTTCCTGCCTGCCAGCTTAAAGGATGACCTGGTATACCCTGAGAGATTTATTAACAAGAGCGTATTTACTTCTTGTTGTACGGGATATTTCAGAAAATTGGGGCGGTATTTGCGGTTGACGGATATTCAATAAACCAGCTACTCACCTGCTTTGGGTTTGTAGTCCCCTTCGATCCATTCCTCCCCTTCCGGACCAACTTCCTTCTTCCAAATCGGGACGATTTCTTTCAAGCGATCAATGCCGTAGCGGGTCGCTTCAAACACACCTGTATCGCGATGAGCGGCGGTGCAGGCGATCAATACGGTTGGTGTTCCAGGATAAAGTGTCCCGATCCGGTGCACAATGCCGATCCCAACCACACTGGGCCATTTCTGGCGGATTTCTTCCGCCACCTGCTGGATCTTGTCCAGGGCCATGGCTTGATAGGCCTCATATTCCAGATAATCCGTCTGGCGGTCCGTCCGGACGGTCTCGGCCCTTACCATGCCGGTGAAGACAACTGCTGCTCCAGTGGTTGGTAGAGTGATAGCATCGACCACCTGGTTAAGATCGATCTCTTCTTCGGTCAGGGAATATAACGTGGGGAATTCAGTCATTTTGGATCGCTTCCTGATTAAAAAAGTCGCCGGATTTCCCCCCCCTCTTTTCAACTAGGCGGATGTTCTGAATTTGGAGAGTTTTCTCAGCAGATTTAGCCATGTCGTAAATTGTCAGTGCAGCTACAGAAACCGCGGTGAGCGCTTCCATCTCCACGCCGGTCATGCCGCTGGTTTTTACCTCAGCCGTGATGATCACTCCGGGCAGCTCAGGGGCCAGGTCAAAATCAACCTGGATCGAGTTCAGCTGCAGAGGGTGGCAGAGCGGAATTAACTCGCAGGTCTTTTTCGCCGCATTGATGCCGGCGATTTGGGCAACAGTCAGGACATCGCCTTTTTTCATATTCCCGGATCGGATCAGATCCAGGGTTTCAGCAGACATGATTACTTCACCCCTGGCGATAGCCATTCGATCCGTAACCGGTTTATCCCCGATATCCACCATACGCGCTTTTCCAGAGGAATCAAGATGGGTCAGTTTTTTGTTATTCATAGATGCCATTATACCTCTCCCCTTTCCTGGCAATAATTTCCCTCTGAATTCGATTCCAACACTGCCCACAAAAAACATTTGCTATCTGGGTCCTTTTGTTATACGGGCTATCCAAAACGACCCCACGCTGCAGCCATCCACCAAGCATCAATACATCAAGGCCACAGAAAATTACCTGGCAGCAGGAGAAAGTTTGACAGATCCAGTTGCTCTGGCTGAGTATGCTCAAGCTGTTGGCAATTCCACTCGCTCCTTTCTGGCAGCGACCGTTACGCGAATGGCCCAGGAGCTGGAGCAGCTGGCTAAAGGCGGCGCCACACCAGATAACATAGATATCATCCAGGCAGCCGTTTTCCGAGCTCAAGCACTGCAGAACACCATCAAAACGAAACAGCCCCAGGGAGAACGAGCTCACACCTGGCTGACCTGGTTTGAAGCTGAACAGTTACTGGATGCCTGTCACCGAAGAGTTGGCGGTAAGGTGGAAATGAGAATATTCGCCCAGCGGGACCGGCTGGCGATTGACTTGATGATGGCAGCCGGGCTCCGTCGCGAAGAAGCCGCCAGCCTGCAGTTTACAGATATAGTTAAACAAAACAAGCGCTACGTGCTTAACGTGACAGGAAAAGGCGCCAAAGATCGCGTTGTTCCTATCAACGAGCGTTTAGCTGAAGCCATTATAGATTGGCAATTTCTTGTAAATGCAGAAGGATTAATATTGAGAAGCCTGGGAAGAAATAAAGAGCCCGGGGAAAGCATCAGTACCACAGGGCTGTATAACATCGTTCAAAAACGAGGAGCGATGATTGGGAAACCCGAACTGCAGCCTCATGATCTTAGAAGAACCTATGCCGAACTTGGAAGGCGCGCTGGTGTGCCGATATCCCAGATCAGTAAACTGCTTGGGCATGCCAGTATTGAAACCACACAGGATTACCTCAATATAGAGCTTGATCTTGAAACAACAATCAGTGATTTTGTGCCATTTTGATCTTGCAGCAGTATTGTTGGTATTGGGGCATATCTGGTATGGCCACTATCTCTTAGAAACTTTCTCTTCGTGTAACGAGAGTCTTTTTTGGGGTCAACCATTATAATAATGGCCACAAAAGCATAAAACGGGTGCTAAGTTGGTTTCTGTTAATATTAGCTCTACATTTTGCTCGATAGAATTACTATCGAGTCCAGGGGTATCTCTCAATGGAAAACATTCTGCAAGAGATCCACGGCTGCCGAAAGTGTCTTGACGCCGGTTACGAATCGGTCCACCCTCCTCCTATCTTCGAAGGCAGTATAGATGCCCCAGTCTTGATTATCGGGCAGGCACCAGGAATAGAAGAGTTCAACCAAAAACAACCCTTTGTAGGATCCGGTGGTAAACGCCTCTTTTCCTGGCTCAAACAAGCTGGGCTCAAGGAAGCCTGGATCAGAGAGCACACTCTTATCTTTCAGCGCTATCTTTGTTACCCTGGAAAGCAGCCTGATGGGAGCGGCGATCGCAGCCCTTCATCAAAACAGCTCGATCTTTGCCAGCCTCATTTATCCAGGGTTCTCTCTTTGATGACTGGTTTGAACCTGAGACTGATCATACCTGTTGGTAGATTGGCAATCGACGCGTTTTTCCCTGCTTCAAAAGCTCTGGAGAAAATCATTGGGCAGCGGTTGAAGTATTCCCGTGCTCTTGTTGTGCCCCTTCCCCACCCCAGCGACCTTTCCCGCTGGTATCAAACCCAGGAACATCGAACTTTAATTTATCACGCGCTGGAAATGATCAGGGATCTAAATCTGACATCTACCCCCCTGCCCCGATGATGACCCAACATTGATGAATGTATAGCGGATGAGCCCGGTAGGAATCGAGCCTGCGACCTGGCGGTTTAAGGTATATAACCAACTCGGCTATACTAACCCTTTATGATTATATCGAGCATTAAACTCATTTAAATTATTCAAATATCCAGAGAACGCAATTTGTTTCATTAATTTCTTCAGAATTTATAATACTCCAATCACCATTTTCGTATGTTTCAATAGTATGTCGAATCATTTGCTCTCTACCAGTTGCTTTATTATTGTATCTGTTAAAATAAATTAGCTTTACCTCTGCAATATTATCCCCACAGTCATAAATTGAATATTCGGTATATACAGATAGCCAAAATGCTGTATAGTCTTCAACATGCCACAATCCCCTAAGGCTTGGTGATTGGTAATAATATGCTGTTTCTAAATCAACCTCATTCTCAGCTTCATTGATCGTTCTATAATATGTATCAACATGATGAACAGCTCCTATACTTGTTACATCTTCCGAGGAAGACAAAACATCTTGTACAGGCGTATTCTTTTTTATTGGCTTAGGTATTAAACCCATATTGAAAAGTATTAATAGCATTAGACCTAGGGGTAACAAACTCAAGATTCCGATAATAACTCTTTGGTTCTTTTCTAAGCGGTCATCCATTTTCGGAACTCTTCCAACAATTGCTATACCTAATGCACCAAAACCAATGATAGCTAATACAGCCAAGAACCCAATTTGTAATTCCATGTGCTATATCTCCTCATAACTCTTTAGAAATTTCCTGGTATATATAAATATACTTAAGGTATCGATTGTAATGGTCCCATAGAACTGGACACTTTTCAGGCAACTTTTAGAGGTGATATCAGCAATGCTTGAGTTTGTGCAAACTGATATGCCTGCTCAAACTCA
>SDBU01003359.1_pt1 | contig 20405 bp, 25 predicted proteins | sample 2277071 | NCBI WGS metagenome assembly SDBU01 (sample SAMN10397929, study PRJNA504765) | marine sediment metagenome | isolation source: marine sediment core GS08_GC12, 126 cmbsf | place: Arctic Ocean: Gakkel Ridge, Loki's castle | collected 2008
ATGGCATTTCCAACTTTGCCATTTACGCTTACGATATTATTCGCCGCCGTGCCAGTAAAGTTGTTCCCTGTCGCATCGGCAACTACTGTTTGACCAGCAGCATCGTCCATTTTGTAATGTGCTATCAAACTTGACGGATTTGCCGCCGTAGTTACTGTTAATTCATCAGGAATTAAAGACCGTATCCCGTTTGCTTTCTTACCCCATACCTCAATTTCATACGAAGTATTTGGGTTTAGTCCTGTGATTATATATGGACTTGTAACTCCCAAATAAGCGGTGGTCTGGTTAGTCGATATATCATGTACTGCCGCTGCTCCAGACCATGAAACTGTTATTGAATTATAAGTATTAGAATCTGGAACTTGCGCTAAAACCGTAGGCGTTGCGGCGGTGGAAACATCATAACTGCCTGTCCATACTGGTATGGCGATAGTGGCATAACTCGACCTGTATTCTGCGTACATGGCAATAAGCCAAGCATTTTCATAGACACCACCAATAGGGCCAACATCGGCATATCTATCCATGTAATCGAACAGTGATTCATCTGCCCATAAAGTCCTGCCCCAATCGGCAGGCGAGGGTTCGGAATAGTTACAAATTTGTGCTGCAAGACATATCCCGTAATAAGGATTTATTTTATATCTATACGGTCTGCCCAAGTTTGCACCAGTTTCGTTTGGATTTATAAGGGCATTGGGACTCCAGTCGGGCATACCATCATGAACAGCTAAAGTATATTCTAAAAAGTCATAATATGGACTACTTCCATAATAATTGCCCCACCTGTCCCCTGAACCTGTCTCGTATTTTGTATATGGAAAACTTAATACAAAACTAGAATTAACGTAAAAAGTATCCAAATCTATTTTAAAATCATAAGTGGCATCTATGTTATATAAATTGGCATCATTAAAAACTACACCAGCAAAAATTATAGGCCATTTACGACCAGAACCCTTATTATTCTCCCAAAGATTGCTGCCATAGTCATCCATTACACCAACAAAATCTATCCCAAGTTGCAGGAATCCTACCAAGGCAGTTCTTTTGTCTGCATCGGTGAGAACATTACCATCTACATCCTTCAAAAGATTGAGCCACAAAGCCACAGCACCAATTTGGTTAGCAAAATCCGTATCATATTCAGGCATATTATTTAATGGATGCACATATCTTGAATGGCTTCCCTCCATGTGAGAAAGCCAAGGACGCTGTACCCATCTTTCCACCGCTGCCTGCGAAGGTATAGTGCCAATACCATCGCCGTAAGCGTCTATCTTGCCAAGAATACTATCGTAAACATCCTGCGTGACAAAAGCACTTACATTGTAATTGCTGGTCTTATCTGTTCCACAAAACGGCGGTCTGAAATCACCTGTACTTGGAACCGTATCGACAACAGTTAAAATCGAAGCATCGCTTAATTGAGGTCTTAACCCAGCAGTGGCTCGACTCACCGTTGAACAAATAGATGATTCAGTGGCTACAACCAAATTATCGCCGCCACTAACTATATCATAGGCTTTATTGTAACTTACATTATATGGAGTCCAAGTCTCACCACCCATCTCGTTGTCGTAACCCTGAGTTGGAGAGTAGCTTGTCGGATTTATCATAGTACCGTTCTTAGTTCTGCCTGCTACATCTGTGGAGTTAGGGGTAAATTCGGTTATTGTTATACTTGTGGCGTGGTAAATCCAAAAATCACCAGTAGCATATTGGCCAAATCTTTCATAACCACTAATAGTCCATGTAATAGCCCATTGTTTTATCTCTTTGGTCTGCGTAATAACAGCATTGGTATGAAGAGCCTCCCAGTCAGCTAAAACCATACTGCCCCAATCGGCTTGAACATATCTCAAAACATCAGCAGTTGAAATCTGGGTGTATGCGTAACTTTCAGTCAGCCATGCTTCACCTTCCGTTATACCGTCGTTAGCATCATTGCCTACACTGAAATCAATGTACCGAGTAACCGCATTGACCTGTACGGTGAACAGTAAGATAAATAAGATTAAAGATAGTACCAATTTTTTCATTTTATATTTCTTACCAATTTTAACTTTTTCTCATAAATCTATTCATTGCCAATCAAAATGACCTTATAAAAGCGTTCTGAGCAGACGATATATCTACGTAGACATTTTTTAAGTATCTAAGGCCAGTTGCATCAAACGATAACTTTGCTACCCTATTATTCGCACCGCCATCGCTAACTGTTATTGTTTTGATGTGAGTATCCACATCTACTTTGAGAGTATCGTAAGCTAAGGCTGTGAAGTCATCGGATATTTTGGCCGTACCTACAGTACCGGAAATATCTGCCAGCTTTTCCGCTGGGCCGTTAGATTCCGCCATACCCCACAACTCCCATGCTGCGTCTATATTGGCGGTGTTATCGGCTTGGTATGGGATTATCTCAACGGCATTAGCTTCTGGATTCAATTTATACCATTGCAGGGATACATCGGCATCCTCTCTTGCCGAAGGTTTGAAGTCGGTAATGGTGGCCTCGTCAGAAGCAGGGTCAGAACTACGCATTATCTCGTAGCTACCTTGAAAAGTGTGCAACATTGGCATAATTTACTCCGTTTCTTTTTGGTTTTATTATGTTTCTTTTACAGTCTTCATTTTTCATTCTCCCATTTCTCACATAACTCGAAATTTTCTCGTAACTGTTTCAGGTTGTCAATGCCGATAATTACCCTGTCAACATAGGGGTCTTTAATTGATTCCTCGAAAAGGCCATCTCGAAACACACTTCTAACATGAATTTCTATAGCCCTGCTTTTTAGTTCTACGGCCTCAATTCTAGTTTTGAAAGCAGAATATGGTAATTGCACAATATCATAAGGCAGACAAGTCAATTCATCAAAAGAATAAATAGATACTCCAATTTTCATAGGCAAGCCATTTGCCCCTGATAAGAACTTATATTGCCATAGCAAAGGCCAGAATTTAGGCACATCTTCTGTGTGATGAATCAAAGTTGCATATTGACTTATTTCATCGGTCTCGCTGGTAATCTTATTGATAGTCTTAACCCATTTCGGAGGCGTGTATTGGTAAGCACTAGCGCAATCGGCATATTTAATGCCTTTGTCTAAACAGTATTCCCAAATCTTCGGTAGTTCTGTATTAGAGACTTTGTGACCGTTATAGCCTATTCCAAAGTTCGCTGTACCGATTATTAGCTTGTCTGTGTATCTTCCCATTTTTTTCTCGATTCAATCCACTTTGCCAATTCATTGCATGATTCTTGATTTATAGGTACTTGGAAATGCCTTTTTCCATCGCCCCCAAGATGACTAATCAGTAATCTTGGTACGTCATTTGTGCAATCGCTTGGGGGATTGTACGCCCTTATAAGTATATTGTCTAGTCGCTGCAAATTATCCATCTCACATCCTTTCTCTTTTTAAACTAGCGTAACAAATCGATATTTTTTCATTAATTTATCAGCTTTATCCCATAAACCCAATGTCCTTTTTTCTCGCCAATTCAGAAACCTAAGCGTAATATGCCCACACCTATTACACATAAAAGTTGACCGAAGTTTCGCATATCCAGAACCTTCATCGTTCCGAAAAACAAGAACGCAATCATAAGAGTGTCCTTCTTCTAAGCATTCAGCATGTTTTCTGTGAAAATATTTGTCTGCGCACGCCACGTCTCGACACGCTTTTTTGGCTTTTTGGTATTCACAACTATTTTCTTCTGCGTATTGACACGAACCATCCAACTTACCACCACAACGATGCCCACCACAACAAACTTTAAAATCATCATTAACGGATATTGTCATTTCACATCCTTTCTCTTAAATCTCCATCCGAAAGCCACAATGTATTTGAATCTGAAGTTAATCTTGCATCGGGTTCTAAATCTTTTACTTGACCGTCTTCTACCAGAACCACATCAGCGTTATCTTCCGAGATTAAACTTTCATGTAGTTTTTCGCCTCGTCTTATGCCTATCTCGTCAATTTCCGCATTATAGCAAATGACTTTAGCCATGTCAAGGATTCTCATAGACGGAATTCGAGGAACGAAGATTTTTTTTCTGTCCGATTTCAAAGCTATCATAACCAATTCCACAGCCTCATCAAGGGTAATCCAAAATCGGGTCATATCTTTGTGGGTGATAGGAAGTATTGGGTCTTCACCAGACAGCCCCGCCTGTCGAACAATCTTCTGGAAAAGAGGTATTACAGAACCCCTGGAACCTATCACATTACCATACCTGACACAAGAGAAATGAGTCTTATCATATACGTTAGCTGCCATGAACAGCTTTTCAGCACACAGCTTAGTTGCGCCATATAGATTTACGGGGTTTACGCATTTGTCCGTCGAGATAAGAATAGCCTTTTTCACTCCCGTATCTATGCAAGCATTTACTACATTCATAGAACCCAAAACGTTGGTCTTTATGGCCTCTTCTGGGTTGTATTCTAATGCGTCTACTCTTTTAAGGGCGCCAGCATGTATAACATATTGCACATTTAGCATCGCTCTACTTAGCCGCTCTTTATCTCTGACATCACCCAAAAGAAATCTAAGATTATCATAAAGCGGGTCGGGAAATTCTTTGCGCATCTCACTTTGTTTGAACTCATCTCGACTGTAAACGATAACTTTTTTAGGCTTGTGTTTGGCAAAAATATACCTTACAAGCGAATGACCTAAACTCCCAGTTGCCCCTGTAATCAACACGGATTTATTTTTGAGCATGTCTTTTCTCTTTTTCTAATCTTTTTTTCTCTTTCTCCTTTTCAATCTCTTCTTTGGCCTTCACTACATCTTTTTTCCAAACCTGACCATTACATTGGGCGCATATAGGACTGCCACAAACTACAGGTAAATCAGTTTCAAATATCAGATACTTCTTACACGTAGGACACCAATAGCAAAGTTCCATCCTAATTCTCCTTAAAATATTTCACCAACTCTCTAGTTTCAAAATCATTACCTAATTTCTCGAATATATCATAGACCAACTCATAATCTTTTTGAGTGTCTATACTCAACTTTACATTACTAGGGAAATCCCACAGATAAGCAGCCTGTTGGTGTTTTAGATTTCTATATATCCAGGGGCATACATGTTCTCTATCATAATTGCTCGTTGCTTTTTCGTGTGCTTCTTTTAATGCTTCAAAAGAAAACACTTCAATATCTAATCCATCTACTCCTAACCCTATGATGGCGTCGGAATGGTTACACATAATATCACAAGACTCTTCTCCGAAGAACCGAACCATCTGGTCTATTCCCCTCGGCGAGACACAAGGACAATCACTGGTAATCCTTACTATCGTATTAACATCAAACTCATTAGCGGTGTGATAGAAGCGACCAAGTACGTCATTTTCGTCGCCTATATATGTCTTAGCGCCAGCCTTTGTCGCTATTTCAGCAATACGATTTGATGGCGTAGCAACAATAACACAATTCGGCGAGTCTGCTTTCAATGAACGATAAATTACCTGCTCTATTATACTTCTGTCGCTCAATGGTAACAAAACTTTACCAGGAAGTCTTTGCGAGTTAATTCTTGCTTGGATTATTATAGCAATCATACAATTTGACAATATCTAATTCCCTTTTCTGGACATTTCATGTCGGAAGAATCGGCATCCGCACCATGGGCAAATTGTCTGGTCTGGCATTTTAATCGGGCTTTTTATATACTTGCCTAATTTGCCCAGCCAATCATCGTGTAGAATGACAAATTCTTTATTACAAATACCACATCGCTGATGAGACATAACATCTTCTTCGTTGCGAGTAAGAAATCCCTGACTGTAATTATACTGAGATACTGGCCATGAAAAATTAAATTTGCCATTTAACCCAGCTATAATATCAGCGCACCGTTTTGTTGCTTGTCCGTCAATTTTCCCGTACCGGCCTTCTTCAAGTTCTTTTATTATCTCTGTGTTAGCGTTGGAACGTACAATAGAAGAGCCTACCGCCAAAGCAAGTTCATATGGATTATCAAAAAATGGCGATACCTTAGACATAATTGATTGTGGTTTTACCCACCAGCTTAACTGACAGTTCACATCACCATACTGGAAAGAAGGCTTGTTCATATAGTGCATTTCAAGTGCCATAGTAGAGCCTGCATGGATAAGAGCATCGGAATTTACTAACAAATCCCCAGCCACGGACTCTATGTCTATTGGTATTTTAAGTTTCTTAGCCAAATCAACATAAACCTGCGCCATGACTCCAGGATGAGGTCTTAATAAAATGTTCCAATCACAAGATAACTTGCTGTGTAAGTAAGTTATCATATCTAAGTGACTTGCTTGTGACGCTTGCTCTTTTTCTTGTATTTTTCTCGTTTCGTCTATACTCAAGTCTGGGGCACTGTCGGCAAAGCCCCACGGCGCACCAATTAAAAGCGTTTTCTTTTTGGGGTCGAATTTATATCGTTTATTAAACTTGACCTTACTGGAAAACTTTTTCTGGTAATCTGGTTTAAAATATATATCTAACGATAAAGGCCCAACAGGAATTACTGGAAAAGGACAGTTTCGGCGGGCAAGTATCTGCGCTTCATCAGGCCCCCAGACAATCTCAACGTCTATTTCATATTTAAGCCTTCCAAGTATATCTACTCGTTTGTTTGGTGAAAGAGTTTTAAAATCCGGCCAATCACAACTGCATTCGGTGTGGCGGCTGACAACGGCCACGCCCCATTCTTTAAGTGTAGATACGAAATCCCGACTGTAAACATTCCTAACTGGGGGCGAAACTACTATATCCGGTTTAAGTTTGAGAACTGCATCTCTGCCTTGCCTGAGACAGGCCTTCACCCAAACCTTATGCCCCAACTGCCTCAACTCGTCCGCAATTAAGTCATCTACTACTTTATCCCGTTGAGGCGAAGAACTTAATATTAAGATTCTTTTGGGCTTAGAACTTGGTTGTTTTGTACTGGATTCCATCTCATTTCCTTTCTCATTTTATCATCTAACGCCGTTATCGGCGAACCACACATTGGGCAGGGCAATACCGAATTACAAAACCTGAAAAGAAGATTTTGGTCGCATTTTAACTGTGTAGCGATTTTCCTTAGCCAATCTATACGAGTAATCCAAAACTTTTCATTACATATTGGACACACCACCCATTGACCAAATGCTTCGGGTTGCCTTGCAAGTAAAAGCGTATCCATGTTCTTACTGCTTTCTGGCCACTTAAAAACAAACTTTCCCTTCAATCTGTGTATTGACTGTGCTGCTCTTTCCGTGGCCTTACCGTCCATAACGCCATAGCGCCCATCTTCTAATTCTTTTATTGCTTCTACGTTGGCATTTGAAGTATCTTCGCATTTTTGCAAAGCAATTATTAACTCTTCTGGTGTTTTGATGAATGGTGAAATCTTTGATATGGCAACATTACGTCCCTGCCACCAATTTCCATCTGGCAGGTCTAAAGAATTCACATCACCATACTGGAAAGAAGGTTTATCAAGCCAGTGCATCTCTACGGCCATAGTAGAACCAGCGTGAATAAGAGCATCGGAATTACATAACACCTCAAAAGCAGGTGAGTCGAAATCAATACATACTTGTAATTTATCTGCGAAATTACTATACACATCTCTTGGTAGGCCTGGGTGAGGTCGAAGTAAAATGTCCCAATGTTCTTCTAATTTCGGCTTTATTTCGGCGACCATACTTAGCCAGTTTTCCTGGGCTTTAAGGTCGGATTGTACCATGTATTGCGATTGGCCTGGGTTGTCGGCTTCTATATCCAATAACCCCCACGGAGAACTTATGGTTAGAATCTTTTTGGTCGGGTCTAGTTTGTTTTTTTTAACGAATTTTTGCCTGTTGGAATAAGTTTTCCTAAACCCAGAACAACTATAAGCGTCGGCGACAAACGCCCCCACCGAAACAATGTTATGGTTAATATTGCACTGTTCTAAGATATAATCTCTTTCAGTATCACCCCACATCAATTCCAACTTGATATTTTTAGGTCTTGGCCACAACAAGGCTTTCTTCCATCCAGGTGTAAGATTTTTTATATCATTAGAATCGCAACTGGGCTCAACGTGACGAATTGCTACAGCTATACCAAACCTAGCAGCATCCTTACAAAGACTATAAGAAAACATATTTCTAATTGGCGGAGCAACCATTATATCCGGCTGAATGTCCAATATGGCTTGCCTTGAACCAGCCGGAGTTGGACTTAAAAATACCTCATCGCCAAGTTTTTCTAATTGCTCCTTTAATAACTGGTCAATTAACCTATCCCTTTGTGGGCTTCCTGTAAAAATTAATATTTTGCTCATTTCTTATCCTTATCTATTTCCACTAAAATAATTTTTTTACCTGACGGAATCAAATCTGACTGACAAAATCGGTCACGGACTAAAACTTTCACAAACTCTATCAAATTCATCAATGTCTATATTTATATATTCACAAAAGTTTTCTATATATCTATAATCCAAATGCCCATCAAATTTCTCTGCCAATTCCAACCCTTGTTCTCTTGTGATATATTCTAATCGTATATCCCGACATGCCTGGTCAGTTGCTCGGCCATAGCCGTATTTTTTATACTTTAAGTAATGGCCTATAACAGGCATTTCGTCATCAAGTTGTTCAAAATCCCAATAACCACCTGTGCCGAGAAGTTCATCGCTCGGTCTAACTTTAAGTCCATTTTTTATCGCTTCTTTTGCAACTTTTCTGCTATCCCATCTTACATATTCACCGAGATAAATCTCTTTTACATGGCCAGCGTCAACCTGCCTAAAAGCATCTAATTCATTCTCTGATATATAATCACTTGCCCAATGCCGATGACTTCTACCCTCTATGCCACATACCACATCGGTGTTGCCATATTCTATCTGCGAATTTTCAGCCCATAAAATAATGGGAATATCAAACTTCACAGCAATTTGTAATGGAAACCCATACAACATAAATTCATGTGAAGTACATGGGTCGCCGTCTTCGTAGAAACTTCTTTTGACCAATTCCGGCATTATCCTTTGGTTGGGCAGAAATCTTATTATGCCAAACCCAAGATTGGATAGATTGGCAAGATTATATTCACCTAGCGAAGTCGGATTACATGGCGCTACGTTTACACATAACGGAGTCAACCCCAACTTATCTCTGGCAGTTAAAGCTAAATATGTAGAATCCTTACCACCGCTTACTGGAATTAAAATATTGTATCCTTTTTTCTTTCGAGCATCATAAGCGATTCTCAATAAACTTTCCCATCGGCGACCCCAATTCACCCTGCTAAGTTCTTCTGCGGTTTGGCAGGCGTTACATACGCCATTTGAATCAAAATTCACGCCTGGCTTAGTGGATTTCATCACGCATTTTACGCACATTGAAACACTGTCTTTTTCTTTCATTTCCCTATTCCCTCGTAATCTGTATCCAACGCCCTTGCTATGTCAGATTTATTACATCTCCATCTCTCAAAAACAACCACTTCACCTTTTTGCGGAATTGGCATAGGATTGTATTTTAGGATATGCGGAATCATATCATCTATAATAATATCATAAGCCCTATCGTAAATTTCATCCGCAGAACCATAAGAAATATCCAAATCTTTTTTTAGATAAATCGAGCCAGCATCTATTTCTTTAACACATTTAAGAGCAGAGACTTTTGTTTTTTTATAACCCCTTACGATGAGATTTTGAAGTGGATTCCCTCCACGCCCAAACGGAAGGTCAGTCATGTGAAACACAATACACTCAAAATTTTCATAAATCTCAGAAGGAATATATTCTGACCAAAATGGAAAAAATACATATTTTGGGTTTAGTTCTTTCAACCTTTGAAATGTAAGGTCGCTTTTTTCGGAGTAATCTGCATCGCCCCTGTTAGAAAAAATCACATAGTCACTCATCTTTTTCACCTATCAACAATCTCATTACACACTGACCACCAAATCCAGCCTTGAACTTGGAAATATTTACTAATTTCTCGTTGCCGGAAAATATTTGTTCGCCCATTTCAAGTGTTTTGCAACCCAAATTTCTTGCTGTTTGTATGGCTCGCCAAATGACTGGATGAGTATTAACTTGCGGCAACGATGCACTTACTCCATAATAACACACATAATCATTGTACATAAAAAAACTACCACTTCTTATATCACCAAATTTTTCGCAAATTAGAAATGCTTCATGGTTTTTCATCATTTCATATTGTATGTCCCATGTTTTTATTGTGCGAGTTTCATATCCGCATACAGCAATATGCAATTTGCGAAAATCATAAAGTGATAAATTCCCCCTGTAGGGTTCACCTTGCCTTGCCAACTGCTTATAGCTCTTGCGTAAATCCGAATATAACTCTTCTTCGGTTTTAGTCAGGTCTATAATTTGCGTAAAATAAGGTCTGGCAGCCAGTCCCTTTTGTAAAAGAAACTTTGAGGCTGCCGAGACCAATCCCCCCTCCAAATAGTCGATATAAAGTATATCATGGCTTATATTGTATAATCGTTGAAACTGCTCTTTAAGCGGCTTGCTTTCACCAACAGCAATTACAGGTCTTCCAAAACCCGTAATCTTTTCTCCTTTAAGAGCAGCTATAACGATACAATCATCACCATAATGTGATATATCTTCGTAAGGACCGGAATATTCATTTTGGTAAAGTATGTCGAGAGAGGAAAGTAGGCAAGTTTCCTCCCTCAACTTTGTCTCATATTTACTTGTCACAGAGCTTTTCTTGTCCATTCTCGTTCTCTAATTATTTTAATAAACTTTTCTCTTTCCCTTGTTAAAATGCTGCGTTTGCAGAACTTCCACCTGTATCACTAAATAGGTTTGCGTCCCAAGCCTCCATTCTCGAATAAGCGTCCCTGTATCTTTCCAACCAGCCAAAATCCTGTGTTGGAGTAGGATGAGGATTAGAAAATCTTCTCATATATGAATCAGCTTCAACTTTTGCTTCCAATCCCCCTATAGAACCCCATGCCTTACCAGTAGCATAGTAAATAATACCTTCATCTGCGTTTTTGAGTTCACTAGCAGTTGTATCTGTAGTAGTAAATTCTTGTGGCGTTCTCATACCGTCAACTCGTAAAATATCCCCATTATATGTAGAAGTAGGCCTAGGCGCTATTTCGATATTATCTCCTCTGCGAGTCCAGCGAGACGGTCGGTCTGAAACCACTTCCGAAGATGTTGGGTCTATCATAAACTCATCGAACTCATCGGTAGGGAAAAATCTTAATTTTATAGAATTAGCACCATCAACATGCCATACATTCCAAATAAACACTACAGACTCATCAGTAACATCGTTATAATCTGGCCCACCTGCAAATGTCAAATCACTGATAGCGTAATCAATCTGGTCTGTTACTAAAGTATGCGTAGCTGCTGAAGTAGAATCTCCAATTTCTGGATTTCTGAATTCTAATTCTGGTAAACCAGGGCATTCTTCAGCTATACGACGCTGACATTCGTTAATCCATCGTGTTACTCTGACATCAGTGATAGTCCCCTGCGTATTAGAACCTTCACGACCCACCAAAGACCTGACCTCGTCTACTAATTCTTCGCCTGTAAGTTTACCCATAATACTCCTTATAAATCAGGCCGAAAGCCGAAACCTCCGGCCTGACCGAGAAAAGGATAAGAGACGTCAAGTCTCCTTCCTCGATTTACCAACCAAAGGCAATATACGAAAGCGGGCCATCAGTGGCATCACCGATAGTGAAATCTATATTGCCATCGGCAATTTCAACTGCCCTGCCGCATGTATTGGCATGGCCAATCATTAATCCACCAATAAGCCTGGTAAAAGTGGTTGGGACTTCCTGTGTTGTACTAGAACCAGTACGACTCCAGTCGCCAAACTCAACTCTTGCACTTCCAAGACTTCCCGCCATTTGCGGACTTTCAACACTTACATCACCAAATCCCATAATATTGCCTTTCTAAAAAGAGGGCAAGTTTCCCTGCCCCCATTAAAATCACCACCCCTTGACATCATAAAACCAACTCGCCGAAATATCTGCTCTATTGGTTTGTCGTTTGACAATAATATTACCATTAGTAATATCACCAATATCGCATGTAAGATTTAGTTCTGTCGAGTTCAAATCACGAGATGCGCCTGGTGCAGATACGTCAATTGATGGAGAAGCATTCCAAGCATATATACTAACCATAGTTGTTGCAATTGCTGCGCAATAACTACCGGCATCAAAGTCAATTTTGCCAGTTTCACCACGACCACCACCAGGCAAAGTATATGCCCTTTGCGTTTCTAAGTTAAAGCCCATAATAACCCCCTTTCAAAAAAGTTAAGTTACAATTAAGCTCCACTTGTACACAAGTAAGCATGTGCCTGTGGAATAACAAATGTTCCGCCAGTTGTTGCATCGTTTTGTGTAGAAAAACCACATAATTCTAAAATACCAGTAGCGGCTGTGTATTCTAAAATCGCGGGTCCGGTCATTGCATTTGCATCACATGTGATGTCAGGGCCGATAACAAGGTCATCATCACCTCTATATAGAGTCACATCCTTAATCGGTGCTACTCCGCCAACCCAGAACCAACCGAAACTATCACCAAAACCACTAACAAAAGCAGCACTAGACTCACCAGCGCTTATAGATGCACAGGGTATAGCCATTGCACCACCTTTTGTTACATCAAGACCGGCAGTAGCACCACCGGCAATGCTGCCTACGACATAATACGGCACAGTTGATGTGTCCGCAGCGTCGTAATGAACGGCATCAGATGCATCATAGTGGAAACAAAAGTGTGAACCGGCGGTGAAATCAACCGTTCCATCTACAGTACCAACCGTAGCTGAAATTGCATGATACATTAAATACATCATCGTGTAATAACCAGGACATGCCGAATTATCAGTGTAGGCCATAATCTTAGTACCCAATGGGTACGAGGGAACTGGCGTATCAGCAGAGGTAGTCACAAAGTTATCTTCGGTTGCATCCCAACCGTTTGTAGGTATGCCCAGATTCGGATTAACCGCACCTGGCCAATTATCTATTAATCTTATATTAGCTAAAGCTATTCCAGCCATAGTAATACCCTCCTAATTAAAAAAATTAACAATACTCTAAAGTGGACGTAAGTCCTTTAACTAACGTTACTTAGGTACATATTTCCATTCGGTTGCCAGCAACACAAGTTTCCCGCCACTAATATACGAGACAGGAAGTAATCAACACCGTTGGTCTGCTTGCCCTGCCATTCAAAGTCAGTCATCTTGAAATTTCTGGCCGAACTAAGTCGAAGTTCCCACGAATTCAGATTTATAATAAAGAACCATGTCTTCGTGGTCGAACTTTCCTGCAAGAATGGAACATCAGCTACCATGTGGCCGTCAAGAATCATCTTGTTGAAACCAAGATTAGCCGTATCGTTTGCTAAGGCTCTGTTCAATTCAGTGTTGTAAATCGACTTCGATTCCATCTCCGCACGCAATTTATTAAAGAGCGTTGGGGACATCAGGAACAACAGGTCGTCTTTCGATTCCATGTAATGTGCAACGGAAGTTTCATTTACCCACTTACGAATATTAGAAATCGTGAGATTGGTAGCTGTATCCTGAGACGAACTGGAAATATTAGTCGTCAAATCGGCTGGGTCTGCACCCTGCCACCAGTCACGAGTATCACCAGAAAGACTTCTCGACAAAGTACCATAAGTTACATCATGGTCTAATGCAGAGAGTAAACTCTGGAACTCTTTCTGTCCATCTGACCTTCCGGTAGTTGCAGCGCCGTTAAACGTGTTCTTCATCATTTTCAGACGAGCCGCACGTTGCGCTTTCTTTACCAAATGGTCAACTAAATCCAGAAGTTGCTCTTCACTACCGGCATTTTCGTTCTGGATTTCTACATCGCCGTTATAACGAATTGGAATTTGAAATTTCTTCCACGTAAATCGTGGCTTTGAAAGAAAATCTTTAGCTTCGTCAGTGAGAGTTTCATTGGTTGTATAAGCCTGCGCCAAATCATCCATTTCATCGAAATCGACAAGTCGCTCAATGAATTTACCACCCTTAAACGTGATTTTGTTTCTTCGTTCCAATTCATCGTAGAACGGCATTTTAATAAAAACTTGATTACGTAACGAGCGAACAAATAATTCTCTCGTTGCTTCTGTAAGGTCACTCATAGTTCCCCCCTTTAATTAACTATGGTGTAGGCAGTGTAAAGTTATCACCTTTCTTTTTGAACCAAGACTTCATTGATTTAAGAACTTCTTCGCGAGTCCCTTCTTTAACAACGTCTTCGCCAAACACAACACCACCGCTACCATTATCTACCGGAACAGTAGTCTTCGTTTTTCCAGAAACAGCATCTTTGGAAAGCTGATTATAGTGCTTATCAAGTAACAAAAATACTTCAAGTTCGCCATCAGGGGGTTTTCCTTCTTTGTCGACATCAGCCTGAGCCAATTTCATCGCTTCGTTGCGAAATTTAGCTCCGTACCGCTCGTCAAGCTTGGAAAGGATTTTTTCTTTCCTGCCTGCCTTGCGTTCGTCTTCGGCCTTTGCCTGTTGGTCAACCTCATATTGTGTTTTAACGGCAATTAAATCTTCGATTTGTTTATTAGAGTTCTCAAGTTGTTTTTTGGTATCGGACAATTCGCCCTTAATACCATCAATTGCCTTAATCACATTTGGGTCAACTAAATCTGAATCAAGCTCAACTTCCTGTTGCTCGGCTTGTTTTTCTACAAGTTGCGCTTTTAACTCATCAAATTTTTCAGCTAATCCCTGATTTTGCTCAGTCAAAGTAGTAAGCTGTCCAGACATTTCGGTCTTCTCGTCTGCAAGTTTTGTTATATTAGCTTGCAATTGGTCGACTCGTTGTCTTTCTTTGTCCCACTCTTTAGACTCTTCTTTTTGTTCCTGCTGTTCTTCTTTTTTTTCTTCTTGTTCCGGCATTTTTTGTCCTTTCAATTATGTTTCAGCATGTATCTGTTTCACTTGAAGGTAGTTTTGTATCTTTGCTTTTCTGGTTCCGCACATGGCGTTTTCAGCCAACTTAATACACAATATCTTACCCTCTTACAATGGAGATGGTAGGTACTGCCCCTACGATTTTAACCAAAGCCAAAATCATCTATTTTCATCCCCTATAAATTCTTCGCCAAATCAATCGCATCGTTAGTTTCTTTCTTTTCCTCTTCTAAATACTTCAAAGCAGCTTTCAATAGTTTAGGTTTGGCATCTAATTCAGCCGCTTCCTGCAACGCCCTTGATGCCTGTCTTACTAAAAATAAATCCTGCCCATCGAATTTCTCGTTCATTTTTCCTGTTTCTAAGTGCGGCATTATAAATTATCCTCCAACTTGGGTGCTCTTTTTGGTAATTTTTTTGGGCTTTGCCCTTTTACGAACTCACATGCTTGATTGCGAGTCATACCTTTCGGCGATGGAATACTTCCACCACACACCCCTTGCATAAACTTAAATTGCTGTTTTGATACTGCGGGCATTTATAACTCCTTTAATCTAGCAATAATCATGCCTTTGTGAGATTTTTCTGCAAGTTTTGTTCCATCCCAATTAATCTTGTATATATCATGGCTAACGTCTAACGAATGTATTTCGTCGCATTTCCTGCAATAAATTCTAATTCGATATAACCTCTTGCCCCAAACTGGCAAATGAACAATCGACGGCGGGTCATATACTTCCTTTATAGCAAATACATGACCACATTTTAAAAAAGTTCTTCTAAACCATTTAATGAATCGTCGTATCATTTATTGCCCTCTTGGCACTTCCTGCCCACCTATAATATTACCCTGACTTTCCTGTTGTGCCATTTGAGTAAGTCTTTGGGTAATTAATTTAACTGCTTCTTCAATTGGAATTTGCCCTGACTTAACACCCTCAAACAATTGTTGAAGCTGAATGAATGATTGCCAAGCCGAATGCTGGGCTAATATTTTTTTCCAGTTATTTATTCCTAACTCCCTTAATATATCCGGCAGTAAAGGATTTGGAGTAGGGTTGTTAAGTAATTGATACGCCTGTAACTTCTTGGCCAATTCTTTTTCTGCGTCAAATGGAATTTGTGAACTTGATTCTATATTTACATCAAATCTAACATCCTTCATTTTTTCAGTAATTTGCTGTGCGCCGACAGCTTTATCTTCACCGATAATTCTTATATACCTGCCCACGTCATAATGCAACTGACTAATTTCGGCATCTAAGATACATACCCGCCTAACCCACTCATCCTCATAAGCAGCTTGAAGCGCAATTCTGTCATGTGAACTTATAGCAAGTAACTGCGACTGTGTAGCTGTTGTTCTTCCCTCGTCCCGCTTGCCAGATGCGATATTTTGAATACCAGTCATGTTTTTAAATTCATTAACAAATAACTGATACAACAAAGCAGCGCCGGTAGACGTACTTGGCGGGTCGAGGATTTTAAATCTTGACAATCCACCCCTGACCAACCTGATAATAGCACCAGGCCCAGCGCCTATTCTAAACGCCTTCTTGGTTCTGGGGTTGACCGCCATTGCGTCGTTTTCAACGGCAATTTTAGGGTCGCCGAACAACTTCATATTATTAAATAGGTGCGAAACTGATATATTTATTAAGTCTTGTGGCGACCTATATAACTCAACAGCATTGACTCCCTGCCACATGTGAGGAAGTAAATAATGGGGCGTAACAACAAAAGGCCATTGTGAATGAGGATATACCTGGTCTTCCTGTTTGGGGTTTAAAACAGTCCTGCCAACCCTGACTATAAACCTACCATTAGGAAACTTGGGTTTTTTATATTCTCTTACAGTTCTGGTTGGAAAATCTTCCGGCGCTAATACACTGCCTTTTTCGTCGACAAAATTGTCACCCTGTTGAAATACAACACCAGCAGTAATCAATTCTTCTATGGGAATGTTTTCCTTTTCTGTAACGCTTTCAGAATCCAAATCTCTGAAATAAATTTCCTGTAATTTAACAACCTCCTCTTCTTTGGGTACACCCTGACCGTTGCCGTGAGAAACATCACTAGCCGTTACCAAAGATACTATCATATTAGAGTCAGTTCTGTGGGTTTCCGATTCGCTACCACCAGGAAACACCCCAGAGGCCAATGCGGCCGTAGTGCCGGTCGACTTACTACCCCTAACGGTGGGACGACCGAAATGCTCCTGATGAAATTTCTGGGCCTCTAATTTTAATTCATCTTCAAAGTCAGGCCAACGGCTTATAGCCCAATCAAGAGAGACATATCTCTCCGTTCCGCAATCGCCATCGTTTATGTGTTCCTCGTCACTCGCCCAAAACAACGCAGGATGCCATAATTTGTGTTTTACATCGCCTTCCCATTCTTGAGCTTCCTCATTCCATTTTACTTTATCTTCCCAGAAGACTTTAGATACCCTATATCCAAACAACTTACCGTCTAGAATAGCGGCTATCTGGTCTAACCTCATACCTCTTTTATTAAAACCCTGCTCCCAGTCCCATTGGAGTTTGGACTGCCATGCTTCGGCGGCCTCTACATCGGAATCTTCCCACGGCTGGGCTATGATTCTTGGGAAATTCTTACTTAACTTAGCTATCTCCTGCATGGCCGTAGGCCAGATATAATTAACCACAATCCAGTCCCAGTTTTTATGGCGGATTTTGCCAGCAAGTTGTTCGCCGAAGAAATATCTAAGAGACAACTGCCACATATCAACCCATTGTTTGGTTTTTTGCATACCGGATGTCGTCATTTTGTCCAGAAAATTATTCAGGACAGTGTTTTTATCTTCCGCCTTGCTATTCTTATTGGTTTTTTCTTTTTTCTTTGCCACTAAAAAGTCCTCGCCCAAGCATTATGTCCGTTAGAAACATCGTAAAACTCTACATAAATGTATTTTAATCCCACAAAATCAAAAGCTAATTTCGCTATTCTGTTATTATCAGAATCTATCACGCTTACATTTTTAAGAAAATTTTGAGAGGAAATATTTATCGTATCAACAAATAAATTAGTAGCCACATCGTTTATCCTTGCTGTACCTGCCGTGCCGGAAATATCAGCGATGAATTCGGCGGGGCCACTTCTTGCGTAACCATACAACTTGGCGGAAAACACATCTGTATCGGCCGTAGAATCTGAGCCGGTAAAGTATACCGCCATAGCATTAGCGTCTTCACCTACGCTCTTAACGGTCGAGGGACGGTCGTGTTCATCGAAAGTAAGACTTTCTGTAACACCGTCCAATTCGGCTTCATCAACGGTTATATCACCGACACGTATCGGCTCGTAGCCGTTTTGGATTGTTTTGGACATTGCCATTATTTCGGTGGTGGCCCCGACCAATATTTAACAAAACCCGAATAAAAGCCAGCAGAAGTCATATCAATTATAATTGTAGATGTACTGTCAGCAGCAGTAAGGCATACCAACGGGTCTCCTCTAAAATCCCATTCCTGGCTATACGATTGACTTCCTGGTGCATCGGTTGTATCTACGGTAGGAAGTTGAGAGCCTATGAGGCTATTTCCTCCTGAGCCATCTCTAATATGTGGGCGTCCAGCAGTATTGCAACCCATCTGAATATAATCGATATAGCACGAAAACGGATTGCCTGTAGTATTATCACCGGCAAACGTACTATACTCGAACAAATGAGAAACACTCGCCTCTGTCGCTGTTGTCTGAAACGACGTTCCATATTTTCCACTATTGAATCTTGTAGTACCAAGCACTATCGTAGCCATACTACCCCCCTTATTTTTGTAATTCCTTAATTTGCAGCCAAGTGTTTTGCATACTCTTAATAGTCTGTTCCACTATAATAGTATGTTCTTCTTTTTGTATTTGAAGCCTGCCAAGTTGAGCATACAACTTTTCTATTTGTTGTTTTTTCTTATCTTCTTTTTTCTCTGTCATTCTCTTTCTCCTTATGAATTTATTTCAGTTTGAATATTTGCTATTTTAATTATACGTTTCATTTTATTATCCCATTCCTACGACTAAGCCGTTTTTCATTATAAGTCTCACATTAACCCCTACATCAAAAGTACCTGTCAATCCTACTGAACCGTCTGATGATTTGTAACTTTCTGCTTGAATTGGAGCATTTATATTCACCTGACCTGTTCCTGTGCAAGTAAGCTCTATATTCTCATTCACGCCGTCATTAAAAAAGCCCATCCTGTAGTCACCTGACGAACCAAAACCAACCCAGCCCATTCTTGTACCGTCTGACTTCTGGAAAGCCATATATGCTTTCGTTCCAACTGTAACTGCCTTTAATATAAGAGCCTGAGCGTTTTGCTGTATGGTCAAGACCTTGTAGAATGTAGAGCCTGCCACAGCTACACTAAGGTTAGCTCCTGATGATGCCGATAGAGAAGTCCCTGCATCATTAACTACAACCCTATTGTTGCCGTTACTTTTAATGATAACACTGCTGTCGGTTAAAGTCAGTTGATTCACTGCACCACCTGATTCCAGGTGTGTGTATTCAGGGTCAAACCATATCCTTGCTAAATTACCATCGTTTGCAACAAAGTGGCTATCAGTTAGGTACACCTCTGCCCCATCGTTAGAGAACAGACTGACTCTATCATCGGTTACTTTAATCCTTTTTAACGAAACCCCACCAGTTCCAGGAGTATAATGTTTATATTCTAAAAAATCATCACCTGCTATTAAAGTATGTTCATCACCAGCAGAAATTATTGTATCTGCGTCATGTCCAAGACCTGGATTTTCCCAATTAAACGAACCTACCGTAGCACCAGCAGTTAGAACTTTTCCTTCACTAGTTGTTTCGGTGACTGGTACGTGAAGATTTCCATCGCCTGTTGGATGGGTGTACTCAGCATGGAGGTCGGCAACGGTTGCAATCTCAACAGTATTATATGTTATCCCTGCGTCAGCCACAACGATACTATTTGTACCATTAGGGCTGAATAGTCCTGTCCCTGTATTGCTTATTATAAACTTGTCACCACCTGCATCGGAGAATTTCAAATCTGTATCTGTCAGAGTTAAGTTCTTTGTACCGTCCGGACTAACTATGTAGGCACTTGTAGCATCTACACCAAGCCTGATGCGTGTTAAGTCATCAAAGGTAAGTACACCTGCACTTGTTATTGACAATGTATTTTGTGTGCTGGATGTTCCACTGCCTGCTCTGACATCAAAAGAGCCACCAGTGAATGAAAATACTGTTGCGCCTGCGCCGCCTGTCTGGAACTTGCCTGTCTGCCCCCCGCCCGTCGCAGATATTGTCCCCTCGGTTGATATGTGTTCCGTGGCTCCTGTCCAGTCGATATGCTCTAGCGAAAGCTGGCTGTGGTCGTAGGCTATTACACCTCTGTCACCACGGTACGCAGTTGTATTTGTAGTGCCTAAGACT
>SDBU01003360.1_pt1 | contig 20402 bp, 40 predicted proteins | sample 2277071 | NCBI WGS metagenome assembly SDBU01 (sample SAMN10397929, study PRJNA504765) | marine sediment metagenome | isolation source: marine sediment core GS08_GC12, 126 cmbsf | place: Arctic Ocean: Gakkel Ridge, Loki's castle | collected 2008
CGTCGATGTAGGACCCCGACGCAGGATAAGCCGTATCGGTGATTACATCCTCGGGGCTGGTCTGCCCTACTGCGATTTTTGTTGCCAGGTTGAATTCTTGTCTCATGTCATCACCTCTTTACGAAGCCGCTACTTTCTGAACCGCCCACTTCCAGGTTTCCACGGGCTGGCCGCCGAAGCGCCGGCGCATGATAAACATCACCTGGTTGATTTTGGCGGTGGGGGAGTCAAGGTACCGCTCCACTGTCATGCCCACGCGGTCGGCGATGAGATAGCCGGTCGGGTCCCCGAACAGCATCACGTATGCGCTGGCCGTCACGGTCGGCATGGCCTCTTGCTCATAGGTGTCATAAGTCATGAGCTTGGTCGGTCCGCCGCCCTCGGAGACGTTATTCCCGAATCGATCGCGCCAGAGATACTGCCCGTTGGAGTCTTTGAGCTTGGCAATGTCTCGGTAGGTGTTCTTTTCCGCGATGAAAATACACCGCGCTCGATACTGCGAATTGGGGGCATAGATCAGATTGATCAGCCCGTCCCATTTCATATCGTCCGCGTCGGTGGTAACGGCCTCGGTCAGGCTGAGGTCATTGGCCGAACTGGGGAGCAGCCCCTGTGGCTTGCCCGCCCCGTCGCCCACCAAGAACGCATTGTCCTCATTGATTGCGCCTGCCTCTGCGAATTTCTCTGCAAGGAATCCGGCAACGTTGACCGCCGAATCTTCAAGCCAGTTCCGGCTCAGGCGCGCTACTGCCATTGCCGTGTGAACTGGCACCTTCTCCTGTCCCCAGGTGAGGTTGGTGTCCGCCGCACTTGAAGACGGGGTTTCGTCTACAAAGGTCTCCCGGACGGCAGAACTGTACTGCGTATCGCCTCCGGTAGCCACTGGGTATTCAACCGCATCCCGGCTGGTCTGCACGTTGGTCGCCTTGCCGCGCATCACTACCAGGCCCTGCAATCGTTGGATCACATTCGCCTGCCAGTCAACGGGCACGGTGTATCCGCCGAGGTCGTTCGCGGCCTCAACCATGACGGTCTTCATGCTGGCCAAATCCTGGCCGCTCTTGATCGCCTCGATGGCATACTCGGGAGTCAGGATGACCTCGCCCAGCAACTCGACCTGATCCCGCGTCAGCACTTCGCGGCCGCCGCGCAGGTAGCGATTGAACGCCACTGTCTGGCGATAACGTTTGCCCTCATAGTTGGGGCCGTGCAGCTCTGTCAGAATCGCCTTGATCCCGGTGCCCATTTCGCCAAACCGCAGGGTGCTGATGGCCTTTACGGCCTCGTCCTTGCCGTTGGTCTTGGTGGCCGGATCGAGCGGTTCGTTGTCCCCCGTCGGCAGATCTGCCGACTTGGCGGGGGCTGCGATTGCTTCGAGCTTCCCAGCCACCGCCTTTAGGGTTGTGGCCTGCTCAAAGAGTTCGTCTGCCTCTGATTGCAGTTCCTTGATCTGCTTCATATCGGACTTGCCGCCCAGCAGTAGCGTCTTGACGGCAATCAGCTTTTCTTTCGCCTCTGCGAAGAGTTTTTCCCATTCGTTCATTTCACACCTCTAGCTCGATGTCAATTCGTGTCAACATGATCTCGATGCTCGCCTTTGCCGCCTCTAGCTGTAGCTGATCCTGGCCAGGCACCCCCGTGCCCGCTCCGCCGTCGTCCGGCTCTTCGCCTTTTGGCTGGTCATCTGGAAAGTCGATGGCGGCCGATTTGAACGCCGCCTTTAGCTGGCTTACATCAGTCTGTCGGGGCTCGGCTGGCCCTGTGGTCAGCGTGAACCCCGCCGTTCTCCATCGTTTCAGTTCCCCATTGTCGGCTACTTCACGCCAGTGGGTGGCCGTCTCGCTCGAAAAGCTCATCACGCCCTCCTGTACGAGGGCTATGACGTGGCCGGCATATTGGCGGGCCTTCTCTATCCGGGCCTCAACCCACCGACCAACGCTCTGGTCGCGCTCCAGGATGACGTGGCCCAGGATCTCCTTGATGGGCTGCCCCTTGTCGTCCTTGTCCATGTCGTGCTCAAACGTCAGCACCTTGACCGGGATGTCGTCCATGCCCTTCGTATCGGGCGTGAAGAACTCCCCTTTGCTGCCGTCCTTGTTCTGCCAAGGAGATAGGTCCCGCTCTGCCGGGCTCCCCCACCGCATCCCATAGCCGCCGATGATGTAGGCGTCGTCGGTCTCGCTGAGGGATTTGACGGCCATGACGGGATTCAGAGACCGGGCTGGCTTGTAGTCAATCTCAACCTCGGTCGGCTCCCCGAATTCAATTTCGTCATCGTCGTCAACCGTGTACGGGTAGGACAAGAGGCCGTCGGATGTCTCGACAATCACGCGGTCCTCAAACACTTCGGTCACCCAGCCGTCAGATTCAACGTCGATTTGGGTCTCCCGTGACGGATACGGATGTTGCACCCGCCAAGCACCCCGGATGCGCTGTATCTCCTCATCAAGCGAGATGGCCTTCGCGTCCTTGTCTTTTGCCTCATCTGCCATCTGTGTCTCCCGTAAACGCAAAACGCCCCAATCGGGGCGCTCCTGGGCGCACGTTGGGGCGTTCGTGTGACGCTCTATTCAGTTGGTGCTACGGTCAAACGCAAAACGGGCTCTGGGAAAGTCGGGGCACAAATGCTCCTGTGCTCCTTGCTTTCCAAGCGCCCGTCGAAATTCCCTTCCGACCTCTGGGGCTTGCTCCGACCCGTTAGGGCCGTTTCCAGTGGTGTTCTATTTAATTATGAATTCTGGTGGCCCAAGCCGACCTGAAGTTGGTGATAGCCAGAGCATCAAGCCAGTCAGTGACGCTATCACGCCACACCACCACCTGTACCCGACATTATACCATAGATTGTGGAGGGGAGTCAATACCCGCGTCCCGTTCGCGCCCACCGTCACCGACGGCCGCACCCCGATCAGCGCCGCCCTTGGTGCCGACCGCCTCTTCCAACGCCGCCCGCGTCAGTTGCGACGCCGTGACGCCTTGCCGCTCAGCTTCCCGCAGCACCAGGCCCCGCAGGCCGCAGTAACGGCAGGCGATACTGTGGTTCCAAATGCCTTCGCCGATCGGGAGAAAAGTCACCGCATCACCGTCGGCGAGCGGTTCGTGCGTGGTAGCGTGCGTGATGCGGACCTCCTCCGTGCTGTGATCCATGTCGCCTAGCCATGCCAGCGTAGCGTGATCATTTGCCATCGTCGGCCTCCTCTGCCAGCCCCATATACAGGGGAAGTGTACGGACCAGGCTTGACGCCTTCCATTCCTCGGCTATTTCTCGGATGCCTCTGTCGAAATCCTCGTTCGCGGGAATGCAAAGATATTGTTCGAATACGGGGCCGCCGTATTCGCCGTCTACTGCCGTTATCATGGGGCGCACCATAATGAGCAGCCGGTACAGCCATAGCGCGACCTCCTCCAGCTGCTCCTCGGGCGTTGCATTCTCCCAGTCAATCGCCATCGCCGGCTTCCTCTGTAATCGGCTTGGGGGCCTTGGCACCGCAGAACGGGCAGAAGTTGACGCGGTTGTCATACTCGCCGTCGTGAATCTCGAATATGCCGTCCCTCTCGTCACAGTGGCCCCACGGTCCCCAGCATTTGTGACCCGTAACACCGACATGGCCGCGCACCACACCCGTTCTCGGGCCAGGCTCACTAATGGCCTTTAGGATCGCGGCCTCATCAACCTCGGGTTCCTCAAACGATAGACCCACCTTGATACGCCACTTCCCACCATAGCCCCTGCTGTTATGCCCACGCGACACATCCGCCCTCTGGCCGGACTCACAAATAGCCTTCAGAATTGCGGCCTCTGCATCGTTCTCGGGTTCTAGTTCAATGTTGCGAATATCAGGCACGTTGACTTTCATCATTCCCTCCTCTCCAGAAACCGTTTAAGCACCTCGCCGGTTGGCCGCGGGAGCACTTTGGACAATGGCTTACTCTGGTCGAATCCACAGCCTTTACAGATATAGCAGACGCCGACCTGCACCCATACTTGATTATGGCTGTAGCCCTCAACAAACTCTCCATTCTTGTTGTACAATGCGCTCACGAACTCCTCGCGCAATCCTTTGTAGCCGCATTTCTTGCACTTCATCATTCCCTCCTCTCTCGAATCCGATAAACCAATCTCAGCATCTCCTCTCGATCCTCTGGCGCACACACGGCCGCCAGCAGATCCCCGACCCCAATCGCGTTCACATGCACCCGCCCCCGATGCCTTGACTTGACCACTAGGCTCCCGTTCTGGATATGCGCCCATGGCAGGCCGCAGTCGGAGCAGCGGAGCATGACGCGGCCAGCTGGCTCTGGCTCTGCCGGCCGGTCGGTGGCGGGGGAGGCGGTGGTGTAGGGGGTGGGGGATTGCATCAATTCACCCTCGTGCCATAGGTGTCCCAATGCTCATCTGATATGCCGGTCACAATTGACCGCAGCGAGTGGTGAACGATCACATCCCCATAATCGTGGATGAGCATACTGTTCCATCGTTGAGGATAACGACGCAGCCGGTGGCTTCTTCGCGCTCCTCCCCCGGCTCCAACTGGTCGATCTCGGCCTTGAGCTTGCAGTCGGGGCGGTGCTCCTCCGGGCCAGTCTTTTTCCCGTATGGCCCTGGCGCACCACCGTCACACACCACACAGTATATCTCACCAAAATGCCCCGTGTGCCACTCAATTGACTGCAGCAGCTCCCGCAACTCCTTGACCTTGGCGGTCTGCTGGGCTAATTTGCGCGACTTGTCCTCGCAAAGTCCTTGCAGTACCCCCAATATCATTTGATCATCTTCAACCTCCTCGTGAGTTTCTCCCGTTATTTCGTGGAGCCCATCAAAGGCCTCCAAGAAAGTCACAATGCGGTCTACGAAAAACTCCCGCTCTGGGCCCAGTTGATCTTGCTGTTCCCTCTCTGCCACAATCCTACCCTCCCTCTTTGTCGATCTCGATGGCTTTCAACTCCTGTAGCACCGCTATCAGGTCGTCGGCCTCCTCATCATCCAGCACCCAGGGCCCCAAGCCTTCTAGCAAGATGTTGTATTCGGGCCGGCCGTAAAATTTGTTCATGCACTTGTATCCATGCACATTGCCGCGATCAACAACGCATTCCCTCACAATCCTACCCTCCTCAACACTCCCCGTATCGCCACATTGAACAGCCGCTGTACCTTCGCCGCCCCCGTCCGCACCGAGTCCTGCACCGTCTTCCAGCCCCGCCGCGCGTGATAGTCCGCCTGCTGATCCGCGTCATGCACCGACCGCGCATAACTGGCGCTGGCCCCGATGATGCCCAGCCAGCCGCCCCGAGACCGGCTGACCTTGGTCGTCCAGCTTGTACTCAGCCGCTCGGAGCCGCCATAGTTCACCGACTCCCCGGTGCGCTTGCGGACGTACCAGGCGCCGCGGCCACGTTCGTACCACCTGGCTCCCGGGACACCGTGCTGGGGAACATTGGCGTCGGAGTCCGGCGGGTATGGCGCCACCCCCTCTCGCAGGATCTCCGTGCCGCCCTGCATGGCCACCTGGAGGCCGCGGTCCATCTGGCGCGGGAACTTGGCCATGGCGCGCTGGAGTTCGTCGAGGCCGTCTACTTCTAGGGTGATTTGGGTCATGGTTCCTCACATTCCGCCCACACACACCGGGAGCCAGCGCGATACATCGCACAGGGGATAATACTGCCACTTGCTTGCAGTGCCGGGGATTTTGATGCCATAAAATCCGTCGGCCGGTTCATTGAATACTGCCAGCACTGGCGCGCCGGTCTCCCGTCGAAGAATCACGGCATATTGCGCATGGTCTGGCGGTTGATCTGCTGGATCAATCCAGGCAGGGACGATTGACGTCTCTTCCTCTGGCCATGGCGGCTTCCGGCGGTTCCATCCCTCAATCGCGGCCCTATCGCTGCCGGCCATTGGCCCCTGTGCATTGCATCGCAAGCATTGAACACGGTGGCTCTGGCCACAACCGCGAACGTCCATGTCTATTGGCCCATTGCCGCAGAATGGGCAGGGGTGCGCGACGGGGAGTAGGTCGGCTTTGGGTGCCTCCTTCTCCGGCTCCTTGACCGGGCATATACACGGCCAATGGTGGCACGTACACGGCCTCTCCGGTAGCCCATCCTTGCCTATCATCCTAGCAATTGCCGAGGTATAATCCGAATGCGATTCACATAGCCACTGTCGCGCCTGGGCCGCCATCGCCACTCGATGGATTGAGTGGATTATGCTGCCAGTCGAATCAATCGCCCATATCTCTTGGGGCTTTAGCCAAATCCCGTACACCTTCTCAGTCATCGTCATTCTCCTCCCTCGCATTGCTCCTGCATAAACGCCTCAAATGCCTCGGCGCTGACGCTGCAGTCGCCAAGGCACATACCCCAAGTAAAGTCAACCGCATCCAGCAATTCGATCAGGCTGGTATCTGTAGTCGGCTCCGGTGCTGGCGTCGGGGTTGGCTCATTGCACTCCTGCTCCAGTAAGGCAGTCATGTGATCCTGCCCACAGAACATGCCAGCGCATTCTACACAGCAGTCCTCAACGCCGCGGCGAGATTGGCAAAAGATGGCCGGCTCGGCAAGCCCAGACCAGAAATCGCTCATCAACTCCGCATTGGATGGCTCCCGTGTCGGCTCCCGTGTCGGCTCTGGTGCTGGCGTCGCCGTGGGTGCCACCGTGGGCACCTGCCGTCCACATCCCCGCGCGCCAGGGTTCCTCAAACAGCAGGGGCTACCGTACCATGCGCACATTATTGGTATCTCGACTATATTCCCGTCGCCGTCGGAGTATATCGGCTCGGTGCCAATGAATATCCCGTTGGCACTCTGGCCCGGCTGTGGTGCTGGCCCTGGCCAAATGCTTTCCCCAACTGAGAAGGCGGCATTTAGAAGCGCAACCAATGCGATCCCGCATACAACCCCAAGCGTTAAGCCTCCCAGCCCACAAAGCGCCGTCCTTTTTCGATCTAGCAACATCATCATCCTCCCTCTCGCGCCGGTATCCCCAGCGCCTTGAACATCCTACCCTGGTCGGTCCTTGTCACCGACGACATGAACAGAAAGTTGAACCACTCGCTGTGGAAGAACGCCAACAGGCCATCGTGCTCGCTCTGTAGCCAGTGAGGCAATTTCGCATTTCCGCCAAGCGCATGATCAAGCTCCCTGATCCCACTAATCAAGAAACGGTTTTTCTTCCATGCCTTGACCGCGTGCCTGATGATGGTCAGGGCTAGGGCGTTGGCGGGGCCGGCGCGGTAGGGGGAGGGCATTAGCCGGGCTCGCTATCAGCCTGCTTCATTTCGTGGAATGAAATCGACAGACTGGTTACTTTACCGTCGCCATCCCGCGGGCAGAAGTGATAGACGCTGTTGGCCTGCCTGCATTCCATTCGTGACCAGAATCTCATTAGCGCGAATTCGGCATCGCCCTCCGGTGTCAATACTATCAGGTTGTGCGCCGCGATTCTTGCTTTCATTCCTCTCGCTCCTCTGTGCTATTGGTCGGCGGGTGGCTCTCGTTCCTCTAGCTGGATTCTGCCGATCGCCGGTGGCCCGCCGAATTGGACAATCGTTCTTCCGTCATACTCATCATCGCACGCCTTACATCGCCACGCCATTGGAGGAGTCATTCTGTATGGAGGGTGCATATCATAATGAAGGAATTCTTCTTTCCCTCTGCCGCATGGACACATATCCGCGTCGTCAATCATCGGTGGATCAGGCTCTACGCCCCGTGGCTCTTGATTACTCATCCCGCATCTCTCCCTGCCGCGGCTCAAACTGTATGTCATTGTCGCCCTCTACTGGCTCCCTGTGCCTCTTTTGCCCATTGTCGCTTTGTCCAACGCCAGCCAGCATCGGCCTTGGAGAATATCCTGGCAAGATGTTCTGCCCTCTCTTCCCATGTTACCCGCTCTAACCATCGCGTTTCCAAATTGATAGTCAGCGGTAACCATAGAAACCTAGTTACTAATCTGATTGTACCAGATTCTGGACGTGTCCATTTCTTCCTCATTCCTCTTGCTCCTCTGTGCCCAATGGGAATAGCGGATGGAAAAAAGCGCTTGCGTCAGGATTATCAGTAATCCATCGGCGTTTCTTCCATCCACCGTCCAGTATCATCCCCGGTTCCCACCACTCCTCTTCCCATGTAGCGCATTCTAGCCATCGCGTCTCGTTGCCAATGGCTAATGGCCGCCATAGGAACCTTGTTACTAGCCGCGTCGCGCCATGCTCCGGCCGTGTCGTCCACCTCATACTTTCCTCCTCTGTGCTATCTGAATCAACCGTCCTCTATGATTGGGGACTGGGTTACAAAGCAGCGGCAGTTGACGTGCCTTGGTGGCCCATCCTCGGCCCCGCCAGGGAATGGGGTGTCAATGCCGTCTACTGATTTATCATCCAGCGGTTCGCATAGCACACATACCAATTCATCTTTTAGCGTTCTCCAGGTCTTCCGCCACTTGAAATAGCCTTCGTCCTCGACCCACCTACTCCCCGCCTTGTTCCCCTCCCAGTAGGAGCGCGTCACCTCCGTGACCGCAATCATCTGTGCCCGCACCGGCCCAAAGCTGAAGTCGCTCGCATTCAGCCGGTCGAACAGGTCGCCCATCGTCATACCCGGCGTCTCGATGAACTCCGCGATCCTCTCGCCCACCCGGCGGCGCGTCGTCGCATTGATCCCGCCGGTATTAACGCCGATAAGCTGGCCGGCATACTCCCTGGCCCACTTGGCGGCCTCCGCGTTGACCAGCGTCCAGTCAACGCCAATCGTCAGCGCGTCCATCGTGGCAGCCAGGCCAGCCGCACCCGCCTGCGCTCCGTTCACGAGCCGGGGCTGCATCACCGCCAGCAATTCCCGGTCCTCATTCGCCCAGAACGCATCGGACAGCCGATTATCCAGATCCTCTAGCGCCTTGGCAGGAAACCGGGGGTGGGCCTTCCGGCTCTTGGGGATGCCCTTCTCCAGCCGCGCCCGGATGCGAGCCGCCTGCTCCTGGAAGAACTGCTCTAGCGCCTGCTGCCATTCGGCCTCGTCAGTGTCCTTCTCGACGGCCAGGGGGTCTCGTGTCCCGTCGGCTGTCTCACGGATAATCGTACCAGTCTGGCGATTGATCACCACCGGCGGCTTGGGGATCGCCTTTGCAAACTCGAAACCCGGCCGCGAACGCGGCCTTGACCTCCTTGTCACTGGCGGCTTCCGAGAGGCCAGCCTTGATGCCCATGGTCACATGCGGTGGTATGTGCTCACTCTCAAAGTCGTAGGCGGCCGGCTCCCCGGCCTTGATCCTGCGCAGAGCGATCCCCTGCCAGCGGCGGAGGTCGTCGGTGATGGCCTTCGTGTCCGCCATTTCCGGCTCCGGCAATGCAGGCTGTCCCGGCACCGGTGCCCCGCCGAATTGCGGCGGCGCGGGCTTGGCGATCTGGGACACCAGAATCTCACCCCGTTCGTCGCCAATGGAATCCAGGCCCAGCTCCTGACGGGCTTCGTCTAGCGTCATAACGGGCCAGTAGACCCGTCGCTCTGCTATAAGCAGCTGCCGGTCGCGCGGCCGGAAGTCCTCGTACTCCGCCCGCAGGTTCTCGCCATAGTAGCGCATCACGATCTGCCGGGTGATGGCACCGGCGAACGCCAGGGCCATGGGCCAGACGGCACTCTCGATCATGGATGCCTTGGCGGCATCGGCGGTCGCCCGGTTGGCTTTCGCGCTCCAATACCCCTCGGGGATCTGATAGATGCGGTCGATGATGTCCCGGCTGAACCCGCGCAGGTTCAGGAACTCGGCGTCCTTGTGGGTCATGCTAAGATTGGTAGCAGTCACGTCACCCGAGCGAGCAATGAGGAATCTGCGGCCCTTGTTTACCAGTTCGTCGATCAGTTCATTCCGCGCCTTTCGATACACGGGGTCTGCCATGTCGTCGCGCAGGGTGAGCAGCATCCGCAGCGTCAGGCCATCTCGGAACGTGTCCCGGTTCCATTCCGCCGCCGCCGTGTCGCCCTCTAGTTCGAGGCGGTAGGCAGTGATGGGGGTCATGCCGCGGTGGTAGTTGAACGGATTCGGGCGCGGGATGTAGCAGATGTTCTCGGGGGCTAGGAACTGCGGCTGCCCGTCCTTCTTGGAGGTGTAGGCATAGCCTTTGATGTAGTCGTTCGCGTCCGGGATCGGTTGCATCCGGTTCGACGGTAGCGGCCAGAGTTCCTTGACCTCGGTACCGGACTGGTCAGGGACGATCATAATGTACGCCTCGCCCCGGAGTAGGTACCACCAGGCTAAATACTTGACCATCCAGGCGCTGGACATGAACTTATTCGGGAACTCCCATAGCTCCTCAAAAGGGTGGTTCTCAATGGCCTCGGTCTCCTCGCCCTCTTTCTTGACGACGCCCAGAGTGCCGGCCGATAGATTGTTCGCGATCAGCTCGATGTCCGAATGCACCCAGGCGCTGTTGGTGGCGTGCCGCTGGATCTGGTCGTCCGACCAGTCACCCCAGCCAGCGATGCCGCCGGTGCTTGGTGCCTCCCCCGCGTATACCGGGGGCATGGGGTTGCGGTCGGCGGCCTTTGAGTCAATGCGCCGGTCGATGATGCGATTGAATAGGTTGTCCCAGATTGCCATGTCGTGCCGTCCTTGCTACGTGTCTATTCTCCCCTCTCCGCCGTCCGTTGGTCGTGTTGGTCGTCTCCGCCAATAGGGTTGTCTATCATGCCTGCTAGCGGCCCGACTTCGCTGCCCGTAATGAATGCAATCTCCAATTCACGGTCTATCCGGCGCATCTCGCGGGACATCCACCGCACGTCCCTGTGATACGCCCCCTCAGAATCCTTCACCTTGGGGTAACTGCGGTAACTGCGGCCCATAGACTCATGTCTCCTCTCTCGCCGTTTTAGTCGTCATAAAGATCCACGGTTATAGCTAAATGACCTCTGCCATGCCGTTCGACTTTCGTAATGCAATCTTCCCTAATGCGAGGATGGCCAACTGCGCCTCCAAGTGTAGCCTCCCGCAATGCTCGGCCAGCTTCTTGCATTGGGCTACCGAGCATCAGCCGGTAGCGGTGCTCGCCGACCGTGATAAACTCTGTCGGCTGAGGTTCCGGCTCCTTTGCCAGGGCCTTCGGTTCGCGCATCTCGTATAGCGCCGTCACTTCTGCGCCAAGGCCGGTAATTCGTTCTTCCATCTCGCGCTTGTTCATCATCCATCTCCTCTCTGCTAATCAATCACTCATCAAGCGGCACGCCCGACAACCAGTGCATGGTACCGCTGCCAGTGGGGATGATTTGCCCCGGCTCCCCACAGATCAATTTATATTCTTTGCCAGACCCTCCTACTACAATGCCCGCCGGTGGGCCAATTTCATCACCCGTAATGAATACAACCAATTCGGTGTAATCCTTGATGGGCACAAAGCCAGGGCTCGCGCCGTATGTTGTACTCTGCATCCCCTCTACCATAGCGTCACGTCGGCGAATTGCAGCTCTCCGCCTTCCACCCACGTATCGCGCACAACGTCGGTAAGCTCCGTGCTGATTCCAGCATTGTCCATTAGCATCGACGATCCCCTGCCGAGGCTGGCCACCATTGCCGACTCAGGCACCCACGCCCCCACCTTCGCCACCACGGCCGCAAATGCCGCCGAGGCCATGCCGCGGAATAGGGCGCGACGGGAGAGGTTAGTCATGGCAATATTCCCACCGGGGGCTCCATACCCTCACCGCGCAGAAACGAACCATTGGGGTCATTGAGCTCGGCACTCAGGTTCTCCAAGAATTTCTTCGTGCATCTATCCGCAAGCCACGAAAAGGTCACCAATTCGCGCCGCAGCCGCTCCACCTCTGCGATCAGATCCGGTATATCGTATAGAATGGCCTGAATCAAGGTGTCAGATTCGCCAACGTGTTCTAGGTTATCATCGGTGTAGTAATCCTTGATCTTCTCTATGTCAAGCATCCTCTCTCCTCCAGAATTGCAGCCGCCGCACGAGCCGCCGCATCTTTAGCCGCCACCGCCAGCCGCGGTATCGAGCCATGCCCTGGTAAATCATTCCGGTTGGACCACAGGATAATCCGCCGACCGGTTCATATCCACCCCCGGTCAATCGCAGTATCTCCTCCCCCAGGCTCTCGCTTGGATGGTCAAATGCCATCCGATAGTCAACGATCTCCCGCGCCATCCTCTCCTCCCATCATGCGAACCCGAACGAAACCGTCCGCCGCTCCGCCGCCCGGTGCATCAGAGCCCGCGCTATCACCGTGTCGTCATGCAATCCGGCCGGTGCGCTGTAGCTGCTCCGTCCGGTCGCCGACGACACCTTCCTCTTGTATGCCTCCAGTTCCCCGGTCGCCACGGGGATGTCAAGCCACTGCCATTCCGCCCGCTCAAATGCCAGGGCCAGGGACTCTATCAGCGGCGGCTTGGTGGTGGCCGTCGTCGTAAAGCTGGCCACCGGCAGCCCTTCGCGCTGTAGCATCTCTATGATTGGGGCACCCATTGCGTTTTCCTCTGCCAGGATCGTCGTCGGCCCCCACCTCTCCGCCAAGGCCGCCAGCCGCGCCCGCTGGAATACATAGTCGATCTGGTTGAACCGGTCAAGCGCAACCTCGACGCAGCAATCGGCGCAACCGATACTGACGGCCGTAAAGTCGGCCTGCTTCCCCCAATCGACGCCGGCCACGAGAAGGTGGTCCTTGTGGTCGGCCAGCGTGGCGTCCAGCGGAGCCCCGACACAGGCACGAACGTTGCGGAACACGATCCCCTTTCCCTCCAAGAACTCGGCCATGATCTCCTGGCGGTATGCCTCCTCACTCAAATCTTGCATGATCTCGCCCAGGGCCGACCGGCTCAGGAACGGGTTATCGTGGCTCGTGAAATGCCAATGCCCCCAGCGGCCGGTGGTGTTCTGAACCGCCTCTTGATATTTGAGGAAGAAATGATTGCGAAACATGGGAGTGCCGCCATACACCACCGCTCCGCCTCGATCGAGTAGCATCGGTAGAATGACGGTGTCCACGTCCGGCTTCATCAGCGGGTATTCATCCAGGAGTAGCAGGTCCCCCCAGTCGCCGCGCAAGGTATCGGCGTCCCATGCCGTCTTGGCACGGATGCGGGGCGCGTTCTCGTCAGAGCCGGGCTGCTCGAGGATGCGCTTCGTCTCGCTCTTGACCAGGCGGCCGGCGCGAACATCCTCATGGAAGTAGGCACGGATAGCATACCAGAACCGATCGGTCTGCTCTGAGGTGGGGCCAGCGTACAGCACCCGTCTCCCCCTATTGAACCCGTGCGCCGCCAGGAGTGTGAACCCGGTCGTCTTGCCTCCCCGGCGACCGGCCACAATCACCTTGCGCGGTGCAGGCGACTCGATGAACTGCTGCTGCTTGCCATGCGGCTCTGGACAATTTGGCGTCAGTCCCAGCCATTCAATCCTCGCCAGCCGGTCCAGTTCGTCGCGCTCTGGCCTCGTCAAGTAGGGCAGCAATTCGCGCAACTCGTTCGTCGTCGGTAACTCCGTCAACATCCGTCGTCTCGATTGGACCTCCGTCCTTGCCGGTAATTTCCCTGCGCTGCGGGGCGTCAATTCCAACAATCTTGCACCTGCGCTCAATACACCACTGGATGCCCTGTAGAAACCGGGGGTCGCCTGCCTGGCCCTTGGTGGTCTTGGTCATCTCCTTGCGACCACGGGGACCTAACACTTCCTTTATCGCCTTGTCAATGACATCGTCGGTTTCTATCATCTTCTGCGTGGTGGTTTCCGCGTCCTCACGCGATCGCTCCCATGCCGCATGGTAGGTGCGCTCTAGGTCGTCGATCTTGGCAAGCTCGCGGGCCTTGGCCTTGTCGAAATCAATGAGGGCCGTTTTAAGCCACTCCCGTTGTAGGCCCTTAATATCGCCGCTGATGGTCGCCTGACTAACGCCCAACTTCTCAGCAATGTCGGCTTGAATCCAGCCGCGCAGGTAGAGATCGGAAATCCTCCTCCGATCCCTTGCCAATTCACTACTTGACCGTCTACGCCCTGGTCCTGCCATTATCAATCCAAGTATCACTCTGCCAGCCGCGGCTCCAGACCCATGTCGGCGAGGCGCTGGAGGGTGACGCTGACGTACTTCTCGCAAATCTCCATTCCGAATCCGCGCCGGCCGGTCTGCTCACAGGCGACGATGGTTGTGCCGGAGCCGAGGAAACATTCTAACACAGGATCATTGCCCTCTGTGTGATTCCGAATTGACCGCTCATAGAGCGCAATCGGTTTCATGACCGGATGCCACTCATTCACATGCGGCTGCTCTTCATCCCACACTGTACACTCATTCGTTGGGCCAAACCACCGCGGCGATCTGCCCTTCTTGTGACAATACCACAACGGCTCCTTGCGCTCTTTGTACTGAGCACCCAGTGCCCCATAGTGAGCCTTGAGCTTGTTCCATATTAAAAGATTTCGCAATTGCCAACCCGCACCTTCAAAAGCATCCATCACTGAACGCATTTTATTGGCAGCGAACCACAAGTGGAGTGCCGCTCGATCATCCGATGCTGTATTGGCACATGAAAGAGCCTGCTGTAGCCAAGTGCTGTATTCTTCATCTGTCCACTTTGGACAATCGCCATCTATTCGCTCCCTTTCATTTGTTGATCCACCAACGTAATCAACATTGTACGGAGGATCAGCCATGATCATCGCAGCCTTCTCCCCCGCCATCAGCCTCGCCACGTCTTCCCCACAAGTCGAGTCCCCGCACATGACCCGATGCGAACCAGCCTCCCACACCTGGCCCCGCTCAACCTGCCAAATCTCCTGCAACTCCGCCGCTTTGTCCAATTGTGCGCCGGGGTCGTCCGCCGGTTCCGGCTCCTCGGCCAGGTCGTGCATCTCCAGGTCAAAGGCCGAGAATCCCCAGTCCAGCAAGTCGGCTATCTCAAACTCATTGGCCAGGATGTCCCAGTCAAACGCACCCGCATTCCGGTTGAGGCGAATGTTCAACTCCGCCGCCTCTTGCTCCGTCAGTTGCCGCGATGGGACCCGCACATCTATCAGGTCGGCCGCACCGTACCCATTCGCCAGCATCACCCGCTTGCGCTGGTGGCCGCCGATAATCTGGCCGTCTAGGTTGATGATGAGCGGGTCGGCCAGGTTGAACTTCTCGATACTCCGGGCGAGGTGCTTGGCGTCGTGCTCCGAGAGTTCGCGCGGATTGCGCTCCCACTCGCGGAGGTCTCCTAGTTTGCGCTGCTCGGTTGTCCAGGTAGGTTTGTCACTCATGCCCTTTCCCCAGCCCGTGCGGATAGCCCGCCCGGAAACGCGATGTCCCCCGGGCGCGCTTGGCCAGCCTAACATCCCGCGCCTGCTCCAATTCCCAGACCCGGCGGCGAAGCTCGGCCAGGTCGTCCTGCAGGGCGGCGATTGCGTCACGCATTTCGTCGGTGGTCATCGTTCTCCCAGGGCGACCAGTTGGCGCGACGGATCCAAGTAACATGGTCGCTTGGCATCTGTCGTCGTTTGCCCCGGCACGCTGGTATCACCGACCGGGTGCGAAACCCAGTCAGCGGGCAGAATCCTACCGGTCGCGGATTGCAACTCCCACTCCAGGTCCTCAATACGCTGCTCGAGGACTTTTATCTGCCGTGCCATTTCAGGATCGGGCGGTGAAGTATCCTGGCCTTCCTGAAATTCTGATAGCACAACATGCTTTTGCACGCGCGTCAAATATCTATCGGTGTCCGTCATTCCACGACCTTGCCTTTTCGGTAGCGTTTCATAGACCGTAGCATGTGGCCGCGCCAATGCTGGCCAAACATCGGGAAGCGGTTGAATGGCAGCAGAAACAATTCAAGCACGCCATCCACTATGCCGAGCATTGCGGACACGCCATACATCCACTTGGGCAATTCGCGGCGCCCGGAGAACTTGCAAATCATGGGCCATAGTCGCTTGGTCATTCCACCTCCTCCATCAGCGTGACGCCGTTGTACCGGACGGCCGCCCAGAGTTCGGCAAAGCAGGCCCACTTATCGCCATTGCTGGTGTTGGTGACAATGTGCTCTGCCCACAGTTCGGCGCCCTGCCAAAGCTGGCCTACGATTGCATAGGCCGTGCCTGGCCCCGTCCGCACATTCAGCCGGGCAGTGGCAACGCGCAACTCTACGACCTCAAACGGCTCCGGTTCCGGTTCCGGCTCCTCCTTCTCCCCCGCCCCCGACTCATCCAGCCCGTGCCAGTCCCAGTTGTCCCCAGGGCAGGCCGTCGCGCAGCCCGGCACTTCTTTGTGCCCGAGCAACGGGATCGACCGGCCGAGAACCGCCGGCAGGTGGACGTTGTGCAACCAGCGCAGGCTGCGTTGCTGGGCGAGAGAGGGCCGACCTACGCCATCGCCGCTGTAGAAATTGCCAGCCAGCGCGACTCCAATTGACTTGGTGTTTGCGTTGCCAGCGTGATAGCTCACCGTTTCCAGCTTGTTCGTCTGATAGATCGTGCCGTCTGGTACGATGAAATAGTGATAGGCAATACCTGGCCATTCCAGCGTATTGACATGGTAGGTGGCGGCCTCCCAGGGCTCTAATGAGGCGCGGGTGGCAGTGTGGTGGACAACGGTCAAGTCGATAGCCTCCCGATGGCGCACCGCATAATAGCCGCTCCCCTTTAGCAAGGTGTCAACGATGTCAACGATGCGCGATTCCGGTTCCGGGTCTGGCTCGGGTGGCGTCGGGTTCGCCTGGATGTAATCCGCGATCTCATCAAGAATCGGCTGCCGGATCTGGAAATGCTTCCAGTCTGGCCCCGAGGTGAATATCGTCGCACCGATCAGCCGCCCTTCCCGTGCCGCCATGGTGTTGGCCAGCACCCGGTCGAACGCGGCCAGATCATTGACGCAGGCGAAGCGGTCGCCATTCCAGACGCCCGAATGCTTCCAGCCGTCATTAGCTCGTAGGCCATAGCCGTCATCGTTGGCACCGATGGGGCCGATCTCGCCCAGAAACCAATCGACGCGGTAGCCGCTGTCAAGCAGAAACTCATCAATCTCTACCCAACGGAGATGCAGATTCCGTTGATGGTCGAACGAATGCACGAACGATTCGCCATCGACCACCGGATGATATGCGTGATATGAGAAGCATCCACCGAATGCCTCACACACCTCGGCCAGAGGTAGCAGTACCCCGAATTCATGGTGGTCTGGGTTGCCGATGGGCGCCGTGAATACTGCCGGCTTTACGTCCGGACAGATTTGCGCCAGGGCCTCGCAGAATCCAATGTCGAACGCGACGGATTTCATCTGGGCAAAAATATCAAACGACGGGATGGTCTCATTCAGGGATTCGACATAATCAATTCCGCCCTGCCGGTTGAGCGAATCCTCAAATTGGTTGATGTAATCAGCCGCAGCCTCTAGCGCCTGAGTGTGCCCCTGGACGGCCTTGTCGAGGTAGGGCTGCTGATGTTCCACGTAATGCCGAAACACGATCTTGGTATCTGGGCTGACCGTCTTGGCGGCGTTGGCCATTTCTATCTGAAACACTTTGAGCACGCGCGGCTGGGCCCGGGCCACTGCATCGAGCCAGCCCTGGACGTTGGTCTGGAGATGGAAGCTCAGATAAGACATTGGTTTCTCCTGCTCAATTCCGTATAGGCCGCCAGCCAAATCGCCGCGGACCAAAAATATGCCTGCGCGGCGGTTCCGGCTTGACAATAAACCGATAGTGGGTCACCGTCCCTATATCAAACGACGCGTCATAGGGCAACATCCAGCGACCGTAGTTGTTGCGCATCCCCTTTTGCACTTCACCAGTCTCAATATCGCACACCCAAAACGACGTAAAATTTGGCGGCGGTTCGTCCTGAATTCTGATCCAGCCCTTGCGCTTGGCCTTCGCCCTTCTAGCATCGCGCAAATCGGCCTCCGGTATTGTCACGATCCTCTGTTCTATCATCCTCTCTCCTTGGCGGCAAATTCATCACCTACTGAATGCTTTCGATTCACCCGCTGCCGATACCGATACTTGATGCGGTACTCCGTGGCCGCCTTCTCGCCGCTACTCCGCCGAACGCGCACGAGCTTGTTCTCAAATCGCCGGTTGCTGGCCGTGTAGCGTGTGTGGGCGGGCTTGCGGCTGGCGCGGCCGAACTTGCGGGAGCCGCTGGATTTCGTAGGCATCTCATCTCCTCCGCTAGAGTCTCCAAAGTATCATACCCCTAGAACTCCAACTCATCTGACCCTGGCTTATCCTGATCGCCATTTGTTACTGAATCCGTAACAGGAGCGACAATGCTGTAAGCCCATTGTCGGTGCGACCCGACCTGGACTTTACGCCTATGGAATAGACCTTTGCGCCAGTCCCTCTCCAGCCGATAGGATGCTTGGCGCGGCATGATGTCTTCCATCTCCGCCACCATAGCAGCCGTGGCCTCGTGCGGTTTCAATGCCGGGGGCCGGGTCATCTCGGCGATCTCGGCGACGATGGCTTGGCGGTCGGCGTCGGTCATAGTGTCTCCCGGACCCGCAGGTCAAGCGTCGTCACCCGCGGATGAACCGTCAGGTTCCCGTTGGCAATCTTGAACGCCACCAAGCCATTGGTCAACTCAAACTCACTGTGCGTCGCCTGCCGGGCATACTCAGTCATCCCACACCAGGATGGCATGACGATCAGGTGGATCTCACGCATCTCGCCATCGAATCGCTCCCGGATGGTCTCCCAGACGAACGTGTGATAGTGCGCTCTCAGGTAGACATCGGGCGGCCGGTTGCCGCACTTGTAATCCTGCCAGACTTTGGAGCGCAAATAATGCCGGGCAACGTTGCCCCGCGTCCACTGCCGGATGCCAGCACCGGGGCCGTGGTGGGCCACGTCGAATATCTTGCCCCGGATATTGAGCAAGACGTGGGCCAGCGGCTTGATGTCCAGGTCTGGGAACTTGCCCTGTAGCAGTTTGGCAACTAGAATCTCCGTTGAACCCTGTCCCAGAACATGCGAACCCGTACCGTGAATCAGGCGCCCCGTCTTGACGTTCGGCAGCTCAAAGAGCGGAAGCATATTGTGAAACGCAATTTGTACCTGCTCTGCTACGCTATCCGTGAACAATTGCTCCGGGTACTTTTTCCCGTGCGTAATGTCTCCGCCGTGGCCAACAATGATCTCATCACCGGCTGCCAAGTCCACAATTGACTGAATCGCATCTGTCCGCAGCGGCCAAAGATACTCCTGGAAGCTGCCCAGTTGCGGATGAACCTCATCGCCATCCTCAGTCGTAATCAGCGCATTCGGAGTGCATAGTCCTAGCTTGTGCCCACCGTGGCTGTCGGCCTCGTACATAAACCAGCACGGATCGCTGCCCGCGTCAACATCACGATCCCGGCGGCGATTCGCGGCCCGCTTTTTCTTTTTGGGCATGTCAGTTCCCCTCGGGGCGTCTGAACAGAGGCCCTATGCTATCCAGCATCAGGTTCGACCCGTGCCGCCGGTTCGTTATTGCTTGACGAGTGCAACTATCGAGCCAAATATACCAGTCACCAGTGCGCCCAGGCCGCCGAGCAGCCTCATTCGGCCTCGGATGGCACCCTGTTCAACCTCGACTTTGAGGACGCGCTCATTCATGTCCTTCTGCTCGGTTTTGATCTCCCGAACATCGTCGCGCGTGGTCAGTACCCGCTCATCAATGCGCATCAGCAAATCATGGTCCGACAGGTCATCCGTGTCCTGTGGGGGCATTGCCGTTTCCGATCCTCTCCAGAATCGCGCTACCCCCGCGCTTGGTGAGGCTATAGAGGCCAGGTGCAGCCAGGCCCAACATTAGGGCGCGAAGAACGAGGGCGGTGTATTCGGGTAGAAACTCCAATCCAAATGTGAGCAGTAACGCTGTGACCAGAGATACTGCGATTGTCCCGCCCCGCGTCTTGACCCCAAACTCCTTGGCGGCCTCACAAATGGCCACAAGGATTGCCACGTACTCGATTCCGAATTCCATAATCCCTCCATGTATGCAAATCGCGTACAAAACGTGTCCATTTTGCCCACCAGAATCGACACATCTGGGGGACATGTCTATTGCATACCCCCATTTTACACCCGCGCGGCGTCTATGTCAATGCCCAATTTGGAGGCGGTCGACGGCCAACGTGACACCCGTCATGCCCAGGACGTGACACTTGGCACTAGGGCGCAGGGGATTGCAGGTTATAATGTAGGCAGATTAGAGAGCAAGACACAGGAGAGGACAATGAACAGTGATTTTGATCGAGGATTCGGAATCGGAGGTCTAGGACGACAGGTCGCCAAGGACATCTTGACGCCCCGACAGGCAGAGCGCAAGGCACAGGCAGAGCGCGAGACGAAGTACTGCTCAATCTGCGGCGCATCTGAGCTTGACGGCGCAATGTTTAGCACCGACGCGGGCGGGAACGTCTGCGATGATTGCTTCGGCTAGGCGGCCCCCAAG
>SDBU01003361.1_pt1 | contig 20397 bp, 18 predicted proteins | sample 2277071 | NCBI WGS metagenome assembly SDBU01 (sample SAMN10397929, study PRJNA504765) | marine sediment metagenome | isolation source: marine sediment core GS08_GC12, 126 cmbsf | place: Arctic Ocean: Gakkel Ridge, Loki's castle | collected 2008
GGGTTTGTTCACATTACTGGATTACATCATGGTAGGATCACATACAAATACCCATCCGGCTGAGATAGTTTTTAAAACTTATTGCGAGCCCATAAAACCAAAATGGAAGACTCCAACGCCAACATTGTCATTTGTGGTGCAGGGATCGCCGGATTAACGGCGGCATACGTTTTATCTTCCCGCGGATTTGATGGAATCCTCTTGGTCGATAAGGGCGCACCCCTCTCTCTCACCAGCGATAAATCCACTGAAGCGTATCGAAATTGGTGGCCCGGTCCAGATGGTGCCATGCTCGCCTTGATGAACAGAAGCATCGCTCTGCTTGAGAAGCTAGCAATTGACAACAACAATGTATTTCACCTGAATCGTCGTGGTTATGCATATGTGACTGCCAACCCTGAGCAGATATCCGAATTCAAATTGATCGCGGAGCGAGCAGCAGATCAAGGCGCCGGACCCCTCAGAGTTCATAAAGGCCTCGCTGATGACCCTCCCTACTCTCCCCACCATGCGAGCAATTTTATTGACCAACCGGATGGTTGCGACCTCATTCTCGACACGAACATAATCCGAGAACACTTCCCATATCTTTCACAGAACACGGTTGCTCTTCTTCACACACGAAGATGCGGCTGGTTTAGTGCCCACCAGTTAGGAATGCTTCTTCTTGAAAAAGCGACTCAGCAGGGGGTAAGTTTCATCAACGCAGATGTAGAAGGAATAAGTCTGGCGAACAATGCAGTGGATCAAATTTACCTCCGAAAAAATGGGTCTCTCTCTACAGTCTCCACAAAACTATTCATTAATGCGGCCGGCCCCCACGCGCTGAAGATATGCGAAATGATGGGTATATCAGCGCCTATTTTTTGCGAAAAACACCTCAAAGTGTCTATCAAGGACATTGAGAATGTGGTTGCTCGTGATGCGCCACTATTAATTTGGAATGATCCGCAACGAATTGCTTGGGATGAAGGCGAACGACAAATGCTCTCCGAATCAGATGCTGACAGAATTTTGCTTGAAGAGCTACCCTCCGGCGCGCATCTAAGGCCGGAGGGCGCGGCGGAGAGTCAAAACATCCTAATGCTCTGGCCTTATCATTTGGAGCCGGTACAGCCAACTTTTCCAGTAACAATCCCCCTCTCGTATCCTGAGGTAGTCTTGCGCGGGCTTGTGAGCATGGTTCCAGGGCTACAATCCTACCTCGAGCGAATGCCCAAGCCATTCATCGATGGTGGTTACTATACTAAGACCCCGGAAAACCGCTTGCTCGCAGGTCCATTACCCGTTAAAGGAGCGTACATACTTGGTGCCTTATCTGGTTATGGTTTGATGGCTGCATGTGCTGCGGCCGAGTTATTAGCTGAACATATCGCTCAAACCAAGCTCCCATGGTATGCACCGGCGTTCATGTTGAGCCGCTACGATGATCCAAATTACCTCCGGACGTTTGAGGAATGGGAGCATTCAAACCGGCTGTAGATTCAAAACCTTGGCCTACTCTGACGCTCGCCCTGGGAAAGCTGCGCACAGACGCGCGGATCCTTCAGTCCATTTTCTGAGCGAGCTGAAGCATTTGCCCAAATCTTGCAACATGCAAAAGGTGCAGGAGTAACAATTCGAGATCTGAAATTTGTGGCCGGAAAGAAAATGTCTTTTGCTGGTGACCTTGATATAGATACTCCCACCGGAACCCTTTCCCGGGTTTGGGCTAGATCAGGTTTCTGAGGCGGATTGACAATAGGATTTGGTGAATTTATAAAGCGATTTGAAGCCGTTCAAATCCCTACATTATCCTTACACAGGCTTGCAATCTAAGACGGGCTGTTTAGAATTGAATCGCTGCACCGTAAGTAATTCTACATAAACCAAACTGAGAGAGTTACCCACGTAATGATCGTAAGACGAGAGATGCTTGAGCTGTTGAAATCTCGAGCTGGAGATTTAGGATGATGCCTGCTGCGATACTTGCGAATGGTTTGAATCCCGTCCTGATTGGCATTGTCGGCATTGTCCTTATCCTTGTTTTATCCATTACGCTGGTAATTATCGTATTGATTCGAAGAAGACGGAAGAAAGTGGAGCCCCCAAGCGAGGAAATGTTTGATGTCGCTCAAAGGTTGGCTGAATCCAGTCAAGGCGCGGAGGGGAATGAACAATCCCAATCAGCCTTTCGTGCTGCACTTCACGCACAACAACCCCCGGTCAGCCCAAGATCAAAGATCCTTGCGGAATTGGGGGCTAGACAGCTTCTAGAACAAGTAAATTCTCACATCCTGGAGGGGCGCGGTGAAATCTCGATGCGCAGCGGAGAAATCCGAATCGAATGGACTGATTTGGAGGAGTCTTCGGTTCAAAGGGGAATCATGATACGAGTCCAAGACTCGAACACATTGCTCATTAATGGGCAGCCCTTTTCTGCTACTCGCGAAGGTGCTCAGCAAGGTCTAATCTCTTGCTTAAAAGGGATGAAACTAGAATAGCATTTCTCTTTGACTTTCGAATTCGCCCCACATCTCGGATTTCCTTGAAACCCCACATTTTTTTATAAATGGCTCCATTGAAAAAAGTTAATTGCAAGAAAAGGACTGGTATATGTGGGGGGTTTTTCAGCGGACTCATAAATAGAATATTAGTTCTAGTTTTGCATATAGCATCATTAGCAAATCTGTGCTAGGCTACATGTGGCGTTGAGGACCCAGACGACCCCAATATGTGGGGGTTTAGTCGCGTTTAGGTACTTTGATCAGGCCTATGGCTCGAAGGTAGCGGCGGGAATTGACTGAGTGAGCATAGACAAGGTACCAAATTCTACGGTCGAACGCAGATCAGGAACTCAATTCCTATAGAGCATCCCACCTCCCTATCCTTGATCAAAAGGTAGGTCGATGACTCATACATTGAACACGGTTGTAGAGGAGCTTCAAGGGCGACCTTGTTCCACTGATGAACTTGACTCCCTAAAAATCTGGGCCCGGTCGAAAATCCATTGGAGTGCTCATATCCTGCATGCCATCGTAAGAACAAAGGGATATTTAGTGCAGATCGATTCTGAATCATTCGCTTGTCCAATGTGGTTCGGGATTGACAATGAGGAACTTCAACAGGGCCTTCATTTTGCAACTACTGCATAACAACCTTTCAACATTGTAACTGGTGGCAAGCGATACGTGCGATGGGAAAACCAAGGACGTTCATTTGAACGTCCTTGTCTCATATCACAGTCGCTTAGCAGCAACGATCGGTGCTTAGCATATCATGCCGCACCTGTCCAATTCATTTATCGGAAGTTAGAATAAAGAGCGCACTGAAAAAACTACCCTCAAAGCGAGGGGAGGGGTATATGTGAGGATACGGGTGAAGCTCGCATCCCCCACTTATACCGGCCTTCTTCTTACGATTGACCTTTTTTCAGTGGAGTCAATAATTAAATCACTAACAATTTTCGGAGGTAGTCTACAATATGGGCGAAATTTATGTGCCTGAATCGGCGATGGCTATCGTCGCACATCCCGATGATATCGAATTCTCTTGCGCAGGAACTCTGGCGCGCTGGGCAAAGGGCGGTTCAAGGATATCCTATGTTCTCTGCACCAGCGGTGAGGTTGGCATCAGTGAATCGAGGATGACAAAAAAAAGGGCGGCCAAAATCCGTGAAGCTGAGCAACGAAAGGCTGCGGAGATTGTCGGTGCTCAAGAGGTCGTATTTCTTCGTGAACCGGACGGACTACTCCAACCGACCCTTGATCTTCGCAAGAAATTAGTGCGAGAAATTCGCCGTTTCCGCCCAGAAGTAGTTATTACGGGTGACCCAACCATCGTTTGGACGGGGAATGAATATATAAATCACCCTGACCACCGTGCAGCTGCCTCTGCAGCCCTGGCTGCTACTTTCCCCGCTGCTGGACAACCCAACCTGTTTGAGGAACTTGAGAAGGAAGGATTTACGGCCCACAAACCTCGCAAAGTATTTGTGACTACTTGGTCAGATGGCGATATCTATGTCAGCATAGACGAAACTATTGATACCAAGATTGAGGCGCTGCGCGCACATGCCAGTCAAATGAAGGACTGGGATCCTGAACCTCGGATTAGGGAATGGGCATCGAGCAAGGCGAAACGCATCGAGGCCAGCTATGCTGAAACATTTCGCGTGATCACTCTCGTGAAGGACGAGGATTGGGAAAAATCGCGGGGTGAGGTATTGCCGAAGAAAGACTAATCCGAATCTTCATCATCCGGGAGTTCATCGATGAACTCCTCAAATACTTCGAGGCGCTTCGACATTTCTGGATCTTCGGCTTTCCCAGTCAGCAGTTTTCTCAAAGGCATTCCAGGTTCACCTTGTTGAGAAAGAGCCCATCTCCTTAATTCCTCAAAAACTCCTGCTCTCCACAGGATGAAGAACAGAATCGCAGCTGTGATTCCAATAATAGGCAGCATTTCAAACCCTCCCAGAGCAGACCTAAGTTCAATCCAATCCTATTTACCACCATTTTGAATAATCAAGGCCGGATTAATACCTATGCTATCACGCTTTGAAGGATGTATTACAAAATAGTCTAAGAATGAGGTTAGAGCCACTTATGGAAACCGCGCATTAATCATCGGATAGATAATTGAGCTTCGTCCAAGGTGAACGTAGTTCACCCACCCGCCCGACTGATTATAAAAATATCGCAGGGACATTCGTGGTGAGCTACGCTCACCCTGAACATCCCTGCGATCCACAGAATTGAAACCTACGTATTCAACCTCACCTAGTTTCCAAACAGCCAATCCGTCCAACCCAGATTCTTTCCGGGCCTGGAGGTACTCGAAGTGGGAAAATTCGTCCCGTAAAAGTGGTTGATTACGAAGGGCTCCCAGGTGTCATCCCCTTCAGCGGGAAAATTAGCCTGATCATGCAGCCAGGTTACCGCCCGCAGAAGTGCCTGATCCTCCCAGTTCCATACGTCATACCCGGCACGATGGAGGATCATGGCCTGAGCCAATGCACCCTGCATGCCTTCCCAAACATAATTCTCTTTAGGCGGAGGCCAGGAAAATCCACCAGCTCGACGTTGATCATCCGGCAACACACCACCGATGGGATGGCCATTTTTGGTGCATCCTTTGGGGTTGATTCCTACCGGTTTGCTGGGATCACACTGCCAATCGAGATTCCCATAGGAAAAACCTGCATAGGTTGAGCGATCACCGAGCCATCCTTTGAAGACTTGGGCCGTTCGCTCAAGTTCTGCCTGGTCACCCAGGTAAACAGCGACTGCTGCTCTACTGCCACCTGCGTGAGTCCCCCAGTTGTTGGGGCGATCTTCATGGGTAGAGATGAGCGTCTTGCCACTCAGGTTCTCCGTGAGCGTGCGGCGCAGCCAAGGTCGGTATTGGTTGTTATCGAATGTCGGATCGTAGTTCTTTAAATCGATCAGATCTGCGGCCACGACATAGGCGACCAATTCGCGCCCCAATGCCAATGTGCGACCACCAAGCTCCGTATCGATGGCCATCCCTAATTGCCGCCGTACCTCCGTGCGGTAGCTCTCCTGCCCTGTGCGAGCAAACACGAGCGCCTTGGCCAGCACGGTCACATTATTGCTTTGATCTTGATTGCTGAGGTCTGGTGTGCCGGCGGAGCTATCGGCCTCACCTTTTACGTTGTTCCATGCCGAACCCGAAGTGGGAAGCGACCTAAGATCTTCTATCGAGATCAGGAGTCCAATCGAGCCATCGCCAGGAACCGGCGTTGGAGGAGGAGTTGGTGTTGGTGGCGGCGGTGTAGGTGGCAGGACAGTTGGTGTCGGTTCGATGATTGATCCGTTCTTGGCGACATCCATCATGCACGCCGCTTCCGCGCGTGTGAGACCATCATAAGGCCTGAAGTATGAGTCGCCCCGATTGCCGAAATCCTCGCAATTGTGGAGCAGGCCATCGGCGTATGCGGCAGCGATCCACTTGCTGAACCAGACTGCTTCAGCGCCCGCAGGCACATCTGTGTATATCTGGCTGCCTGGATCTGGTGGAACGTAGTCACTCCCATGCAGCATACGCTCGAAGAACACTGTCGCCTCTGCGCGCGTGTGTTGTTGCAACGGACAAAAAACCAGAGGGTTGCTGCCACACCCAGAAGTGTAGCCGTCGTTCCACAACCCTATCGCCCACTTGGCGAACCACTCCCCTAAGGGCACATCAGCGAAAATTGATTCGGAGGGTTGCGGCGGCATGTAACCTCCACCCCAGACTCCTCTTTCCACAAATACAGCACCCTCGCCACGTGTCATCTCGTTCTCAGGACAGTACATCAGAGGGTCCGCACTGCAACCAGATACATACCCATCTTGATAGAGGGTCTCGATGTGATCGTAGGCCCAAAAATTCTTGGAAACGTCGATGAATGTGGTGTCTGGCAGGGGTGTCGCAGTGGGCGGCGGTGTGGTTGGCGTCGGATCCGGACCACCCTCTTTCGTAAAGGTGCGGACTTCGTACGGGGTCATACTGCCCAACTGATACCAAGTGACCGTGACCGAGCTCCCTGATACGTCGAAAGTTGTGAAGCCGTGCTTATTCATATTGAAATCGCAGCGGTTCGCTTTACAGGACTTCGCACCTGCACCGGCGTCCCCGACAACGAATTCGTGGAAGGGGTGAGTAACGCCATCAAAGCTGCCATCTGACGGGATACGAGTTTCGTCGATATAAATATATGCGTAAGTATGTTCATGACCATGCAAAGTCGCCGTCACAATGGGGTGCTTGTTGAGAACCGTGACGAGATCTTCAATGCTTGAATCCAGCGAACAAACCCGCTCGGAGCAACTGCAGTGGCCATCAACACAATAGATGGGACCATGGAAAAAGATGAACGCGTGAGTGAGCCCTCGGCTTTCAGCTACTGCCAGGTCACTATCGATCCAGTTGATCTGCGAGCTGGTGATCCTGGATGCGCCCCCAGCCACATCCACGCCGATGAAGTGTGAATTCGAAAAGTCAAAGGAGTAGCTTAAGTCCGCTTCACCAGGCATATTGACAAAATTCGATCCCCCCACCCGGCTGGCTATTGCGCCCATGTTGAAGTAACCCTGCCACCCAGAGGTATTGCTATCGTCATGATTTCCCCTCGTTGGGAAGGTGATGTCAAACATGCCATTCGATGCAGAACCAGCTGTCAGCTGGCCGTTCATCGCTTCCTTCCACTTCGCCATCCCACTCGAGGTGAACCCGGAGCTCTCGAGATCGCCAGGATAGACGGTGAAAGCTGGGTTAAGCTGGATGGCTTGATCCGATAATTCCGAAAGGATATCTCTATCGGATTTAGTATCCGCCCATCCAACAAATCGGAAGGAGCTCGCCGCTTCAGCCGGGCCATTGATAATCCCCAGCACAAGAAAGACAGTAATTAATATCAGCGCGAGGATAAGAATCGGGACAAACATAGATAATTTCGATCGTGTGTTCATTTCAAGCTTCCTTTTATCGCCTGGAGTGAAGATTTGCTTAGCCAAAAAGAGACACATTACTTTGATAGGCGATGATGTTGATTTGGGTTTCAAGTGAACTTGTGTATTTTTCCACAACCGGCTATGGCATCAGTATGTCGTTAATGGGTTGAAGAATCAGTAGTACCATAGTGGATTCGCTGGAGTACGTTGGTCCTGAGACTGTGGTACTAGATGTGGATCATACGAGATGTGTTAGCGTGGCCCATCATTTTCTTTCCACAGAAGCCCACCCTCAACCCGCGTGAGGGTGATTGGCCTATCGCTCCTTTAAAATTAGACGCCCCTGGCGGGGCGTCTCTACGAGTTAATATGTAATTCGCAATATATTGCGGCGGCGTGGGAGCCGCCGCAGCAGTTTGTGCGGGACATGGAAGCCCCGCCTGCTATTGTGTTAGTTCACTTCCACTTAATCGTACAACCCACAGGTGGGGTTTGGGCCAGTGGCGGATCTTCCCCGGCCAAAACTGCGTCCAAAGCATCTCGTAAATAGTGGCTCTCCACAGCGCCAGGGTCATCGTAACTGTCATCAATCGCTCCGTGGTATTTCAAAACACCGGCCTGGTTGAAGAGGAAAATTTCAGGGGTCCGTTCCGCCCCATAACTATGCGCGATTTCTTGCGTCTCATCGTGTAGATAAGGGAAATTAAACCCTTTCTCCTGGGCGCGCACTTTCATCGCGGGAAAACTGTCATTGGGATATTTCGCAGGATCATTGGAGTTGATCGCCACAAGCCTCACACCCTTATCGGCATAATCTGCTTGAATTTGAACCATGCGATCTTCCCAGGCGCGCACATAGGGGCAATGGTTGCAACTAAAAATCACCGTCAGGGCCTCTGCCTCAGCGAAATCCGATGAGGCATGAGTTTTATCGTCAACTCCTGGCAGGGTGAAGGGGACCAGTCTATCCCCAAGCGTTATGGTAGCCATATTTTGTTCTCCTTATATTTATATGGGGAATTTCATCGAGTCAAAGAAAAGGGGCTTATCGGAAAAGGGAAATGGTTCACGATGCACTTGCTAGGCCCCTCCGAATTCCATTGCGAATCATTTCATAAGACGGAAGTGGGGAAATTCGCCCATCTTCAAGCGTGTAAGTACGGCATGCAAGCCCGACAATGGCTGCATCTTGTGGAGCAACAATATCTTTTCCGTCGATCAAAATTGTTGGTGAGCCAATGAAATTCAATTCCTGAGCTTGTTCATCCGTCTCAACTTTGGTGATTTTGATAGTAACCTGGATCCCTTCCTCATGCAACACTTCCCGCAAGCGAGCAAGAGCCACGTCGTGGGAAGGGCAATCTTCGAAGTATAGAAAGGTCACGTCAATCATGATGCTAAACCTAACCTTATTCTACCAAGATTAACCTGCACATTGGCTCTTTAAAGAGCCGCGTCCAGGACATTCCGAACATTTGGGGTGCCTTGTATCCATAACTTCACCCTTATATATCAAGACATCCTGGTAGCAAGTTTTCTTACTCGTCTGGATCGATCCTTCATTAGTATTTTTGAGATCCACACCTGGCAAAAATTTGTAAAGGCGGATATTCTACCCAGGGTCAACATTGCCATCCAGAATGAACGCTACTCAGCGGGAATGATCACAGAAGCAAAAGGGAGCCTAAGGAAAAATGACCAAGAAAACACTTGGCTACGTTGAGTTGGAATGGACCTGCGTAAATTGTGGAACAAGGAATCCTGGACCTAGCGGGTTCTGCAATGCCTGCGGTGCACCCCAACCTGAAGGTGTGGAATTCGAACAACCACTCGATCAAAAACTCATCACGGATGATGAGAAACTCGCACGCGCCAAAGCTGGTCCTGATAAACATTGTCCCTACTGCAACGCCCGCAACGCTGGCGAAGCAAAATTCTGTGGTGCATGTGGAGGCGATCTTTCCGATGCTGCTGTGAGGGAAAGCGGGAGGATTGTTGGCGCCCATCATGATGGACCTATACCTGAAGTGAATTGCCCCGCTTGCGGGACTGCAAATCCGGGCAGCAACAAGGTGTGCTCCAATTGCGGCTCGAGCCTTACCAGAGAGCCCGCTGAAAAGCCCGAACCTGTGCCTCAACCCAAACCGAGCCCTGCTAGAAAAGGTGCCTCCATGGGCCTCATCCTCGCCGTTGGCGCGATTTGTTTGATCGCAGCCGTCGCAATTTTTATGCTCTTCCTTAGAACCGAAGTACTCGTCGGGCGAGTTGAAAGTGTTCAATGGGAACGAAGCATTCCCATTGAGGTCTTAGCTCTTGTTGAACGAGAAGATTGGTTCGATGCCATTCCAAGTGACGCTGAGGCAGGAATTTGCCAATTGGAATATCGCTACACCTCCGATCAACCTGAGCCCAACTCTGAGGAAGTATGCGGAACGCCCTACACCGTGGACACAGGCTCAGGCTTTGGTGAAGTTGTTCAGGATTGTGTCTATGAGGTCTATGACGATTACTGCACTTACTCTGTGATGGACTGGCAGGCTTTTGACGTTTTGACAATAACGGGGAGTGATCTCAACCCTCGTTGGCCCGACACCAATCTGGCTGAAGATCAGCGCGCAGGCAATGCGCAGGAAAGCTACGAAGTGTTCTTTACTTCAAGCGAGGGCGATTACACCTACACCACATCAGATCCGGATGTGTTCAGCCGATTCTCTTCCAGTAGCAGCTGGACCTTGAAGGTCAATGCACTTGGGTCTGTAGTTTCTGTAGAACCGGCAGATTAATTATCCCACTAACATGTGGATTTGATCTCCCGGATTCTTTGGTCAGGGATAACCACTCCAATCGATGATGACGCCCAAATAACTTTCCTTCTTTTCAAGCAGGCCCATATAGGCATCCTGTAGTTGATCCGGCGATAGGACATGCGTGACTAATGGCTCAACGATCAGGCGGTCCTCCTGGATATGTTCAATGATCATATGGAGATTGGACTGGATCGACTGTTCCTCACCAGCCACTGGATAGGGCGGCAATCTCCATTCCAACGCTCCGCGCAATTGTATCCAGCGATGATGTATCGTCCGCAGCATCTTTGTGGCATTTGTTTCATAAGGTTTACGTGGAGAACCTAACAAAATCACTTGACCATGGGGGGCACATAGTTCGACACATTTCTGAATGATTGGGGTACCCCCGACTGCATCTACGGCCACATCGACGCCTTCACCGTTCAACAGCTCTCGAAGGGCGCCTAACTGGTCATCGATGGGCACATCAAGAACCGTTTCAATGCCTGTCCTTCTAGCGATTTCACAACGCTCTTTGACGACGTCAAGACCAATCACTCGCGCTCCGGCAATCTGGTAAAGTTGTGCGGCCAGGTTACCCACCAAACCCAACCCAAAGACCGCCACAATATCGCCTGCTTCAAAGTCACTCACTTGCGGACCCGCGATGCCGATGAGGGCCATTCGAGCCATCATAATGATCGGAATTGGCAGGTTACTCTCAATTGGGAACGCCGAATAATAGGGTCCCTCAGCAGAGACGTCTAGACGCTGCACGGATGCGTGCTTACCAAAACAGAATACGCGTTGACCACTTTCAAATCCTTCGGTCGAGCCTCCCCGGTTCAAGATAGTGCCAACCATCCCATACCCTGGCCTCCAGGGATACGCATTCCAGCTTCCAGGGATCCATACCCCAGGAGAGAGAGCTGTGAAATTCGCTAACTCAGTCCCCGCGCTTACGACAGACGCTTCCGCTCGAATGAGAAGCTCATGGGGTTCTATCGCTTCTGGATCGATTTTCTCATGGCGAATTTCTAAAACCCGCTCGCTGGGCATGACGGCGTACGTGGCTTGCATTATCTTCCTCGCTGAATTGGACATGTAAAGTGATCGTTATTGATAGATTATGTCAGTATGCATGGATTCTTGCGAATGCTTCGCCTCTACTGACATCATGAATAATGATAATCCCATGCAAATGATTCGGCATAAGAACATACACATCAGTCTCAGCATTAGGAAAATATTTTGGGATTTCTATCCAACATTCTTCAGCGATTTTGGAAAGGCGACTATCATCAAAGAACAGCTCTTTATTCTGTGTACACATCGTCACAAAATATGCCCCTGGTTGAGAGTAATCATATCCTTTCAACCGTGCCGAACGACGACGTGACTCTTCTGTTTTTTCCAGCATTTCAATCCCCCCTCACTTCACCCCCGAAACTGAATCACCCCCCACTGGCCATTCACCATCCATTCGGGATCTTTCAACGCTGTCGCCTCAGGTTGTCCCTCCGTCAACCCACAAACGATCTCCGCTTTTAGGGTTCGAACTGCTGCGATAGGGGCCGGAAAATAACTCATAACCTCTTCAAATGGCACCTCATAATCCCAATGCCGGTCGCCCAAAAGGCGGCGATAGTTCATATCTCCCTTAAACAAGACCAAATCTGATTTACTCAACTCATCGCACAGGTCCTGTGGTATTTCCCATAAGGCCAATGGCGATGTCCAGAATATATGCTCGTGTACGCGTAACCGCCCTTCGCGTTGGTGAGCCCGCAATCGAACCACGCTCGCTCTGACATCTGCGGAGGAGTTTTCAGAAAGCACGTCGAGGGTCCATTCAAGGTCATCGTGGATGACGTCTGAGACAAAAATGGGATAGGATTTCGGATGCAGGTATAAAACGCTGGAAAGGCCGCAGCTTAACACATAATCTGCAAGCAACAAATCGGTGAGGAGTTCAAATCCAGCGTTATCTAGGATGATATCGACCCGGTCCATCGAAGGTGAGAATCCGGTCATACGCGCCACAATCCGATCGGTGTCATCAATAAGGATACGCTCCGCGATCGAATTGGGATCTCGCTTCTCCCCCTTACCTTTCTCGTCGACTGGCCACATACTCAAATCGGCCTGATTTCCCCATAGGCCTACTTTAAGCAATTGAGCAATGGTTTCATCCACCTTTTCTCGACTTTGGACACATTCTCCCACCAGAGCTGCGAGATCCCCAACCAAATCTTGAACGACCTCAAGACCCAGCCGCTTTTGGAGGTTGAATGGATCCCTTTGAAATCCGTTGTCATTAGGACGAAAGAACCCAGTCGCTTCCAAAATCCTGCGGTAAAAGTAAAACTCGGCGAAAAACCAGGGGACGTCTAACCAATTCTGATCCAAATATCCTGTTACATACGAATGCCAATCCTCTGAATCCGGTGCGCATGGATCATCCAGCAAACGCATCTTGCCTTCTGGAATCTCGTCAATTATGGTTCTGATTTTCGAAATCACTTCAGGTGAAAAGTCGTTTTCCACCAGGGTTCTCTCGGCAATCTCCGGCAACCGTTCCGCGACCGATGAATGGGTGAAGGTTCCAATTTCGTTTCCTCGCAGTGGCTCTGGAATGGGTAATTTCATTTTGGTATCAGACATAGATGATATTTTACATGGATTGGTAGTGGGTAAACGAATATTCAATAAGCCAATCCAATCGATCGAGTTTTTAAACACGTTGACATTGAATGTCATTCCGAGTGAGTTGCTCTTTACGAGCGAGGAATCTCGCGGTGCACAAATCATGATCTTTGGCTCATCATGTGGAGATCCCTCTCTTCCTCCGGTCGCTCGGGATGACATGAAAAGAGACAGATTTACACAGAATGACACCTTTATCTTTTCCAATATCTCTGCTCCATCTACTCTCCCTTATCCCATCCGCAAAATCCATACCTAACCACTCCACTTTATGTTATAGTTAAGCCTTCTTAACCAATAAGGGTGGTTTAGTATGTCAATGTCAGAACAACTCGACTTAGCTTTGAGGGAATGGGTGAAGGTCTTCATCCGCCGATCGATGCACGAGTTTCACCGCTCTCAGAAGGCCTTCGGTCTCTCAAGCGGCCAGCTCAGAACCCTGACAGATGCCGCCAATTCCCTTGAAAGTAAACATCAGGAAGAAGAATTAGAAACGCAAAGGACAAAGGTATGAGAAAACGTATGAAGGAAAAGCGAAAGCAGCGAGATGGACATGGGGGAATGGCGAGGTCCCCTCGTGGACTTGGCCGGGCAATTCGCTACCTATTTCGCTACAAACGCGAAGCCGGCATTGCCTATGGTGCGCTCTTCATCGCCACCTTGGCCCAACTCGCCGTTCCACAACTGATTCAAAACATCATCGATGCAGTCACCGATGGAGTGATTGCCACGAAGATCTTAGAGCTCCCCGAACAATTTCAAGGTATTGCGTCTAGCCAACTCGGATTGAGCCTGGGCGAACTTCTATCCAATCGAGATGGCGCTGAAAGTGCTATGATCCTGGCCGGTGGATTGATCGTTCTCTTTGCCATCCTGCGAGGTATTTTTTCTTTCTCGCAAGTCTACATGGGCGAACGCGCTTCCCAAAGTGTATCTTTCGACATGCGAAATGAGCTCTTCGCCAAAATCCAAAGGTTATCTTTCAGCTACCATGACCGCCATCGAACCGGCCAACTAATGGTTCGTGCTACCGATGACGTTGAGAAAGTTCGCCAATTTATTGGTCAGGGCTTGTTGATGACCCTGCAAGCTTTGGTTTTAATGATAGGAACGTTAATCATCCTTTATCTCTCGAATGTAAAGTTATTGCTGGTCATCCTCCCCATCCTGCCGCTTGCCATGGTGCTCTTCATGGTCTTTGGCGCCGTTGCGCGACCGATGTTTGAAGTGGTTCAGAAGATGCTCTCCAGGATGAACGCCATCTTGCAAGAGAACGTCGCCGGCATCAAAGTCGTTAAGGCGTTCAATCGTGAGCGTGAGCAAGAAAAGCTGTTCCAGACTGCGGCCGATGCTTATATGGGTAGGATTCTGAAGGTCATGTCCTTGATGACATTCCTGATGCCGCTGATCTTCCTGCTGGCCAATCTTGGCCAGGCGTTGGTGCTCTATTCCGGTGGCCAACAGATCATCAACGGAACGCTCACCCTTGGAGAGTGGCAGAAGTTCAGCCTGTATTTGGTGTATGTGTTTATTCCCGTTGGACAACTGGGATTCATTATCACCCAAATGGCAACGGCATCCGCTTCGGCAGGACGAGTTTTCGAAATTCTCGACGCCCAGAGCGATGTTGAAGACGCCCCCGACGCAATTACCCTCCCTGAAGTAGAGGGTCATGTGTCCTTTGAGAATGTCACTTTCCGCTACTTTGGTGGAGAAACTCCGGTTCTCAACGAAATGAATTTCACTGCAGAGCCTGGTCAAACGATCGCTCTGTTGGGTATGACCGGATCAGGAAAGTCGACTGTCATCAACTTGATCCCGCGATTTTACGACCCCAGCGAAGGTCGAGTTTTGATCGATAACACTGATGTTCGCAAAGTTACACTTGAAACCCTGCGAAGCCAGATCGGCATCGTTCTTCAGGAAACCACGCTCTTCAGCGGTACGATCCGCGACAATATTGCCTTCGGTCGGCCAGATGCGCCCATGGAAGAGGTGATCGAAGCTGCAAAGGCAGCTGCATCTCATGATTTCATTCTGGAATTTCCTGAGGGATACGACACGCCTGTCGGTGAGCGAGGCACGACCTTATCGGGCGGTCAAAAGCAGCGAATTGCCATCGCACGCGCACTCTTGATGAACCCGCGTATTTTGATCCTTGATGATTCCACCTCGAGCGTCGACCTGCAGACGGAGTATGAAATTCAGCAGGCCTTGGATGAGTTAATGAAAGGTCGCACGAGCTTCGTCATTGCGCAGCGCATTAGCACTGTGCTCAACGCGGATCAAATCCTGGTCCTCGATCAAGGCAAGATCGCCGCCTCAGGCACCCATGAAGAACTGCTGGAGACGAGCGAGCTTTACGCTGAAATTTACCACTCTCAGTTGGTAGAAGACACCGAGCTGGACGCCGACACTGAAGTCGCGATTCCGGCGAGCCTGGAGGTTTGATATGTTTGGTGGTCAACATCGAGTATTAGAAAGTGAAACATCGAAACCCACAAAGAAGGTTTCTGTAACCTTGCGCCGCTTTATGGGCTACTACAAACCATACTGGTTCCGATACTTGATTGTGTTGCTGATGATGATCGTCGCCACATGGTCCCAGGTAACTGCGCCAAAATTGATGGGTCAGGCCGTTGATTGCTTCCTCACCCCAACGTCCCTCAGCACAATCGCCCCCGAGGAGAGCGCTTTCGCTGACTTTTTCCAGACGCAAGGTGAGGCTCAAGAAAGCAACTGTACTTATACCGAAGTGCAGTCAGATTGGACGACTGCCGATTATCTCTCTGGTCTGGGCGGGATTGTTTTGAGGATTGCAGGTCTCTTCTTACTTGGCTCGGTTGCCACAGGCTTGATGTTCTACTTCATGGTTTGGTCCGGACAACATGTGCTCAACACACTGCGTTGTCAGGTCTTTAAGCAGATCAACCGTTTATCGATCGGATACCATGTCGAACACGAAGCTGGAGATACCATGAGTCGCGTCACGAACGACGCTGACACCATTCAACAAGGCATGACCTTCGCCCTGGTACAGGTTCTAAGCGGGGCAATGACGATCCTCTGGGTTGGGTACAACATGCTCACTACGAACGCACCCTACGCCTTGATCGCGTTATCCACGATCCCTCTGATGGCCATCGCCACCACTTGGTTCTCCGCTCAGGCGCGCAAAGCATTCCGCCGATCCAGAATCGAAATGGGCTCGGTTAACGCCGAGCTCCAAGAGAGCATCTCCGGCGTTCGTGAAGCACAAGCTTTCAGCCGGGAAGATGAGAACATCGCTGAATTCGAAGATACCAACGCAGCCTACCGCGATGCCAATATTCGCGCAGTGGCATTCACTTCGGCCCTGGCGCCGGCGCTGGAAGCTCTTGGATACGTCGCCCTGATGTTGGTAACTGTCGTGGGTGGGATCGCGTTGCTGCGTGGCCAGGATCTCTTCGGGAGCGCGGTATCCTTCGGCCTTGTGATCACCTTCGTGGCCTACGTACAGCAATTCAACGGCCCTGTTCAACGCATCGCCGTGCTATGGACAAATATCCAGAGCGCCATTGCCGGAGGCGAACGCATCTTCGATTTGTTGGATGTGGAACCGGATATTCAAGACAGCCCTGACGCCATCGAGATGCCAACAATTTCCGGTGAGGTCGAGTTGCAAAATGTCTGGGCAGAGTACGTGCCCGGCGAGCCCGTATTGAAAGGCATAAGCCTGAAGGCTGAGCCCGGCCAGACGGTGGCCATCGTCGGCCCGACAGGTGCTGGTAAAACTACGATTATCAATCTGATCCCCCGCTTCTATGACGTCACCGGCGGATCGGTGCTGATTGATGGGAATGATGTACGTGCAGTGACCTCTTCCAGCCTACGCAGCCAGATCGGAATCGTTCTCCAGGACAGCTTCTTGTTCAGCAACACCGTAATGGAGAACATACGCTTTGGTCGCCCGGATGCGACCGATGAAGAAGTCATCGCCGCGGCCAAACTGATGCACACCGATTCCTTCATTGAGCGACTTCCTCAGGGATACCAAACGGAGCTCGGCGAGCGTGGTTCCGGCCTGAGCCAAGGCCAACGCCAGTTGTTGGCCATCGCACGTGCTGCCCTTGCCGATCCACGGATCCTGATCCTGGACGAGGCCACCTCCAGTGTCGACTCACGCACCGAGCGATTGATCCAGGCGGCTCTGCAGAAATTGCTCAAGGGTCGGACGAGTTTCGTCATCGCACACCGCTTGAGCACGATCCGCAACGCCGATCAGGTACTCGTGATAGACCAAGGAGAGTTTGTCGAACGAGGGACACACAAGTCTCTCATGAAGGCACGCGGCTTTTACTACGACCTATACATGAGCCAATTCCGTCGGCAAGAACCGGAAGCAAAAGCCGGTTCGGATGGGCGCCAACCTGATTTGAAAGTGGAACCTGCGCCGGCTGGAGATTGATAAAAGCGTTGTAGGGGCGCAACTTCATTGCGCCCCTTTCATGTAACAAACAACGGCGGCGTGGAAGCCTCCGCTGCTGAGACTAGCAGCCCGGGCTCCCATGCCCGGGGTGGATGCAGAAATGCAAGTTCACTTTGATCAGTAGAGGAGCGGTGGCGTGCGAACCGCCATTGCTTTGGGCAGGATACAGGAACCCTGCCCGTTTATTTAAATTTCACGGCCATGGGATCTGGACCGGGTCGGTGTAACCATGTTTCTCTGCTGTCCAAAGTTGCCCGCCCGAACTCCCCGAGCAATCGGCATCATCAATGAAGGTATAAGAAGTCCCCTCTGTGTGCACCGCAGTGGAGAAACGTGACCCATTTTGGCATAGCGTAACTTCCAACAGATACCCTCGAAGATCGTAAGCCGGATCATAGTGCACCGGATCCCAGGTGACGGTGACCTGATTTCCGCTCCGACTGGCCTGAACGTTCTTGGCCGGTCCGATGAAGGTCGTATGGGGCAGCGGATGGTAATACTCCACTACAGTGAAAACATCCCCTTCGATCTCCATCACGATTTCTGATGCCCAGCAGTGCCGGTTCAATGTATCAGGCTTGATCCACAGCCATGAGCCATCGTGATTGCGATTATGAATGATCACCGTATCGCCTGGGTACAACCCATGCGACCACATGTAGGCTACCCCAGGACCATAACGGCAATTGGCCTGCATGATGATCGTCCCATCGGGAAAATCAAAGGTCGGTGTTGGGGTGATCGTCGGTGTTGGCGTGATGGTAGGAGTCGGGGTTATTGAAGGCGTCAGAGTGATGGAAGGAGTCGGGGTAAATGTTGGAGTCGAAGTGGCTGTATTGGTGGGAGTTGGGGTTTCCGACGGAGTTGGACTAGGCGCGGTTGTTTGACTGGGTGTGTGAGCTTGTACATCCATAGTCGATGTCGATGAGGAGCATCCCACCACAGTGAAAGCTAATAATGTAACTAGAAAACGATATCTTCTCTGGATTTTTGTCAGTGACCGCATCTTCTAGCTAACCATCGCGTTTATCACTATCCTTCATATCCGCACTGGCCCGTCAACTTGTTGGCGCATTCACTGATCCCCGATCCCTGCTCCCTATCTCTTATACGTCCCCATCAGCTCCGCTTCGGCCAGAATGTGGCCTTCCATGGCCTCTAACAAGGTCTCCTTATCTGCGCCCGCTCCAAGCTCGAGCATTGTGTCCAATGCATAAAGCTTGAAGAAGTAGCGGTGGGTTCCGCTAGGCGGGCATGGACCACCATAATCCCGGCGACCCCAGCTGTTTTCGCCATGTTGGCTTCCATCCCCAAGCTCACCTTGAGCTGGGATAGCTTCGTTTAGGCCGCGCGAATCACCCGTGATGTTGTAGAGTACCCAATGGATCCAAACACCAACAGGCGCATCCGGGTCGTCGTTGATTAACGCAAAGCTCTGCGTTCCCTCAGGCGGATCGCTCCAACCCAGGGGCGGCGAGATGTTCTCCCCATCACAACTGTATTTGACGGGTATGGGCGCTTCGTGTGCAAAAGCGGAACTGGTCAATTCAAAGGGTCCAACCTCAATAATCTCTTGAGTGGGCGCCTCTTCCATCGCAGGTTCTTCAGTGGGCTCTACCTCCGTTGGAGACGCGCTCGTTGGCTCGACCACCGCTGGCGAGGTTGTAGTCGGCACTTGTGTGGGCTGATCAGTCGCACCACCACAGGCTACAAGGGCCATTGCCCCGATTAATAATACGGTCAGCACAGAACCGGTCTTCATCATAAATTCAATCTTCTCCAACATAATCACCTTCCCTTTATATAAATTCCTCCCGAATGTACACGAAAATTTTGATCGTTGCTATTAGGATTTGATGAACGTTTCTACGGCTCGGCGGCGAATACCGCCGAGCCCAACACTGGAACTAATTATGTCTACGCGATATTTGGCCTTGATTTCACTGTTCCAGGCTGAATCTTCACCCTTCCCATCTCACTGCCCTACAACCAGGGCATGGTATCCTTTACTAGCCCACTTTCGGAGTGCTTGGAATGGATGAAAACGTCCTTAAGCTGTACCCTGCCCCTACTCGGGAGGTCCCTCTAAAGGGCGTGTACCTTGAGGAGGACCTTCAGGCTCAGAGCGAGAAGTTGGGCAAAGCACTTGTGTACAGTAATTTCATCACCAGCCTGGATGGACGCATTGCCATCCCGCATCCTTCAGGCACTGGTATGACCGTGCCTGATCAGATTGCCAACGATCGAGATTGGCGCCTTTTTCAAGAGCTCGCTGTGCAGGCCGATATCATTATTACAAGCGGGCGATACCTCAGGGACTATGCCGAGGGTCGAGCGCAGGAAATTCTTCGCGTCTATGAAGATCCAGCCTTTGCTGACCTCCGCGAGTGGCGTGAGCAGCAGGACATGCCGCCTTTTCCAGATCTGGCCGTGATCAGCGGCAGCCTTGATTTCCCTTTGCCTGACTTGCTCACGTGGGGAGACCGGTCCATCGTAGTCGTCACTACCCAAAATGCGGACCCTGAGCGGCTTGATGCTATGCGGGAGCAGGTCGCGAACGTGATCATCGCCGGTGAGCAGAGCGTCGAGGGAAAGCCCTTGGTGGATAGTTTGACGAAGTTAGGCTACAAAACGGTTTACTCCACATCGGGCCCCAAAGTCCTGCACTTATTATTGAAAGATGGTGTATTGGACCGTCTGTATCTCACCTTCGCCCACCGCTTTCTGGGCGGAACACCGTTTTCCAGCATTGTGGAGGGCGATTTACTCGAGCCTGCGCAAGATTTCCAATTAAGGTCGGTGTATTTAGACCCTCACGCCCTGGATGGTTCCGGTCAGTTGCTCACTTCCTATGACCGGACCAAACCACCCTCTCACTGAGCAAATGACCTTATCTCATGAAAGATAATATGTTCTTTGCTGAAGGCTGATAGCTGGCTTCTGATTGCTTGCTTATCCCCCAGCCCCCTCTCTCCCCTGCCCACTGCTCCTTTATCTC
>SDBU01003362.1_pt1 | contig 20392 bp, 38 predicted proteins | sample 2277071 | NCBI WGS metagenome assembly SDBU01 (sample SAMN10397929, study PRJNA504765) | marine sediment metagenome | isolation source: marine sediment core GS08_GC12, 126 cmbsf | place: Arctic Ocean: Gakkel Ridge, Loki's castle | collected 2008
CGACATGACAGAGGGAGGCGATCCTACATATTTACAGGTTGGGCCAATAGATGGTGAAATAGATTATGATGGCAACGATTACCATCTTTCTGCTATTAACGTATTTGATGCTATTGTGGGGACAGATAAAGGGACTATGAGCCTCTGGATTAAAACAACGGATTCAGATGCTGTTAATGCTATGGTTGTCCTTAGTATCGAGGGCGCATACATGATAAACTTTCGTCCGGGAGAAGGTGGTCTACTTAAGACCTATTGGAGTGGGACCCAGATTGATGCAGCTAGGACTACCACCCAGATTAACACGGGCGCTCAGTTCTATATTGTATCTACTTACGATGGGGCTAATCAGAGTGTGTATGTGAATGGGGTCCTAGAGACAACGGACGCATGTAACCTGTTCGACATTACGGGATTAAACCGGGCCACAGGGATTGGCTCACATTACACTGGAACCTTTAATATCAATGCTAACATAGACGATGTTAGGGTATCAAAAACAGACCGTTCTGTGTCTTGGATCAAAGCCTCCTATGAGACGGGGAGGGATGACCTACTAGACTTTGGCTCAGAGTGTCTAATACAGTATATAGATGTGAATGTGACTGGGGCCTGGTTTGAATATAATGCAACCTCAATAAATGTCACTGTAGGAACCCACGATAGTGGATTTTTAAATTCCACATATTTCAAGGGAGATTCAAACATATATAATGTGACTGAAACAACGGGAAGCCCAGCCTGGAACATTGAATATAATTTCACAGGATTACCCACGGATGAAGATTCAATGATATGTCTGGGAATCACCCACTGGCTCTATTATGATGGAAATGAACAGCATGATATTTCTATTGAGGCATATAATTATACCTCTTCATCATGGACTGAAATAGAAATACTACAAGATATGGATGAATTCGGATGGAAAAATTACACAGTTCAACGAATACCAAATGATTTGATAGAAAACGGAAATGCCAGAGCTAGGATAATCCATAATGATTTGGGAAATATAAATCATCATATCTATTTTGATTACATAAAAATTCATGTTTTCACTCTCCTAGAAGCTGAGGTCCCTCCCGATGATTATTCCATCATCTTCTTAGCTATAGGATTAATCTTCATGTTGGCTATAGCCTTTTTATACGTTAAACGTAAATGAGTTTGGTGACCAGGCGATGAGTGTAAGAGCAATTATGCTACGTAAGGATAGAAAAGCCAAAATAATGAAGGTCAACACCAAACACACACATATCAAGTGGATAGGGGGCCTCTATGTCCTATCTCCTAAAGCCATAGTGAATTATGAGATAGAGGAAAGGATAGAGGGTGCTGAGTGTATCTGGTGTGAGTCAAACCCCAACCCCATAGCGTATGATTCCACTGATGATGACTCAGGTAATTTCCTGGGGGAGCTTGTGATATACAATGCTCTTAAACAAACTAGTCAGGGTCCCAGGATAAACATAGGTAATTTCTTGGGACATTTCTCGGCTCTAAAGGACCCTGTGAATTGGGTATGGATTCTGATGGGTGGGGCCATCCTTTACGGCCTCATAGTGGGGGCCATGGGTGGTGGGGTAATATAGCCTTCATAAGAACATTCATCGGGGATGTCATTGAATCCATAAGGCGTAGGAAGGATAGACAATATGAATTCAGAGTCTGTATAATGAAGGATGGCGTAAATACTTGGGAGACTATGCTCAGTGATTCCCTGTCATGGAAATATTCTGATAGCTATGATGTTGAACCTACCTGTCTGTATGAATTGGAAATGAATCCAGTTCTCAGAATAAGTCAATGGTTAGAGAGAATAAAAAACACCTTTATAGTCATATTCAGAGAGGATGACCCGCATGGGGTTGTATATGAGGCTCCTGAAAGGTCAGCCTATACCCTCAAGGTAGTTCAAGAATCTAGGGCCCTGGGACTGGCTCTGAAAGAGGAATTCGCACAGGCTATGTCATTCAAGCGGATATTTATCCTGGTTGTCTTAGCTGTAGTCATCGGGGTTGTCTATATGGTGGTCACAGGACAGTTAGCGATATGAGTGAATCCAAGAGACTAGGAAAACATACAGAGCAGAGGGCTGGAGAATTCCTATTCCAGAAAGGTGATCTAACCACAGAACAATACCTGGACATGAGGACCAGGATAAAATCTGAGAAGGCCATGACTGCCCTGATTCACTATGGCCTTCTATTTGAAGCCATGGACTGTGCAGAGGCTGGGCAGGTGGGGGGCCTCATCAAACGCCTATTCATAGCTAATGAGGGCCTGGGAAGGACAGAGGCTGTCGATATTTTGAGACAAAATTTTCCAAAACGTGTGGAAATCCACAGAGGCTCAGAGACAATCGAAACCTACACTGAAACTGCTTTAAAGAAGAGTGAATAGGACATAATTACAGATGTCCCGTAAGAAAAAGGGCCCAACAGTTGTCAGAAAAGTCTCCATCCAGGGGGAGACGCATAGAATAATCAGGGTCACTAAAAAGAGAGGCGTGAGAAGAAAACCAACACGGGGATACCAATTACAGAACTATGGCAGAATTAGACCAGGTAAAAAGGGCTGGATGAATGTGATTGGGGGATTCAAAAATTCCTTAGCTGATATGACAAAATACGTCAAGAGAAGTCGAGAATCCAGACACTATTGAATTCACAGATAAAACTTAAAGGATGAGCTCATCTTTCTCTACATGGCTGTAATTGACCCTCGGGTCATAAGGGCACAGCCCTGGGGGTCAGGGACCTAATCCTTATCGCCTGGATTTCTCCCCTGGCCCCCTAAATGTCGGCCCCCAGTACCATCGGGGACCCCGAGCTCGGTCTGACCCTGATACACTTATAATGACTAACTGTATCAGGTTGTGGTGGCCGACGATGAGAGGAATTAGCAATCAACAAAGGAAAATCATTGAATTACTTAAGGAAAGGGGAGAGAATCCACGTTTTGGTACTTCTGTTTATGTGTGGATGTCCACCAGGGAGATTGTCACGGCCATCCACCCAGAGGCTGAAAATTACCTAGCTGAGAAACGTCGCTATGGTAAATGGATTCGCAGAAATATGTTCAACTCACATGATGAAATCCAGAGACGCTATCGAGAGCACTTGGATAAATTGAATGAACTAACTAACTATCACACGGTCAGGACCAGCATTAATAGATCCCTTAGAAATCTTGTGAAACGTGGGCTAGTTTTAAGACAGCCCTGGTGGGGTATGTATGCTAAAGAAGGCGTATTGGCTGGATGGCTCTTACCTGAATTTATGAATGAAAGACTTGAGCCAGGGCCTGAATATACCCATGCTCTGAAAATGGCCTATGATTTGGAATATCGCCAGGCCTATGAGAAAAATGACCCAGACCCTATTTGACTCCAAGGGCACACACGTACCCTCTAAATGCATCATCTGTGGTATAGGACTCCTCAACTATTCCCTCTGGCATGAAGGCGAAGGCCCACTATGCTATCTCTGCCACAAGAAAAATGAATCTGAACCTATCGAAATTCCCATTGATGGGAGTTAATACTGAATTCTAATACTGATTATTGCCCCTGAATCCTTAAAAGAATCTAACCGATAGCTAGTTCAGGCGATAAGGATGAACGAAAAGTCATCATCAGAGCCAAAAAGGGGATGTGGATTTAGACAGGTAGGGAAGCTATACCTCATTGGGGAGGGAATAGCTCACGTCTGTCCCAGTCTTCCGCTACCCCTAGACCCCTGTGGAATCTGTGGATATTCCCCAACACAGTATAGAGATTTCACTTGGGTCCCCAAGGCCTACTTTAAAGCATTGAAAAAGGACCACCCCACGGGGAAGGCCTGTCACCCAAGCTGTCCCATCTGCTATCCAGAAGGTTCAAACACCCATGAAAAATATGGGCTGATGTGGGTAGGCCGAAAACACTACACCCCAGAAGAGTTCATAGCAGAAGACAAGACCATGGGAATATGCAAAGCCATCAAACAGAAACCCAAGGGACTAGTCCTGGGTGAGTCATGGGTTTTACTAGCCCATCCCCAGGCTGTCACGTTTGAGGATATGGCTGAACCTGGGGAAATTAGTTCTAAGCCAGGCCTTTTCTATGCCTTCAAGCCAACCCGAATCGAGGTCCTGGTCTATCGTCATCTGGCTACACCTGAAAGGCTGGCCAATTTGGAGGCCAAGGGGATAACCCCCATCGTCATCGATGACGAACACACGGCCCATGCTAGAAGAACCAGGAGAGTAAAAGGGAGGAAGAACATACCATGATGGACTTCTACCAGTTTCTGATAGCTATCGCCATGATGGCCTGTCCGATCAGATTATGGATAAAAAGCATACAGGGGGCTGAGGGCCGATGACTTCGGATAAGAAACGGGTCAACTTGACCCTGACGAAAATCTATCGAGATGCACTTGAACTTCTAGTCGAGGAGGGAATATACCTGACTACCCAGGAGGCGATGAGGGATGCACTCAGAATGCTCTTTGAAGCCCAAGGCATACCCCCCTTCTACTCCCAGGAGGCTGAGTTATCCGAGTGCCCACAATGTAGTGGACCGGCAACCCACCCCTCTGGCTTGTGTCGTGACTGTCACCAGGCGAAATTGGAGGCTGGGCCCCCATGATGGCAAGAAGGACAAGTCTCATGGTAGCCAGGGATATCCTACACCAGAGCATATTTGGGGCCTCTAAGACCCAACTGGTCTATAGGTGTAATCTGAACTTCAAACTCATCAAGACGTGGCTCTCACGTCTGATAGCCAAGGGACTGTTAGAATTTCAGTTTGGGCCCCCTAAGACCTGGGGGGTCACGGAGAAAGGCCTGACATTCCTATTCGCTATGGATAAAGTCCTGTCGATATGGGATGATGGGGCGTTCTAAATGCCTAAATTCCGATTCAGGGGGGAGGACAGAGGGAGCGATGCCAAGGGCCATACGGTTCATTCAGTCATAGTCGTATTCCCAAAGAAATTCACAGGGGCTGGGTGGACTGAGCAATGACATTCAGAAACTTCAAAGGATGGGCTACCCCGTGTCCTGGATGCGATCACAGCAATAAGCCAGAGGAGGGCCATGTCACGGACAGTGATTATTTAATTCTTAGATATCTCTGTTCTAGTTGCGATAAGAAATATGAGAGAAGGGAAAAAGTCAATCAGGTCACTGTGGCCCCACTGAAATATTTTAGGAGGCCCAAGCAGTAATGGTCTTAATGAAAGTCGGAATAGGACAGAGAATAAGGGGCGCCCCCAATTGTCGTAACTGTGGAGTGAATATAAGGAGCCTCATCAGACAAGGAAAAACAGTATATCTCAATAGAGCGTGGAAACCCAAGGCTAGATATCTCTGTGCTAAATGTAAGTCCGACCTCTTTGAAGGCGTGAAACTCAGAGAAAATGGGGGTATGAAAACTGGACTTCAAAAGAGCAGATGAAATAGTAAAAAGGAAAATGGTCCACGTGGACCTAAGCATCATAGATGATGCCCCAATCACAAGAAGCGAGCGAATCAACTTCATCTATGCTGTCATACTAGATGGGGAAAATAAATTCGGGGGATACAATATACAGAGATTAATAAGTAAATTCGTCTTAATCTATGGAGCTACAAGAAAAACGGTCATAGATTATTTCCAGACACTAGAAAGAGCGGGATACACCTACATAGATACAAACCTCAAGGTTCGACCTCTAAAGAAGGAATCTGAATGAATGAGACGAAAAAATCCCCAGGAATCTTACTTAATAAAAAATAGTTATTATCACCATATGGTTGTATTAACCTATTTTTCATGAGGTAAAGGCGATGATTGAATTCCCTCATCGGATGATAATAATTAGAAACGTGATCCACATGGGACTATACTGGCCCCTATGGTGGATCAATGAATGGATAATCGAAAAGGGACTCTATGGGCTGGGGCCAATCGGTAAGGTGTTCTTCTATGCTAATCTTTTCTATATGCTCATTGGCTGGTATCTGATAGCTAAGGAAAAGCCAGAAGTGGATCGGGAAACAGTGAAATTCAGTCTTTTCATCATATTTATCCTGGTAATCATGGAGATTCCAGTCTGGTTATACGTTTATTCACTTGGCCAAGGCTAGACTAGACCAGATTAGATTTCTCCACTTTGGGAGATATTTAGGCTGAATTGTGAAAATAGACTCATGATAGGGACCCTCCCCATCCCGATATTCCGATAGCTTATTCCGTTTTGGAGATGTGTTTTAGAGTTCTAGTGCCCCAAAAATCTTGTTTGCATTTGGGGCATAGATAATCATTTCCTTCAAGGTCCCAAAAACTTAGCTTCAACCCACAAACACCACAATAAAATTCCTTAGATGAAGGTCCTACATAATTTCTATCTATATTAATCCCTCATAAAGTTCTATGTGCCTATCAACCATCTTGTCCTGGGTATAGAATTTCATTGCGTGAGCTCTGGCATTCTCACCAAGATAATCTCTCAATGAAGGGTCATCTATCAAATTCTTTAAACGTTCTCTCAATTGGTCAGGGGCTTTTGGTTCAACCAGAAATCCACAGTCATCTGGGACCTGTTCAGGAATTCCACCTACGTTTGTAGCTACGATTGGTTTACCACACATCATGGCCTCTGTGATCACAGTGGGTAGGGCTTCTGCTAGACTGGGCTGACAATATATGTCACATGAATAGTATAGGTCAGTCAATTCCTTCTGAGTCAGAATATCCGTAATGAATACGGTATTCCGGGGCGCCATGTCTTGGTATTTTGAAAGGTCAGGAGCATGATGCGATTTTATAACCAGCATCAGATGGTTTAATCCTTCAACTGACTTGAATAAATATTCCAGCCCCTTATAGCTAAGTAGTTGTCCCACGAATAGAATAACTATCTTATAATCAGGAATAGACCACTTTAGCCTAGAAATCAGCCTATGTGGTCTTTCATAGAGGCTGACTTTCAGGCCATTGGGGATTACATGGATTTTTTCGGCACGCGTGCCGAAATCCCTATTCGCATAGACTTGTCTCTCTCTTTCACTCAGGACCACCAGAGCGGACGTCCGCTTCAATGAAAACCTATCCAGCCATCTGAGTTTGTATTCTGGGCTGAAAATGAATGGGTTATGAGGCGTGAATACCACGGGGGTCCTTCTCAATATAGAGGCATAATGGAGAATTCGACTATAATGGTGACAGTGTATAATATCCATATCCACGAAAGGAAAACTAGACGTAGACAATGGTACAACTTCATGGCCCTGTCTACATAGACCATCATACAGGAGATATTCAGGCACACTCTGAAACGTTTTATCTGGTTCTTCTAGGGGGACTTTAAAATATCCCCCTGACAATCCGATTTTCATAGTCTCATTTCCTACACTTGATGAACATACATAGGTTCAGTACGGGGCTCCTGAATCCTAGACGGTATAAGAGATTAGCAATGCGATAGCTCCTGTAGGGTTTAATCATCTTACCATCCTTCAACACAGAATCTGAATCACCCCAGAAATATACCTCAATATCTCTGAATCCCACGTTGTGAATCATCCAGGCTAACATCTCCCAAAACCAGATATGTAGATGGTCACAGTGAATCACCATTCTCCTATTTCTAAGATGTCTGAGAAACATACTGAGATGAGAGGGATTGGGGGTTGTCAAATATAGTATCCCATCTTTCTCAAGGACACGGTAAATCTCCCTCAATACCTGGGTGGGATTTTCTACGTGTTCTATCACCTCAACTATACTGACAGCCTCAAAACTATCATTAGGAAAATCTAGCTGGTGTGCATCCATAATCTGGAAATTTTTATGATCCATCCCAGGATAGGCTATATCGATATTGGCCTCTGTCCCCAGCCCCCTGGGGCCACATCCAACATCCAAACTCCTTACTTTCTTCATTTCACCAATTACATAATCTATGGCATTGAATCTATGATTATGAAAATCTATACTCTGTAGAAACTCCTGTGCCTCTCGACTCTTTTTCCAGTATGCTTCTGGGATTACATCCCAGGTCACTTTGGGGCTATCTATACTTGATGGCCCCCTGGATGAACTTAGTAAAGTATATGATGGACAGGAGGAACCCAAAAAAGGAATGGTCCAACCTCCTTTTATCCCGTGTTTTCATCCACTGTCTAAGGAAAATGAGTAAGAAGGGGATTAATCCCAGATACCCTATAAAGGGTATAAGCATGATTCCAAGCCAGCCCAGGATAGTCAGGATTCCAGCTAGTATCGTTTTCTTATATCGGCCAGGGTCCAGGCTATCTTTATGAATTTTCATTAACAGGGCCCTGGCCATCCCGTGGTCTTTAACCCTGTGCAATTCTTCTCTGACTGTAGCTGGTCTGATGTGTATGGCGTGGGGCTCATCGGAATCAACTATCGCATAGAAGTCTCCTTTTTCAATCAACTGTAGGTTGAAATCTACATCCTCCCCGGCCCTTTTCAGCCGTTCATCCAGGACAACTCCACGAGCTCGTGAGCTTTTCCACATTGAACAGGCCGTTGTGGTGTAGTCTGTCTTAGCTATACCACTTCTAGCGATATCAGTTCTATTCCGATAGTATTTACCCACGAAAAATTGTGGGGGGTCATGTTCAAGTTCAAATCTGGTAGCTGATATTGCGACATGGGGGTTCTCGAGATGTTTTATCATCCGTTCAAAGAAGTCCAGGGGGACAACCACATCAGAATCTATGAAGGCCATATAATCCGTTTTCAGCTTTCGGCCTTCATCCAGACATATATTCCTGGCCAGAGCCAGATTACGTCTGATTTCATGGATCACAACCGCATCAGGGAAATACTCCATAGCCTTAAAGACTGTCTCATCTGTGCTGTAGCCATCCACCAGCACAAGTTTGATATCAAAATCCCCCTCCTGGACCTTTATTGAGGCCAGGACTTCATCAAGCCATCTGGCTGAATTCTTTGTAGGCATTAAAACGGCTATCGATTTCATAGATAGTCCTCCATTAGTTCTTCATAGATTCTGAATAATCTATCAGCTACATTCTCAGGCTTGTGGATTTCTGGTAATCCTTCTCTGATGCTCAGGTCCCTAGAAACTACTTTCAGCCCCATAGCTAAGGCCTCAAGCCCAGCCTTACTTAGCGTGGACCCCTCATAGAGAAGTCTGTCCCTGAAATCCCTCTTAACCTCAATATAGAATCTATATCGACACATCAACCTAGGGACTTGTCCATGGGGGACATCTCCAATGTTTATGTCCAGGTCTAGGCTATGATATTGGGCTATGGTCCTGGCCTCTTCATCAGCCCCATAACTGAATGTAAATGCGCTATTTTTTGGTGGGGAAAATGATATTGGCGTGAATTTAACGGTATCTACTGGATTAGGCATCCAGGATACCCCGTCGGGGGCCCCCGTGAGTAGGTCAGGAGTTGATACTAGAATCTTGTCAGCCTTCTTGATACGGGAGAGCCTGGCTTCCCAATTCTCTCTCACATCTGAACCGTGAAAATGCATTATGACAGGTTTATTGTATAGGAATTTCAGAAATGGTATGAATATTGAGTGATAGTGGATATGGATCAGATCATATTTCCTAGCCATGGCCAGACCTCTTAGACCAAACATGGGTTTTGACTTTATCCTTGTTGTATAGGCACTATTCAGGCCTATTTTATCCCATTTCTCAGTTATGATCACGTCTGAGCGTGTTTTGTGCCTCATGTCCATATACGTAGCTATCAGACTACTGACACCAGCACAGGACCAGATATGCAATATTTTCATTAGAATTCCCTCTCTCCCCACTCCTTAGATAATTTATCCATGGCCTGGCCATAGGTCCTGATATAATGGATGGCTGATTTCTCATCGATCCAATCGAACCAGGCCATAAGGCCCAGGATGTTGGCCCCATTTTCAGCCATCTGGACAGCTAGGCTATGTCTGAAAAGATGACACCACACATCTTCTGAATACGTTTTTAGAATATGGTGGGCCCCCACCCTAGTCAGGTATCCAGACTTACCCCATGAGGCGAACAGATATCCCTCTGAAACTTCTGAAATATGTCTTACAAGGTATGGGGTTATCCAATGTCGTCTAGTTAATCTTTTAACTTTCATAGTTTTCAACCCTGATTTTGGCCTAGTCTTAAGAATATTGAATCTAACATATACATAATCTTCATCAAAAGACACATCTTCTCTTTTTAGGGGTATAATTTCAGAAATTCGTTTACCGAAAGCATAAAGCCAAGCCATCAGGTATTGGTGTTTGGGTTTACGGGAAGCCATTTTGAGATATAGCTTCAATTCATCAGCCCTGATTATGTCACTCCTGAGAGACTTTATCTTACCCATTAGCTATCATCTCCTTGCGCGCGCGCGCGTCTTGCGAATATTCCACATTCTCACTCTGAGGGAGTCCGCGGATCTGTTCGTGAAGTGTGGGGTCATCTGGCTGTACGTTAAAGCCGTGTGATAGTAGAGCTCCATGAGGAGGACGTCCTCCTCAAAGGAATACCACTGTCCCTTACGGGGGATTTTCAGAATATAGGCTCTTGATTGTAGGGCTAGGTAGGTCCTGTTTGGGAAGAGGAGCATGAGTTTATCTGTGGGGATTTTCTTATAGCAGTTCATCAGCCTCTGATCGTCTCTCTTGGTCCAGTGCATATCATTATGATAGGTGAACGTGGGGAGGATAGCAAGTTCATTATACAGTTTAGACACTAGCTATCGTCTCCCAGTCTATCACAGACCTCATAATCCTTACACATTCTAGGGCACACCCCCTCTATGGGTCCTAGGGGCTCCTGAACTCTAATCTTACATTGAAAGGGGTCCTTCTGAGTCAGCCTGAAAAGAATTACCATAGAACCATATAGATAGCGATCACCCAGAATTATGAATAAACCAATATTGAGCAATCCGAAAAAGATTATTGCATACCAGATTATGGACCCAGGACTGATCACTTTCGCCCACCTCTCAACCCTAATGGATCCCTGGGGGATGAGGGGAGCACATCCTTTTCTGTTGCTACAATAATATTTTGAGCGATATTGATTCCCCGATGACAGCCAGGACACCTTATCCATTTCAAACTATGAGCATGGACTAGCTTCTCATAGCCACATCTGGGGCAAACTACTATGACATTCATGGGGTGGGGTCCCCCTTCGTCTCATAGTGACCCCATAGAACCGTCAGCATCGATGCTATAGACAGAATTAGAGAGGCATATAGGACCATGGCATTCTCACTTTTACCCATCTCTCCCTGGGGTCCTGTCTCTCCCTGGGGCCCAGGCCCACCTGGTAAACCGATGCTTCCTGTCGCCCCCTGTTCTCCTATCCCTATGGGGCCCTGGGCTCCCTGGGGGCCCACCTCTCCCTGTGGTCCCAGGGGACCAGTTTCACCCGTCTCTCCCTGGGGGCCCACCCCCCCCGGGGGCCCCATGGGGCCAGTTATCTTAGCTATCGCCTCTTCTGACAGGTCATCGAACCATTCAACCTGGGGGACTATGCCTTTAATGGTATAGCTGTAGTATGGCCATTTGACGATATCATTTGATGAATCTTCAACCCAGATTTTTATGTCATGATCTCCTTTTTTACAGAAGTCTTTGGGTGGATAGAACGTAATATCCCACCTATTCTGATGGATGTTACTGATTACCACATCTTCCATTCTCTGAACGACAACCCTGGAATCCCAGAAAACGTAAGCCCACAGGGGTTCATTGGGATTGGGATGGTCCACCCTGATATAGACCAAGATTTCCTCATCAGAGTAACCCCCATGAGGAAATACATCATAGGTCACAGTGAAAGGATACGTAACCCCTGAGACTGGCTGAACTGAAATAACGACAAAAACTATGGCCCAGAATAGGATGAAAGTCATTATCTTGAGTATCAGTTGGGCTCGTGAAAGTCTGTCTCTCAGAGAGATTAACAGGCCACAGGTCTTCTCGCATTCTGGATCATATATATCCTCAAGTCTTTCCTCTTTTTCATCCATTAGCTACCAATCTCCTTTTTTCTACTTCTTTGTTTAATCCTGAAACCAGCCAGTCTGAACCCTAAAACAAGGGATATAATAAAGACAAGTGATAGGACAAGCCCATTATAGTCGATTTTGGATACAGCCGTGTTCGCTATTAGAATCCAGTTCATTGGCTGTCAATCTCCAAGAAGTCTTTTATTATGGCTGAAATCCAGGATGATAGGTTCTTACACTCATCAGCCGTCACCTCCATCTTAGACAGTTCAGAGTGACAGAAGGGGCTATAGCATTCCTCAAAACATCTGGCTGAGTTTTTCAACAACACTCTCATTCTTTCATCCACCATTAGCTATCAACCTCCTCCTCTCGTCGAGCTCGAAGATACCCTCTGAACCCGATGACGATGAATGTAATTCCTATGATTGCGATGACTAACGTGTTATAGTCTATTTTTGAGACAGCGGTATTCGCTATTAGAATCCAGTTCATTAGCTATCAGCCTCCTCATTCCATGCCTCACGTATTGTTTTTAGGTCTACTTCGGTGAACTTTTCTAGTTTGGAGATCAGCTTCCTTGTTTCACTCTGTATGGGCTCAGGGAGATTGTTATCATAGTTATCATAGCCAACTGCTATCCTCCAGGGGTCAGCTTTCTCCATCTTGGGTGCGAACCTGTCCGAGAAGGGCATTATCGGTTCAATGCTGATGAAGGTCTTGAGCTCAGGATAATAGCACTTAAGCCAGACTAGATTATCTAGGCGTTTCTCTGGGTGGGGTGCGCTAGTCAACTCTTTTGAAATTTCTAGGTCAGTCTCCATCGTTATCCCACAGACGCAATTGTTTGGAATATCATGCATATATTCCCCGTAGAAACTGTCTGCTTTAGTGAGGAGAAGAAATTGTACGTCTGGTTGGGCTCTCATGGCGTCTAATACGCTATCCACTACATCCATTGGGATGTCTGGGGCCCCTATGTCGATCATATCACAAACGAATACGAAGTCTCCAGCCTTGAACTTCTTATTTATCTGGGATTCATGTATTCTCCATGACCCCTTATACTTGTCCCAGTCGTTTCGCTTCTTGAGCTTCGTGGCCCAGCATCCTCCTTTGTAGCAATTGAAGGGACATGGGCCCCCAGCTATGGGATTCCAGGTCTTTGTTATGAATGAGAACATTTTAGTCATTAGCTATCAACCCCTTCTCTATATCCGATGACCTTGGCAATCCCCTTATAGAGATAAGTCTGATCACAGACGAAACATACCATGTCCTTCTCGAATATCTCATAGATTCTGTTAAGTTTCTCCTGTGGCTCTGAGAAAGTTCTACCCTTTTTCAACTTACTTGGCATTTTTTATCACTTCAACTTTGTATATCCACCCAGCTCTGGGAGCGAATGGATTTAGTGATCGAATTGCATTGGCCCAGTCATTCACCGCAAGCCAATGTGTGGCTTTGAAGAATCCACTATCTTTGGCATATCTGTCAAGGACCTGTTTCATATTCTGAGAGTCGATGGCCTCCATGGGGGTTATGTAGATATCGGCTATCTTCTTTCCTGTCCTCTTATCCGTGGCCCAGTCCTTTCCCACCTGGGGCCTAATCCCATCGGGAGTCTTTCGATGATTTTTCCGGTAGGTATAGACCAGGCCATTGCTCAGAAGGTAGTCTCTAACCTTCTTATTGGAGAAAATCATAACCATCTAGGCCATCTCCCTCAATGCTTCTTTACCAAGACTGGCCACCCAAACCCAGACTATGGCAAGGCCCCCTATGAGGATCACCCCAAACAGACGGGGGACCCCTCCATTATATGGGAGACTCATAGCCTCTGTGCCAAGTGCTATGACGAAAATAATACCCAGGCCATAGGCCAGGGTCCTGTAAACGATTCTCAGATATTGATTGTCAGCCATTATGGGGCCTCCAATTCCCTGGTAGACACCCAACCCCAAGCCAGGGCTTCTATGCCAATGATGAGAAGTCCAGGTATTCTATGGGCTCCAGCCCCAGGCGAAATACATCCCAAGACAAAGATGATAGCGATAGAAATGAAAAAGGACCAATATGCTTGTCTAAGCTTCTTGTAGAATTCAGCCATTATGGGGCCTCCTCGCGCGCGCGCTCAGCAGGGTGTTTACCAAATTCATGTTGAAATAGTTTGTAGAATTGATGGGCATCCAGTCCAGCACTCTCTATCAGATTTTTATCCTTTTCAGATACTAGATTCCAGACCCGTTCAGCCTCAAACTCTGTGCCTTCATCGAAAGTGAAATCATCATCATCCACATCGAACATAGGAGTCTTCCAGGTCTTGAACCCGTCTCCAAAATCATAGATACGGACCAGCATAGTGCCCTTTGAGTAGTCACTTCTGAACTGTGTAAGTCCTAGCATCTCACGTTTCGGATTGAAAGTCATAGCGGGGCATTCAGGACAGTAATCTTGGGACAGGTCCCCAACTTTCCCACAAGAAGGACAGTATTTTCCTGACTAGACCCTGGACTTCTCCCCCAAATTCTTGGGTTGTTTCCACCATTCTTATCGCCTACTTTACATATAGCTTATGATGTAAACTTAAGGCTTGGGGTATTTAAACGACCATCAGAGGTTCTTCGGGAGGACCACGACCCCCTTATATGCAACCATATAACAAGGGGTAATTGGACGACTATGCCCCCTCTACCCTCACTCAGCCTCGCTAGGCTGATCTGTAAGGCTTTCAGGAATGATGACTTCATCCTGGCGATCATCTATGGCCCTCTCAGGATGGGTAAGTCAGCATACGCCATGAAGGTCCTGGGCCAAGTCTATGATTACTTCTATGGTGAGCCCCTAAGCCCCGATCTGGTTAGAGATTTCATGGGGTTTCATCCCTCAGAGGTCATAGACCGATGGCTGGAGCTAGGGAGTGAGAGAATACCCATGTATGTATGGGATGATGCTGGATACTGGCTATACAGCCTGGACTGGCATGAACCACTCCTGAAAGCCATTCAGAAATACATGAATGTTGTTGGGACAGATATGAACTGTCTGATGCTGACCACTCCTGACCCTACGTGGATTCTGTCCAAGATTCTGAATATGCCTGGCACAGTCAGAGGTAGAATCATCAAAAGGGATGGTGGGATAGCTGATAACCCCAGCACAATGTATGCTAGACGATGCAGAGGATACAAGCCCTATAGACTACCTGACCTGAAAAAGACAGGCGTAAATGTCCTATGGGAAGATGATTTTAGCTGTAGAATCCCAGATGACGTTTGGGCCTACTATTATCCACTCAGAAAGGGCTATGCACTCAGAGCCAAACAAAGCATAGTGGATATGCTCAAACCCAAGAAGAAAGATACAATGGATGACGTGGTAAAAAACCTTAACTATCTAACGGTAACGTGACTAGCCATGGGAAAAGGAGACGGAATGAAAAAGGCATGGGGGGCCCTGATGATGTTTTTCCTATCTTTCTTCTGCTATACCCCCATGGTCACGGGTATAGATGCTATTGTGAATAACGCATCAACTGTCAATGCGGTATGGATGTTCATGGATTCCTTTTTCGCTTTATTCTGGACTATCCACATAATCTTCTGGTTCATGTTGGCTCTCTATTTCGTCATTGGAGAGATGTAAGCTATCGATTATTTTATATACAGATAGAAAAGATAGCTAAGACAGATTCAAGATGGCAGATAAAAAGAATCTAGCTGGATTGATTAGCGTATTCCTCCTGTCCATAGTTGGGTTAGCCCTTACCCCCACTGTCCAGGCCCAGGTCACTACGCTAACCACTTCAGGTAGCTCAGGTGCTGGTAATCTCACTGGGTCAGCCAAGGCGATCATGGAGCTCTTCCCCATGTTCTGGGTGATCCTAATGATTGCTATCCCCACAGCATACATCGCCGTATGGCTTAGGGGTTAGTCCAGCCAGATAGGAGAACCGCAATGTCTCAGAAAAAGAGCATGGCTGGACTACTTTCAATCCTAGTCTTGTCCATAGTGGGACTGGCCCTGACTCCCGCTATTCAGTCCCAGGTAACTACCTTTCTCGCTTCTGGCACAAAGGGGGACCTTAATCTCACTGTATCTGGCTCGACAAGGGCTATCGTTTCTCTTTTCACCATGTTCTGGGTGATTTTGATGATAGCCATCCCCGTTTCATACATCGCCTTCTGGCTCAAAAGCACTTAGACCCATCCCCATTTTTTAAATACATCCACAGCTAGGAACAACTATGAGAATGAAGCCAAAAACATTGGCTGGACTCATCATCCTCTTCTTATTCCTAGCTATGATTCCCCCAGTCAGTGGGAATGGATGGCCAGAAGAACAGACAAGACACATCCAGGCTCCCCCTGTAGAGCTTGGAAAAGATACAGATATGTTCGTAACAGGCTCTGGGTTAGGCTTTTCCTCTACTTTAGTGACAGTCCTAGACCCAAATATGGATATCTATGGATACCTTTTCTTCAAAGATATGAAAATGAACAGCTATTTCTTTCTTGAAAATGCGACACTCAGACTACATACCGCATCCACCCTAAGTTTTGATAATGAATCCTCTTTCACGATTTACGGAATACCTGACTATAGATATTTTGGAATGGGAGACTGGGGCTATGGCTCCCCAGCAGAGATAATAAATGCTCCATTGACCTCAGCCCATGTGAATTATAATTCTTCCCAGTTCTACGGCTCACAATGGCATGATATAGATGTGACCAATATCGTTCAAGAACTCAAATCCAATCCCTGGTATGAAGGGCCGGGCGTATCCTTTTACGATGAAGGGGACTATATGGCCTTCATAATCCTGGGCCCTAGTGGTTCGGATAGCAGATGGTTCTATGACTTGAGTGCAGGAAACGGCTACGAAGCCCAGCTACACTTACATTGGGACTTTAGCCCACCCCCACCATCAGGATATGAAGATGCTATCTTTAACGAGACATATGGAAATTTCACAATCTGGGAAATACTTGGTGCAGTTGGGTATGATTCTTTCGATCCAATGGAGTATTTGTTTGTCGAGGGCACAGGAGCACCCTATGACCTGATGTTCGATACCATTCATACAGCACCTGGAACGCCTGTCAGCATTACACAGTCAGCCTCTGTAGGTATGGGAGATTATGTATCTCAGCGTAAACTTGTTCGTGCCAGTAATGGAACAATTTTCGCTACCTACTTTAATACTACACACATATACGTTGAAAAAAGCCATGATGAGGGTGCTACATGGATAGACGGTCCAAAAATAGACACTTACCCAGGAATGGATTTTGACCAGTGGAATCCTTCAATTGCAATTGATTCAGAGGATAATTTACACGTAGTATGGTGGGGAGAGGCTGACGGTTATGTTGAGGCTCAGATTTGGTATGCACTGAATAATGGCACATGGAATACCCCAGTCTGGATCAGCAACTATACTGGGATGATAAGTTATCCTCAAACTGCTCCTGCGATAGCTGTTGATTCAGAGGATAATTTACACGTCGTTTGGTATGGTTTAATTCCAGAGTTCGGCCCCACTGATTCCCAGATTTGGTATGCACTGAATGATGGCACATGGAATGCCCCAGTCCGAATCAGCACAAAAACTGGAATGTCTGCTCATCCTCAAACTTATCCGAGTATAGCTGTAGCTGGTGATAATTCCCTTCATGTTGCATGGCACGGGGGCACTGTAAGTGATGCAGCCCAAATACAATATGCAGAGTATAATGGTGCAACATGGCTAGAACCAGTCCATATAAGCACACTACCAAATATGAGTCATGGTAGCACGACAGCCATTGCGGTTGGACCTGATGAATCTATCCAAATTGCATATAGAGCAAGGGTAACAGATATTGCAATGATATTTAATATATATTTTAGCAAGAGAACTGGTGGATGGGCTGATCCACTATTAATTGGCACTTATGCGGGTATGGTTGATTATGAACAATGGAACCCAAGTATAGCTATCGGATCAGACTATCACACTCAAGTCCTATGGCATGGGAAGGCTACGGGATACACAACACAAGAAATAGTTTGGTATGCTGAATATACGGATTCATGGGCCCCCCCTGAGCCATTGCAACCTATAGGTCAAAACATTGAAGCAAGCCTCAGATGGAATAGATTCCCAGCCCCACTAGAAAATTCAACCTATGTTGTTGCTGATGATAATGGGACTGTGTTAATAGATGACTTGGATAGTGTGGATGATGCAAAGGATTGGATAGATGGCGTGGACCCAGACCCCGAGGACCCCGACCCTGCTGGGGTTTGGTCAGAGGGTCCAGGTGGGGAGACTGGGGCTTTCACCAGGTTTAGGATGCGTCTATGGTTCTTGATTATAGGCTTTGGGTGCTTCTTTGGACCTATCCTATTCTTCTCATGGAAAAGGCCGTCTGGATACTATCTCATGGCTGGAAGTATCGTCATGCTGATAGGTCTAGGGCTGTTAATGTCTATCGCACAGGTTTAATATATCCCCCATCCACTTTTTCTTTTGATTAGAATGGTAATCTGGTCAGATTGGTTAACAAGTGCGGGGACAGCTCTGGAGATGACCAATGCACAAGCTGGGACCTTTCTGAGTCTGGTGATAACCATAGTCATAGTCCTGGCGATTCTGATAGCTACCAGAGGTAAAATGGCTCAATATACTGTGAGCATCGGGGCTCTCCTATGTATGATCCTTTTTACATTCATGGGCTGGATGCCTGTGTGGACTGGCTCAGTCATAGGCATAGTCTTGGCCATATTCATAGCCAATATATTCAGAGGTGGATTTTAGCCTATGGCCCAGACAGGAGGAAGGCTGAGTCTCTATATCTTCATCCTGGTCTTGAATCTTGTTTTTCCTGTCCTGGGCTACACGTTTACCACTTTTGGCGAGGATTATGGGGACTTTGATATCAGCTTGGATTCTGATGCATTGATGATGTCAGGTATAGAATTAGTAGATGCGGAATCAGATAATTTGACTTACAATGGAGCATGGGCTTATTTTGAAGTCCAAAACAAGACAACCAGATTCAGATTCCAGGATGATATCAGGGACCCAAAAATCCAAGGGGATGGTATAAATACGCAGAGACAAACGGCCATAGCCAAGGTATTGAATCTATGGTATAGCACATATAGAGTTTCAGTGAAAGGGGTCAAGTCGGGGCTTTGGCTAAAGGCTATGTTCAATTACTCAATCATCAATGAATGGGATATGGATTATAACTGGTCCAGGTTCATCCTATTTGATGGGACTAATGTTTTCATTACCCCGTTCAGTGGGGGTAACATAACTGATGCTATCTATGTGACTGGAAAGGTCAATATCACGGTAGCAAAGACTATAGATGAATCATCCATTTTCAACTTCTGGCAGTTCTTGGGTTGGTATAGTTCACTTATGCTGGGAACCGCCTCCTGGGGGCTCCCCCCAATCTTCGCATGGGTCATAAAGATATTCTCGGCCCTATCAGCATTGGCCCTGATCCTTCTGATCAAGGAGATGATTAGAGTATGATACATGAGGAAATCTGGCTTGGACTGGTATTCTGGGTTTTCATGGTCCTCTTGGGGCTCAGATATCGTAAGGATGGGATCATACTTTCATTGGCCTCTGTCCTGGGACTGATCCAGGGCTATCTTATTCTGGTTGCGGATTGGACCCTGCTCGGCTTGGCTATGTTTGTCACTAATCTCTATCTGATGTATGACGGCCTGATGAACTGGTGAGTCTCATGAACCAGTCCAAGAAGTCTGGGTTATTCATCATAGTCCTCTTAGCTATCACACTGATAGCCCCAGGGATACCCATAGCTAAGACCAGCCCAGGATGGTTAGAGGGTTGGGATTTACGTGTCAAACTCACTATTGACCATAATGATATAGATGATGCTCTATCAGACTTCCCAGTTCTAATTTACATAAGCGATTCATCTGGGATAAACAATGAAGATATTACATTTATTTTTGATGAAGTTGGAGCAAACTCATTAAAGATAGCGGTAACAGAGGATGATGGAATAACTGAATGTTATGTAGAGATAGAGAAATGGGATATCAGTTATGAGGAGGCCTGGGTTTGGGCTAAAATAACCTCTATAGGTAATGCGTCTGACACTGAAATTTATCTTTATTATGATAATGGCCATGCGGATAATGGCGCTTATGTTGGTTTAACCAATTCAGCGATAGCTGAAAATGTCTGGGACTCTGATTTTCTCATGGTTCAACACCAAGCGGGAGACTCAAGCCCTATCAGAGATTCGACTAGCAGGGATACCGACATGACAGAGGGAGGCGATCCTACATATTTACAGGTTGGGCCAATAGATGGTGAAATAGATTATGATGGCAACGATTACCATCTTTCTGCTATTAA
>SDBU01003363.1_pt1 | contig 20390 bp, 15 predicted proteins | sample 2277071 | NCBI WGS metagenome assembly SDBU01 (sample SAMN10397929, study PRJNA504765) | marine sediment metagenome | isolation source: marine sediment core GS08_GC12, 126 cmbsf | place: Arctic Ocean: Gakkel Ridge, Loki's castle | collected 2008
CTGCTGCTGGCCACCGGAGAGGTTGCGGGGGTGGGAATCGACTTTGTCCGCCAACCCCACCTTGTGTAGGCGGTCGATCGCCAGCTCCCGGGCGCGCTCCTTATCCATCTTCAGCACCGTCACCGGGCCCTCCATCACGTTGCCCAGCGCCGTGAGGTGAGGAAAGAGATTGAAGTGCTGGAAAACCATGCCGGTGTTCTGGCGGACCTTGGGGAGATTCGCCTTCGGATCGGTGATCCTCACCCCGTCGATGTAGATCTCCCCCTCCTGGGGCTTCTCCAACATATTGATACAACGAAGGAAAGTGCTCTTGCCCGATCCGCTAGGCCCGATGATCACCACCATCTCGCCCCGCTTCACTTCCAGGTTCGCTCCTCGCAGGACGTGGAGGTCCCCAAAGTACTTGTGAAGGTTCTCAACCTTTACGATGTTATCCACCACTCACCTCCTCTTTCACTCGCTCGCCAGGTACTTCCTGTGCATCCAGTTCACCAGTATGGACTGGGGATAGGTCAGCACGAAATACAATACCGCTATCGTCGTGAACACCTCCAGAGGCCGATAGGTGAAAGCGGCCAGAACTCGACCCTGGTAGGTGAGGTCCGCCAGGGCTATGGTGGAGACGAGAGAGGAATCCTTGAACAAGCTGATCCAGGTGCTTCCGATGGGTGGCAGCATCCGGGTGATAGCCTGAGGCAGGATGATCCTTCGCATGACCTGAGTCCCTGTCATCCCCAGGGCCAGAGCAGCTTCGGTCTGTCCCTTGGCGATGGACGTGATCCCCGCCCGAAAGATCTCGGAGAGGAACGCTCCCACGTTCAGGCCTAGCGCTATGCAGGAAGAGATGAACGGGTCGAAGCTGAGATTGAACAAGATGGGAAGGCAGTAATAGACCCAAATGAGCTGCACCAGAAGGGGAGTGGTTCGGAAGAACTCCACGTAAGCATAGGCCGGCGCTCCCAGCCAACGATTGCCCGAAAGTCGAGCCAGCGCCGCTACCATCCCCAACACTGTGCCGATGATCATGGTGACGACGGTCACCGACACGGTCATGACGATCCCTTGCAGAAGGAAGGGCATGTTCTTCCATACCACATTAAAACTCCACTCGTAGACCACCCGGTCCTCCCGCAAGACGGTGAGTTGGCACACCACCCACAAAGCGACGAGAACAATAAGAGCGATCGCGATTTTCCTAGCCATCGGCAACTCCCCTGCGAAGTATGATCCGCCCGAGCGTCAGGCACCCGAAGTCAGGCGTTGGAAATCCCCTCCGAGAGACACGGGCCCTAAGTGGAATTCATCGGTCCTCCTTCCCTCACCGGCGCCGCCCTTGGGGATGCTCAGCTGGCCGGCTACCTTTCGCCGAAGCTGGCCTCAGGGGAGGGCAACCGAGGAATCGGAGAGCGTAAACAGGCGTGATCGCTCTGGCTGTGCCCCTTCACCCCAATAGCAGTAAAGTTCTTATATGCGAACGTGGTTCACTTTACCCAGTATACCACAAAGGATATCCCCTGTCAACTGCCCGTGTTCTGTCACCTAAACTGTTACTGAGGGGCTGGGTCGCTCGGTGCCCTACAGGAAGGATAGCTCCGTAACGACTTGAGAAACCAGGGTGAGAAGGAAGCTCGGGTACAAACCCAGGGCGAGGCATACGGTTGAGACCGCCAGGATCAGCGCCGCCGTCCCCTTAGATTCCCGCACCGTGGCCGCCAGGGTTCCTTCGCGGAAAAGGGCCGCCGTGGCCCGCAAGCTCGCCACCATCACACAAGCAGAAGCTACCAGGACCAGCCACGCGAAGCGTCCCTGTGCCAAACCTTCGTACAGGAGCCATCGGCTGGCGAAACCGCAAGTGAGCGGAAACCCGGCCAAGCTGAGCCCCCCTACGGCTAGGCCGAAGGCCGCCAAGGGCATACGTTTGCCCACCCCGGCCAACCCTTCCAGATCCCAGGTGCCTGCATTATGTCGTATCGCCCCCGCCGCCATCGCCAGAAGCACCACTCCGATGGCTCGATGAAACACGTGCATCAGAGCAGCAGCCGCGCCTGACGTCGATGCCAAGCTCAACCCTATCAGGATGACACCAAAGTCGCTGACTGCCGCGTATCCCAGCAGGCCGCCGAGGCTCCGCTGGGAGAGGGCCAGCAACCCCCCCGTCAGGGTGGTCACCAGTCCCGCCCACCAGAGAAGCTCAAACAGGGGGGTCTCAGCCGTCAACCAGTAGTGCTGAACCAAGAGCTGAAAGAAAAGCAACAACCCGACGGCACTGAAGACGGTTGCTAGGAAGGCGGTCGCCATCGGCGGAGCGTTTCTGGCGACCCCCGTGAGCCAAGCGTGGAAAGGAACAATGCCTAGAAGTATGGCGAATCCGAGCGACAGGCCCGTGACGGCATAGCCGATCAGCGAGAGATCATCGGGGCTCAGAAGATGGAGATCTATGAGCCAAGATGCAACGAGAAAGCAGGGCAGGGCAAGCATCATCAAGGCCAAGTAGCGGACAGTGTGCGTGGTCGAGACCAACCTGCCACCTTGAATGGGAAACACCATGATCACCGCAGCAACCTCGAAAAGGCAAATCCCTATGATGAAGGACCGAACCATGACGGCGGCGCTGAGGATTCCCAGCACGAGCAGAATGAAAGAGAAAAAGGACCATCCCTGGGAAGCCCGCCACGCGTAGAGGAACATGACCATTGCCAAGGCGAAAACGAACCCCAGCACCAGCTTATCCAGCCCGTCGAGTCGGAGCTCCCGGCCTAGGACGAAAGTGTGAGCGCCCTCGGGAAGCAGCCACAGGAGATACGCCGAGCCCAGGGCAGCAGCCGATGCCGCCAGCCCCGCCACGGCCGCGACGCGCCGAAAGAGGTAAACGACAGCGGCAGCGGCGACAGGCAAAAGGATGATCAGAGCGGGACTCATGGCGTCCTCTTCTTTCCGGACTCCTCCAGAACCAGGGCCTCCACGATCATCAGATAGGATATGGCCAGAGCCGCCGCCAAGTTGATGGTGCCCAAGAGCCCCATGATGAGCAGGCTCCTCTCATGCAGCACGTAGAAGAGCTCGAAGCCCGCGCCCAAGGTGAACAGCCCCAGTCCAACCCGGAAGGGCTCGTGGCAAACAGCCATGAGCAGGAACCCCAATAACAAAAGCCAATAAAAAGCGAAGTTCAGAGAAGGAGTCAGGCCAGGCAGGGGATAGCCCCGCGAGAGGCCATACGATACGGCCAATCCCAAGAGGATCATGAAAAGCCGAAATGGCAGCCCCACCGGGAAAACATCCCAGACGATGATCCGGGGAGGGAGAGGGGGCGCGAGTCGACTTCGCCGTGAGGAGGAAGTCTCGATGCGAATGGCGGCGCCCCAACTGATTCGGACCGCCGTCACGTAAAGCACGACGCAAACCATTCCCCCCACCAACACCTTCACCAGGGCTACCTGAGGCAACAACTCGTGACTCAGCAGGAGTCCCACCAGCAGGTACTGTCCCGCCAGGGCAAGGAGGCAGAGGCGCCAATCGGCGAGCAGAAGCATCACGACCCCCGCCACCACCAATCCCAGCGCAGCATGCAGGGCGGGCAGCCCCAGAAGCTGGAGAAGGGGTTCCTGCAACTCAGCCACGTATCTACGCTGCCAGCACGAGGATTATTACCATCAACACCAAGAGAAGAACCCAACCCATGTAGTACTTGCCCTCGATGGACTGTACCAGTGCCCGGAAGACCCGAAGTCCCCCCATGCCCAGCCTCCCCGCAAGTCGATACAGCCATCTCAGACTCAGCAGGGATTCGCAGCCGGCTCCCAATCGGGTCGGCCGGGATGTCGCCTTCGCCAGATATGCGGTCGCCGGCCCCAGAGCCAGAGCGACCGTCGAGAGGGCCAGCGCCCAAGCGGCGGTGCTGGACATCGAGCCCAGAACGTCCTCCCAAGAAGGCGCCTCCAACATGGGCGCAAGCCATCCGGGCCACAGTCCCAGCAGAACCAGCAAGCTTGCGGCGATGCCCTGAGCAACCCAACCCGGGAGCGTTCCCCAGCTCCCCTGTCCAGCTGATGTTCTCCATACCACGCGAGTCAGTCGGCCTGCCAACAGGACGCCAGACGCCGTCACCCAAACCCACAAAAGGGCCTGTCCCTGCTCCATCACCTTGACGCCTAGACCCAAGCGACCCAGGAACCCCAAGGTGATGGGCGCTCCCACCAGGGAGGCCGCCGCAACGACCAGGAAACCTCGTGAGCTCCACGATGCCCAGCTCAGAGGGGGCACCTTGTCTCCGGGCCACAGGCTAAACATGGCCGCCATGCTCAGGACGCAACCGCTCACATACCAGCCTACGCCCATCCCCTCCCACCCGCCACCCAGAAGGGCGAGGAGGAAAACGAGCCCGGCCTGATGAACGGCCACATAACCCAACGCCCGCTCGTCGCTCCCATCACACCAGGCGAGGGCGGAGGAAGCCAGTATGGCCACCGTCGCCAAGGCGATAAGGGACCCCTCCCCTATCGCGCCCCAGGGAACCGAGGGGAGGAGCTTGGCCGCCAGATAGGCTCCTACAGCCCAGGGCGCCAGGAGCAGCGGTGCCAGCGGGTGTGGCAGCGAATCCCATCCATCCACCAGGCCCACCTGCAGCGGATAGAGGCCCAGCCGCGCGATGACCACCAGAAGCAGCAGCGCTCCCGACAGTGGAGGAAGCGGGTCGAAGGAAAAAGGGTTGATCTCCACGCCCAGACGCAAGGTCACCGCCAGCAGGATGAGGCCCGCCAAAGAGGTCAACGAAACGGCTCGCAGCGCAATGCCCTGACCTCCTGCCGAGCGAACCAGAAGGAAGAAGAGGGCCAAGTCCATCAGTCCCCAGGCGACGTAAAGGGTAACGCCATTGCCCGCGAAGAGGCAGGCAATGGCTCCCGCCGTCAGCGCCTGCGCCGGGTGGAGGAGCGACACCTCACTCTCGCGATCTCCCCCGCTGGACATCCAGGCGAGGGTGGCCAGGAATCCCCCCACCGCTATCGCCAGGGCGCAGATTAAAGCCAGCCCGTCCGGGCGAAGGAGCAGCCCCCCCCCGAACGCGGGCGAGCTGGGCCAAAGCGAGATGAAGCTTTGAGCCCTGTCCAGGGTCAAGAGGGCTGCCGAATAAGCCAGAGCCACCCCGAAGCTGGCTAGCGCCAGATAGGCAACCTCTCTGGGGCGCATCCACCGGCTCAGAGAGGCGGTCACCAGACTTCCCGAAAGGAGGATCCATATGGGGATGATGGGAGTAGGTTCGGGCATATCCATCCCAAACGATGAAGGCTGGTCGCATTGTATCGCAGAAGATGAGCCCGAGCAAGGAAATACGACGCCTCTCACCTGCCCAAGCCGCCCTCCGTCATGTAGGCTTCCTCAGCATGCCCTCGTCACACCACACAATATGCTCCAACTTGACGCAGCCGCGCGGCTGCAGTATGCTTTCGGCCAGACTACCCAAAGGGAGAATCTCCTTGGACGAGGACTCTATCCGGCGTCTGGCCCTACACGCGGGTGATCTACTGGGCCAGGGCTACAACTGAGCCGAGGCCATGGTGCTCGCCGTGGGCGGGCATCTGCTGGGCGACGCGGTGCCCCCTATCCGACTGGCCACTCCCTTCGGCGGCGGTATCGGGAGCACCCACGAGGAGGTCTGCGGAGCCATCGCTGGAGGGGTTCTGATCATCGGCGCTTTGCATGGTCGTGATCGCCCGGACCAGGTAGAAGAGAAGGAGCGCGCCGCCGACTTGGCGGCACGCTACCGGGAGGGCATTCTATCGGCATTGGGAGACACCCGCTGCCAGCCCCTCCGCGACCGTCACCATGGTTCTGACGGGTCCGGAACCTGTGCCCCGGTGGTGGAAAGCGCCGCCGCCGTGCTGCTGAAGATCCTGATGGAGGAGAGCTAACCAACGCCCGCCCTCTCCACTGTGCTGGGATGGCCCCCGCTGGGGGCTTTACACCGGGCTGCCCACATGATATACTCACCTCGGAGGCGGGCGCAATGAGCGAAAGAAGAGAGCAAGGGGAGCTGGTCGAGGAGCTCAAGCAGCTTGGCCACCAATTGGGGGTGGCAACCAGGGCTTTGTGGAAGAGCGAGGAGAGCAGGAAATTCCGTCGGGAACTGGAAGAGGGGCTGAACCAATTCGGGCGAGAGATCAACGAAGCCGTGAGCACAGCCCGGGACAGCGAGCGAAGTCGAGGATTGGAAGAGCAGCTCCAGAGGACGGTTCGGGCCGCTAAAGAGACGGACCTCCCAGACGAAGCGAGGCGGGGCCTCCTCAAGAGCCTTCGATATGTGAACCAGCAGTTGGATCAGTTCATCGCCTCCACGGAGTCGCGGGAGGACTCCGACGAGCCAGAAGGCGCGGACCAATAGCTGCCCGGGAGACGGTCGCTGTCTCCTCGGGGGTTCAACCAGAGGAGCCTCGGGAAAAGTCACAAGACGGGGATTCTCTGGTATAATAGATCAGGTTGATGCAGAGGGGGTGGTGCCCTGGGGAGGAGCGCGCTGGGTGAGGCTCGGCGTCGAGGGGGTTAGCGGGTCGGTTGCGCAAGCCAGAACTATAGAAAGGAGAGAGACGAAGTGGACATAGGCAAATCGTTTACGTACATGTTCGACGATGAGAAGTGGCTGATGAAGATCCTGCTCGGGGGCATCATCGGCATCGTGCCCATCCTGAATTTCGTCGTCTACGGCTACATGCTGGACGCCACCAAGAACGTGGCGGAGGGGAGAGCGCTGCCCCTTCCCGAGTGGGGCGAAGACTTCGGCGGCAAGTTCGTCAAGGGCCTGCTGGCTGTCATCATAGGGGTCGTCTACGCGATTCCTATCTGGGTGATTATGTGCTTGTCGTGGCTAGTGACGCTCATCCTTGGGGGCGGCGCCAGTTTGTTCGAGAGTGATGCAGCGGCGGCAGGCGCGGGCGGCCTTGCGGGGGTGCTTGCTATCTGCCTCTACTGTCTGATGGCCCTGTATGGGATCTTCCTGATCATCTGGCTGCCGGCCGCCCTCACCCGCTTCGCCGTCCAGGGCGGTTTCGGCTCGGCCTTCCAGTTCGGCGAGATCCGGAGTCTCATACAAGGCAACCTGGGCAACTACCTGTTAGCCATCGTGATCGCCATGGTGGCCGGGGTCATCGCGGAGTTCGGCATTATCGCCTGTGGCGTAGGCGTACTCTTCACCATGTTCTGGGCCTACCTGGTCTATGCCTTCCTGCTGGGCAACGTGTGGCTAGAGGCTCAAGCCGAGCCAGCCTGATCCCTGCTCGGCTCACCTTCAATCGAGTGCGAGGGTGCGCTGTGCCTACAGCGCACCCTCATGCTTTCCAAGAAAGCGCAACATCCCCTGCCCGGACTGCAGTGACCGGCGGTCCGACGGGGCAGGCTTCATGGGCCCTAGCGTTTCCACCTCGGCCATCGAAGAAGGGGGGCGCACCTCCGACGCGCCCCCCTAACTACCTCGTGAACGCCGCTCTCACTCTATGGTAAACAGAGAGCCATCGCTGCGCCCGAAAACCTCCGGGAAGTACATCTCGTAGGCATGGGCGGGCATGACGTGAAATTTCCCCGCCACCCCGGCTCTGATCAGATACGTGTACTCGTACACACTCTGGGGCAGATAGGTGGCGAAGAGCACCGCCTTCTCGTCCCGCAGGGCGGTCTCCGAAAAGTACCATGTCCGCGAGCCACGATCGTCATCTTGCCTCTTAAGGCGAGGCCGTTGAACCATCACGCTGGTGGTCTTGAGGCTGGCGTCCAGGACCTCACAGCCAGCGGGCAACGGATCCTCCACCACCAGATAGTGCAGATCATTCGGCGCGATTATAGTGATCTTCGCCTGAATGACATCTCCCACCTGTGCCTCGTGCACCCGGCGGCCCTCCTCCCCCAGGAGAAAGTACTCCTTGGCTATGGTCACTCCGCGGCTGAGGGACCGCACCTCATCCACCGGCAGGAAATAGCGAAGATACATGGAATACCATAGGTTTCCCTTCCCCGTCTGATCTCCTCTGACCTTCCGATGGATCCCCACCTCGTTGTCAGCGTCCAGCAGCAAGTCGGCGATCTCCACCACAAGACGCTTGGGGTCAGCCAGGTTCTCGGCGTTCACCGTATCTCCCCCCATCTCCTCGCCGTTCAAGCTCACCTGGTAGCTGTAATCGGCTAGAAGATCGCCGCTGGCTGCCAGATAATCTGTCAGCGCGATCAAGCTCATGGCCGTCTCTTGGGTGGTTTCCCAATGACCTTCTCTTCGCGCCGTCATCAGCCACCGGACCGCGTTGGGAATCAAGGGGTTCTCCGGATCCAGCCGCACCAGGGCATCCAGAACGATAGCCGTGCTTCGCGTGTTAGTGTTCATCGTCCAGTAGTCCACCCGGTCCTCCTCCCAGTGGGCCCCCGTTGCGCTGGTGATGGCGGAGGAGGAGAGGCTATTCACCAAGTTGCGCGCTCTGGCATCGCTCTCCGCCGCCAGCAAGCGCAAAGCCATCGCCAGGTAAGCCCTTCCGTAGTTCTGGAGCGCTTCCCGGCGCTGGTAGAGGGCCGCCGCCCTCCCCAGGTCACCGTAGCCGGACTCCGCCAGGACATACAAGATGAAGGCCCGGGTGTCCAGGCTGTGAGGCGATTCCACGTCCGTCCCTCGATCCAGGAAGTCGACCAGGAACTCCGAGGCCCTCACCATGGTGTACTCGTCCACCGAAAAGCCGGCTCGATCGGCCTCGTTCATCCCTAACAGCACGTAAGCCGTGATATAGGGATCGCTAGCATCTGAGAGCCACCAGCCCCAACCTCCGTCGAAATGCTGAAGCTTGTACAGACGCTGAAGCCCCACCCCGACGCGCTGAGGCAGATTGGCCTCCAACTCGCGGTTCTGCACACCCAGCTCCTGCAGCGCCCGGAACGTCCTCACATTCGGGAGGAAGCGACTCACCGTCTGCTCGGTGCAATCGTAGGGGTAGGCCCTGAGGTATTTCAGTCCGTCCAGCATCCCCGCCGCAAGCGAAGGTTCCACTTGCACCGTCAATTCGCCCAGCTCGGCGTCCACCGTTGCGGGCAGCCGGATGGTCTCTAACACGATGTCTTCCACCTGACCGGAGGTGGCCACCGTCTCCGGGGTGCTGAAGTGATAAGCGGGCAGAGTGAGCTCCACCACGTCCGACAGCTTCACTCCCCGGGCTGAGAAGGTGAGCTTCACCTCATTCGCCGTTTCCACCACGGCGGACCAGGCCACCTTCTTGCGACCTCCCGCCGGCACTCGCAGCTTCTGCTCGGCTTCACCCGCCACTCGCGCTCCCACCGCCTCCAGGGAAATCTCCACCTCGAGCTCACTCGGGCCGTTGTTGTGGACGATCGCCTCAAGGCGCGCCTCATCCCCCATGACGAAGAATCGAGGCGCTACGGGCCGAACTAGAAGCTCCTTGGTGCTGACCACATCCACTGTGGCCTCACCCACCAGGGTGTCCACCGTGACCCCTTTGGCATCCACGCGCCAGGTGGTCAGGTTATCCGGCAACTCCACCTCCACCCGCCCACGGCCAGCGTCGTCTGTCTCCACGATTGGGTTCCAATAGGCCGTGTCGGGGAAGAACCGGCGGACCGCCCCCTCCACCCCACCACCACCGCCGCCTCCCCCCTTGGCCTCCGGAGCTATTCCGAGGTTGGCCTGATCGAGAGACTTGGCCAGGGTCGCCCCGGTGGCGACGCCCACGCCCCGCTCGCTGTGGAAGCGCTCCAGGATGCTCTCGCCGGAGTCGCCGGTCAGAGCCAGCACGGAAAGGTCCACCAAGTTGAAGGAGAGTTCAGCCGGCACCCCCCTGCCCTCCGAGTCCGTGGTGCGAACCTTGTAGGTCACCTTATCCCGCGGCTCGTAAACCTCCCGATCGGGTTCGATCTGGATGCTGAGAGTCTTCTCCGCGATGGAAACCGGCAGTTTAACGTAGCCCACCTTGAAAGACGGCATGGGTGCATCCTCGCCCTGGCCCTTGAACAGGATCACCGATACGTATACATTGGGAACGTGCTCCGATTCGATGGGCACCTTTATCACCTCGCTGTTGCCCTGCAGGGTCACAACCTGGTGGCTTATGATATGACCCCGCTCCAGGGTTATCAGCGCTTCGACCGTCCCGGAGTAAGGGGACGGAATCAGGATTTCAGCCACGTCGCCGGGTTCATACTCCCTGGAGTCAGAAACCAGCTCGATCCGATTGTCGTTGCCCTGCCCCCAGTTGACATACTTTCTTCCACTGACCCAAACGGAAGTGGCGCTGCGGATGAGGTTCTCCTGATCCATTCCCTCGGCCGCGATGCGATAGAATCCCCCCTCGGACGGCACGAAGGTGAAACTCGCCTTCCCCTGGTCGTCGGTGGTCAGGGTTTGGCTGACCACCAGGGTGTCCTCATACTTGGTGGTCCAGTAGAAGTTGCCATCCTCCCTTTTCTCCCGGACGCTGTAGTACTCTCGGCGATAAACCGTAGCGGATAAAGGCACCGTGGCAACCGGCTCGCTGTTGGGATCCACAGTTATGATCTCCACCGTCTGGCTCTCGTCCACCGTCCCGACGTAGCGCCGTGGCCGCATGCCGATATAAAAGCGCCCTTTGTGCACCAGCACGGAGGTTCGAGCGCTCACCTCCTGGTTGTTGATATCGGTGACCGAGGCCTCCAGGGTGAACCGCTGGCTGAGCGGCCTGTTCTGGATATCGGCGAGGGTCTGGAAGGCGAAAAGCCCTCCGGAATCCGTCTCGGTCTCGCCCTCCGTCAGCAGCTTGCCGAACTCCGTCCACTGCCAGTCTCTCCCCGGCTCCCAGGCCTCCACCAGGTCATAGTCCACGAAATCGTAATAACCCTCGCCCTCCCACCGGAAGAAGTAGTCCTCAGTCATCACGCGCCAAGTCACCTCGGCATCCTCGAGAGGGCCACCGAAGTAATAGCTGGCCTCCCCCTGAACCGAGATGTCCTCCCCCTGGAAGTACTGGTCGAGGTCTGGGATTACGCTCACCTGGAACTCCGGCTTGCGATACTCGGCCACCTGGAAGCTGGTCCCGTAGTACTGGTCATCCAGCTGCCCGCTCACGTAGTAGTAGCCCAGGGACGCCTCCTCGCCCAGGGCGAACTCGCCGTGGAACGTTCCCATCTGGTTGAGGCGCAGCTCATCGGAGTAGATCTCCCGGTCCTGGGAATCGCGCACGCTGATGGGCACCTTCATGCCCCGCGGCGGCAGGCTGTAGGCGGCATCGTCATCGGCCCGTACTATGCCCTTGAAGCGAACCTTCTGGTCCGGCCGGTAGATGTTCCGATCCAAGTAGAGGTAGATCGCGTAGGGGTCGGCTTCCAGCTGCGAGCGCAGGTCGAACTCCCAGGGAGAGATTCCGGAGTCCCAATAGGAGGAAGAAGCCGCTTGCTGATCCCCCTGGCCCCCGAAGACGTACAGGGCCCGATAAGCCTCCCTCTTGGGGAAGGTGACCCGCAGGGTGCCGTCCCTCTCCGTCCGGCCCGAGGCCAGGAGCTCGCCACTCTCATCGTAAAGCTCCAGCGGCAGCCCCTGGACCACCTCCCCCGTAGCCAGGTCACAGGCCCAAACCAAGGCTTCGGTGGCGGTCGTCTTGACCACCAGATTAAAGCGAGACACCACCAGGATCTCCCTGCCCTTCGATCCCCCAGCCAGGGGAGAACTCACCTCCAGATAGTAAAGGCCCGGCGGCAGCCCCCCCTCCCCTTCCGGGATCAGGTCAGTGCCTACCACCCGAGTGGCATTCAGCGGGGCACTGACCTCCTGGGCCCAGTGACGAATCAGGGTCGAGGGTCGCGGCTCAAAGTCGCGCCATTCTTCCCAGTTGCTGATCAGACGTATGGCCTCACGCTGATCGAGGGAATAAAGAGCATGGTCGATTTGGTCCACATTGCGATAACTGACATAGGCCACGGTGGGAGTATAGGCGTTATAGGTGCCTATCCTGCCCACGTTATGCAAGCGCACGCTGGGCGGCAGCTGATCGAAGGTGAACGAGATCGTCTCGTACTTTCCCAGCCGCTGGCCGAAGCGGTCCTCCAAATCGGGCTCCAGTGTCACCTCATACGAGGTGGAGGCCAGGAAGTCCGCGTTCAGCTTCACGGACGTATCGAAGTTATGCCAATAGGAATATACCTGGGTGGGCTCGGGTATGATAGTCAGGTTATCCAAGAGAGAGGCCGTGTTCATGGGGTTGCTGAACTTGATCTCTATCCAGCTCCGAGGCTCGGCCGCCTCGGTGCCATCCGGCGGGTTACTGCCCACCACCCGAAGGGAGCCCACAGTGGTGAATCGCCACTCGTAGGCCTCCTCAAGGCCATAGGGGCTGTCCTCCGCAAGAGCCCCCCGGCCCACCCGAGCCACGTAAGTGGTATCCCTGGCCAGCTCCGCGGCGGGCGTGAATGTAAGAACGGTATTGCCCTCGCTCCAAACGAAGCTGCCGGGGACGGCTTCATCGCTTCCCTCCGGCCGACACGAGAAGCGGTCCTCCACCGAACTCCGGCTCATAGGCTGATTGAAGGTGACGGTGATGGAGGAGGTGAGCCCAACGTAGACCGACCTTTCTTCAGGGGTGGTCGAAACCACCAAGGGCAACTCGGTCACGAAGGACCAGGTATAGTCCTTCGCCAAGATAGCGCCCGTCACGTCCGTCAGGCCGGCCTTCACGGATGCCTCGTACTTCGTGGACGGCGCCAGTCCCTCGCGTGGCTGGAAGGTGTAAATGGAGGTGTTCAGCCATTTGCCCGTGCCTTCAACCTGGGGAGACAGCGTCAGAGGTTGGGGCAAGGCCTCAGCGTCCATGGAGGTGAGAGGAACCACCGGACGGCTGAACTGGACGATGATGGTGCCGTCGACGGTGATTCCCTCGGTATCGGGAGTCGGCTGAACGTTCACCACCTCCAGATAGCCAGCGATGGTGAAGGAGAAGGTGATGGGCTCCTCCAGGTTACGGAAGAGAGAGCTCCTCGCCTCGGTCCCCACCCTAACTTCGTAGGTGGTCTGCCGGGAGAAACCATCCCCAGCTGGGGTGAAAGTCACCGTGTCACCGTCCCAGGAGAAGGAGCCAGATATAGAGGGGTAGATGGTGAAAGCCCGTTCCACCGAGTCTTTATCCATAGGCCGGTCGAAGGTCACACTCAACTTGGTGTCGGGCGGCAGATCCTGCATTTCGACGGGCGCCCGGCCCACCACTCGAGGTGGATCCAGCCGATAGCCCTGCGTTCGGTAGGCGAAGAGACAGCCCCCCACAATAGCTGCCGCCAAGATTATAATCCCCACCAGCAAACCCCAGTTTCTCATCTCGACCCTCCTGTTTCGCTCCCCATCGGGATTTGGGGCGTCAGCGCGGCCATGGCCCAGCTACTCCTCCAATACGGTGATCCGGACGGAAGGGCTCTCCCAGTGATGCCCCTCCGCATCTCTAGCCACGGCCCGGATCACATGACTGCCCTCGGCCAACGGCCACATAGCCCGATAGGGCGGATTGCTCCACGTGCCCAACGGTTGCTCATCAACGTAAAGGGTGACTTCACGGGCAGCTATGGCCCATTCGACTCTGGCCGCCACCTCTATACATTGCGCCGAACGGGGCAGGTCCGACGCGATGGCGAAGACGCTGTGGGAATCCGGACTAGTTATGGCCAGGGCCCCGCGATCTCCCTCCACCTTCGCCTCCTGCGATGACGCTATCTGCCCTTCCGAAGCGACCCTGTTCAAAACCCCCCAGGCTCCAATCCCCACAGGCGGTTGAGGAATGCCCATCTCGCAGGCCCAATCCTGCGCCTCGGCGGGAAACACTGCATAGACCTGCTCCACCACCGCATCCCTCCAGCGATCCTCGGCGGCGGGGTGACCCCTCGATGCGTCCACCCTGAAGACGCGATGAACTGTGCAGGTGACCCGGGGCTCCGTGCCCGCGATGAACAGTTCCCGCCGGCGGTGGGGGCAAAGCTCCGACGGGCGCTCCCCCGAGAGGGGGCAAACCTCGGCCCACACCAAGCCTGGAGGCTCCAGGAAATCCGATGCCTGCTTGGTTTTCAGGGCTTCCTCCATGAAATCATGCCAGATAGGGCCGGCCCCGGTGACCCCGGTGACATGGCCCATGGGCTCGTTGTCTGCGTTACCCGCCCAGACTCCCACCACCAAATCCGGGGTGTAGCCAACCGTCCAGTTGTCCCTCCAGTCCGTAGTGGTCCCCGTCTTGACGGCGGCCGGCCGACTCAGCCTGAGAACGCTATTCTCGCCGAAGGCGGCCATCCTGGCCGTGTTATCCGCGAGGATATGGGTGATGAGATACGCCACCTGCGGGCTCAGCGACCGCCGGGGGGGCTCCTGACGCCACGAGTACAGACGATTCCCCCGGGCATCCTCCACCCGCAGGATGGCCACGGGCTCGCGGTGCAACCCCTGGCTAGCGAAGGTGGTGTATGCCGAGGTCAACTCCAAGAGGCTCACCTCGCCCCCACCCAGCGTGATCGCCAGCCCGAAACGGTTCAGATCGTTCAAAGTGGTTATGCCCAGGCGCCGTGCCATCTCGGTCATGGCGGGGATCCCGATGCGATCCAGCACCTTCACCGCGACCACATTGTAGGAGCGAGCCAGCGCCTGACGGATGGAGACTGGCCCATGAAAAACTCTATCGTAGTTCTGCGGCACATAGGGCTGACCCTCGCGGGTGAGAAAGGTCGTTCTCACATCCCAGACCACAGTGGCCGGCGTGTAACCCCGCTCCAGGGCAGCAGCATAGGTGACAGGTTTGATGGCCGAGCCCGGCTGACGCAGAGCCAGCACGCCGTTGACCGCCCCTGCGCTCTCCGTATCGAAATAGTCCGGGCTTCCCAACATGGCCAGAATCTCGCCGGTCGAGGGATCGAGAGCCACCAGGGCGACATTCCTCACCTTTCTATCGGGCGCCCCAGAGTTACGGCGGCGGTCGGCCAACCGGGCCAGATGGCGTCGGGCGATGCGCTCCGCCGCCTTCTGCATATCCAGATCCAGCGAAGTGTACACGCGCAGCCCGCCTTCCGCGACCGCTTCCCGCCCATACCGCTCGTCGAGGAGCGCCCAGACGTAAGTCACGAAGTGAGGCGCCTGAATGGGGAACGGCTGCGTCACCAACCTCAGAGGCTCCGCTCCCGCCTGATCCGCCTCCTCCCCGGAGAGGTAGCCATTCTTAACCATCAAATCCAGCACGACCGAGCGGCGCTTAAGAGCGGCCTCCAGGGCCGTCAGAGGATTATACGCTGTGGGCGCCTGCGGCAGCCCCGCTAGAAGGGCGCACTCGGCCAAGCTCAGCTCGCGCACCGGCTTACCGAAATAGGCCTGAGCCGCTGCCTCCACGCCGTAAGCGAAGTTGCCGTAATAAGTGGTGTTCAGGTAGAGTTCCAAGACCTCCGCTTTGGAATAGCTCCGATCCAGGCGAAAAGCTAGGATGGCCTCTCGCAGCTTCCGCGTCAATGTGCGCTGGGATCGCTCCTCGGATGAGAGGAGCAAGTTCCGAGCGAGCTGCTGGGTGATGGTACTGCCTCCCGATCGGATCTCTCCCTCCATGAGCCCGGTGACCAGCGCTCGAGCTATCGCGAACGGGTCCACCCCAGGATGTCGGTAGAAACGGGCGTCCTCGGTGGCGATAGTGGCCTGCTGGAGGGCGAGGGGGACCTCGGAAAGAGGCACCTCAGTGCCTTTGCCCCGTTCAGGCTGGGATATCTCATAGAGGAGTCGGCCGTCCCGGTCGTAGAACTTGGTCGCCTCAGTCGAGGCACACGCTTCCAGCCCAGTGGGCCACGGGAGATCGGCCGTCAAGCCTCTGTACAGGACAACACCGCCCGAGATCACAGAGGTCGCCAGGGCGAGGGTGATCATCCCGCAGCATCTCAGCCTGGAAGGCACTCTCAGCTCCTCTCGTCGGAGATGGGCCGCAACGGCATCTCGAGCCCATTATATGTGCCCGCCCACCAGGAGCAAAGCGCACCTTCTCCCGAGCTCGACGGTCCATCCCGTCGCGAATCCCCTTGCAGCGCATGGGGGTACCCGAAGATACGGCGCCCAGCGCCCCCAAATGCACGCCATTGCATGCCCCCTCTCCGCTGTGATATCATACCCCCGCTCCACCGCAGGATCTCTCTATGGCCATGACAGCGAATGAACTCAAGGAACACCTCAGGGGCGTCATCGCCTATGCCATCGCCCCCTTCCAGTCCGACCTGAGCTTGGATCTGGCGGGACTGAACCATAACCTGAGTTTCCTGCTGGCCAGCGGGGTGCATGCCAGTGGCAGCGGGGGTGGGGTTAAGCATCTCCATGGCCTGCGAGATGGCCCGCTATGTGGAAGAGGTAGGCGATCTCGGCCCCTTCGGCAAGATCATGCGAAGGGTGGAGGCCTACCCCGTCTACATCATGTGAGCCTCGCGGCCTACTACGACGCCCGCCGGAGGGATTCCTCCGAGCTGCGCCGACCGATCCGCGAGCGAGTAGCTCCCATCCATGACCTTCAGGACAAGCCCGGCTGCAGCGCCTCCGCGATCAAGGAGGCCATGAACCTCCTGGGCATGCCCGCCGGTCGGAAAGCAGAACCATCGAAAAGTCCATCCGGAGGATGAGAATGAAACGAGTAACCCGAGACCATCTCATGTACCGCTTCGACCAGAGTTTGCCACCCGCGCTCGAGATCGACCCCGGTGAAGAGGTGATCCTGGAAACCATGGATGCCCTGTCTGGAGACATCAACAAGCCGGAGGATATGCTGACCCTGGAGCGCAGCTCGGAGCATGTCAATCCCACCACGGGACCTATCTGCGTCAGGGGTGCGGAACCGGGGGACACTCTGATGGTGGACATCCTGGAAATCCAGCTGGCGTCCCAAGGGTGGATCAGCACCTTCCCCGAGGGAGGGGTCCTCGCCGATGAAATGGAACCTCTAACGGCTCTGACCCCCAAGGTGGAGGGAGACGAAGTCATCTGGAGCGACCGCATCCGGTTCCCCATCCGACCCATGGTGGGCACCATCGCTACCACGCCTCCCGGGCCTCCGGTAACCACTCACAGTCCCGCCCACTACGGGGGCAACATGGACCACCCGGACATCCGCCCCGGGGCCAGAGTGTACCTGCCGGTGTTGATCCCAGGAGCCCTTTTCTCCTTGGGCGACGTCCACGCCTGCCAGGGTGACGCCGAGGTCACCTGCGCGGCCATCGAGATCGCCGCCGACGTTCGCATCCGCATCGACCTGCTGAAGGGTCGATGCTGGCCCCGCCCCTGGATCGAGTTCGAGGACGCCTGGATCACCTGCGCCAACGCTCCCACTGTCGAGGAAGGGATACAGATTGCAACTCGCGACATGGTGGAGCTCCTAGTGGAGAAGCTGGAGGTCTCGAGGGAGGAGGCCTTCATGCTCATCAGCGCCACCGGCGATCTCCGCCTGGGGGAGGCCCCCCGTCTGCCGGGGCTGGACGTGTCGGTGCGGGCCGTAATGCCCAAGCTGGGGGCCGAACAGGGAAGTTGAAGGCCGAACCGTTAGCCAGCGATCCTCCCGGCGCTTGCTCCCTAAAGATGGGATATCTTGTCCACCGCCCGCTTCCCGAAGCTCCCAGGGTCGATCACCACCCGAAGGTGAATGGCTTCTCCCACTCTCTCCCTGTCGTCGTGGGCCTCGATCCGGAAGCGGAGCCTCCGTCCTTCCACCTCCGTCAGCCTGGCGCAGGCGGTCACGCGCGTGCCAACGGGCGTCGGGGTTAGGTGCTTCACGTCGATACGAGCCCCCACGGTACTTTCACCCTCGGCAAGGTGATCCGCCACGGCAGCAACCGCGGCCCGCTCCATCAGGGCCACCAGAGCCGGAGTCCCAAGGACAGCGACGCTGCCGCTGCCCAGGTATCGGGGGCCGTTTGCTCCTCCTCCACCACCACAGTGCTCGCTTCCCCCACCAACCCAGGGGCGATCGTACCGGCCATATGCCTCCCCCCTGCCATTGATCTCGGACTGGCTCCACTCCCACCGCGGTCTGGCCCGCGAAGGATCGAGCGCAAAAGAGCCAGGGTTCATCACCCTGGCTCTTGTCCCCATCCGGCAGCTTCTCGCTAGGCGAAGATGGCTTCGAACTCCTCCCCGTCCAAGGTCTCTTTCTCGATCAAGCTCTGCGCTATGGCATCCAGCTTGTCTCGATGTTTGGTGATGATCTCCTTGGCGATGGTATAGGCCTTATCGATCATATTTCTGACCTCGTAGTCTATCTTACGGGCTGTTTCCTCGCTGTAATCGCGCTGCTCGCTGATCTCGCGCCCCAGGAAGATCAACTCCTCCTTCTGTCCAAAGGTCTGCGGCCCCAGGTTCTCGCTCATGCCATATTGGGTGATCATCTTCCGCGCCAGCTGGGTGGCTCGCTCCAGGTCGTTGTTGGATCCGGTGGTGAGATCCTCAAAAACGATGGACTCGGCGGCGTGCCCCCCCAGAAGCCACGACAACTGCGACTCCAGATAGGAACGGCGCAAATACACGCGATCCTCCTCCGGCAGAGGCATGGTGTAGCCCCCAGCCATGCCCCGTGGGATGATGGAAAGCTTGTACACGGGATCGCCGTGGGGTACCATCTTCATGACCAGCGCATGGCCTGCCTCGTGATAGGCGGTGATCCGCTTTTCCTCGTCGCTCATAAGGCGACTCTTCCGCTCAGGCCCCAGTGAGACCCGCTGAATGGCCTCCTCGAAGTCCTGCATCATGATAGTTTTGCGACCGCTACGGGCGGCCAGAATGGCGGCTTCGTTCACCATGTTCTCGATATCGGCCCCTGCGAAGCCCGGCGTCTGTCTGGCCAGCTTCCCCACTTCCACGTCTTCGTCGAGGGGCTTGCCCCGAACGTGGACGCCCATGATAGCCTCTCGTCCCTTCATGTCCGGCCGGTCCAGAACTACCCTGCGGTCGAAGCGGCCAGGCCTGAGCAGCGCCGGATCCAGGATATCAGGGCGATTGGTAGCAGCGATGACGATCACATTGGTGTCAGTCTCGAAGCCGTCCATCTCCACCAGGATCTGATTCAAGGTCTGTTCCCGCTCATCATGACTGCCACCCAGCCCCGCCCCGCGCTGGCGCCCCACAGCGTCGATCTCGTCCACAAATACTATACAGGGGGCGTTCCGCTTCGCTTGATCGAAGAGATCTCGAACCCGAGAAGCGCCGACGCCGACGAACATCTCCACGAACTCGGAACCGCTGATGCTGAAGAAGGGGACACTGGCCTCACCGGCCACAGCCCTGGACAGCAGAGTCTTCCCGGTGCCCGGCGCCCCTACCAAGAGCACCCCCTTGGGGATCCGTGCGCCCAAGCTAGTGAACTTCTCCGGCTCCTGGAGGAATTCCACCACCTCATACAGCTCGCTCTTGGCTTCCTCCACGCCAGCCACATCGTCGAAGGTGACCTTGGGTTTATCCCCCGTGAATAAGCGCGCCTTGCTCCGACCGAAGGAGAGAGCTTGGTTGCTGCCGCTCTGTGCCTGCCGCATCAGGAAAATGAACAAAGCGCCCACGAAGAGGAGGGGGAGAAGCCCGGCCAGCAGCCCCAACCAATTGCCCCATTGGCTGGGCTCTTCCACCTCGATCTGGATGGCCCCCCGCTGGGCCTCGCTGACCCCCAGGTCCCTGAGGGCTTCCAGGATACCTACATTGGGTTCCTTCCGGGATTTATACTCCTGGCCCTCCCCATCCTTAAGGGTCACCGTGAGCTCGTCCCCCGACACGCGTATCTCCTCCACGCGCCCGGCCCTGGCCGCATCGGCCAATTCTCCCAGGGACATCATCGGGGTCTCGCTAGGCGTCTGAAAGATGCTGAAGAACAGGGCCGCCACGGCCACTAGAATGAGCAGATACACGAAACTATTTCGAAACCACCTGGAACTCACACACTCCCTCCAACCGCCATTCTGAGGTCCAGAACAGCTATAGCCAACCAATTATACCCCAAAGGACCGTAACATACCACCATTGTCAAGGTCCGGCGGGTTGCCCCGCCATGCGAGAGTCTGTATAATTCGCCCGACCTTTCTGTTCCCGGCAGGCTGCTCGGCCCGACCGGGGGCAAACCCAAGGAAAGGAGGACTTCTTTTTGAGGAACTACGAGTTGGTCTACGTTCTCCAGCCTGAACTGGAGGAGGAGAGTGTAGCCGCCAATTCCCAGCGAATCGAGCAGCTCATCACGGCAAATGGCGGCCTGATCTCCGAGACGAAACCCTGGGGCAAGCGGCGGCTGGCCTATCCCATAGATAACTACCGGGACGGGCGCTACACCCTGATCAGATTCGAGATCGACCCTCAGAGCATCCAGGAGCTGGAGCGAACCCTCAAGTTGATGGAAGAGATCATCCGCTATCTGTTGGTCTCTGCAGAGGATTAG